>Ga0172371_10000811_pt1 | contig 49362 bp, 43 predicted proteins | sample Lak12m_FD_114543 | JGI IMG/M metagenome (GOLD analysis project Ga0172371, IMG submission 114543) | Freshwater microbial communities from Kabuno Bay, South-Kivu, Congo - kab_022012_12m | ecosystem: Environmental > Aquatic > Freshwater > Lake | place: Democratic Republic of the Congo: South-Kivu... | reverse complement strand
TGGTTCCCGGCTTACGCCGGGAAAATATCTGGATTCCTGCTTTCGCAGGAATGACGGCACGGAAGCTCGCTGTTGGTTGGGCTGAGCTAGAGGCATAATCCTTTTGCAAAAGAGTTTTCCCCCGGATTATTGCTCTCTTATCCCGCTCCGTACTTATAATAAGCCGCGCAGGTCCCTTCCGACGAAACCATGCACGGTCCAACAGGTTCTTCAGGTGTGCATTCCTTTCCGAACAGACCACATTTATCGGGCGTTTTGCCGCCGGTCAGGATAGCTGCGCAAAGGCACCGCGGATCGTCCTTCGCTGGCGCCGCTTCAACAGGGAGCTGGACCGTTGCGTCGAACTTGGCGTAAGTGCCTCTAAGAGCGAGACCACTGCCTGGGATGTTCCCCAGGCCCCTCCACAAAGCGTCCGTCGGCTCGAAGACTTCATCCACAATCGAGCGAGCCGCACTATTGCCTTGGCCTCTGACTACTCGTTTATAATCATTGACTATTTTAGGTTGGTGAGCCGCAGCCATTTGCACAAGGTCTCTCAGAGCAAGCAGTATGTCCAATGGCTCGAAACCGGCCACCACGCCAGGTTTTTGGAACTCATCGACCAAATACCCATAGGAATCCGATCCGATTATCGCGGAGACATGGCCAGGCAGCAAGAATCCATGCAGGTCTTCTTTCGCCGCAAGAATTTTGAGCGGCTGATGAATGGTTTTGAACGCGGGCAAAACAAAAAGGTTTTCGATCCCCTTTGAGAGGGCCATTTTGAGAGTCACCGCTATGGTCGGCGCCGTGGTTTCGAAGCCGACGCCCAAGAAAACAACCGGGCGAGGAGCCTCCTCCGCAGCCACCCCTATAGCGTCAGCAGGGGAATAGACTACTCGCACGCGACCGCCTTCCGCGCGGAATGTGGCAAGCGAGCCTGAGGATCCCGGAACACGCACCAGATCACCAAAAGTTACTATGCACGCCCGGTGCTTTTCTCCGGTGAGGATCGCCCGATCTATGAAGCCTTTTTCGGTCACGCACACAGGACAGCCAGGTCCTGAGACCAGTTGGAGATTTTTCGGCAGCAGTTTTTTCAATCCTGCGGCGTGAATGGCCATAGTGTGGGTCCCGCAAACCTCCATGAACCTCAGCGCGCCTGGATGTCGGCTACATATTTCGTCTATGGAGCGCGCCAGGGCCCGCGCTGTCAGACTCTCTTCGCCGGGGTTCACGCTTCCTCCTCCTGGGCGGTTGCGGCTGCCAGTTCTTTGAACAAATCCAGGCGGATTTCAGCTTCCTCCTTATCCAGGACCTCTATCCCGAAACCCGCGTGAATAATCAGGTAATCTCCAATCCGGGCGTGCGGTATCATCATGATGTTGACATCCGTCTTAACGCCTCCGGAATTGACTTTTCCAAGGCCTTCACCGGTTATTTCAATAAGCTGCATTGGGATCGCCAGACACATGTTGTTTGACCTCTGGTTAGATGTATCTATTCAGTTACCTAATCAGTCACCGATGGACAATAATTCTTTCGACGAAATGCGCTGAGAGGCGCAAACATATTGTAGGGTCGCACCCGTGTGTGCGGCCAAATCAGGGCAGACACGCAGGTCTGCCCCTACCGGGAGCCGGAGATCGCTTCGTCGCGGCTCGCAATGGCCGGTTAGACATGCTTTGCTTCCCGCGCGCCACCAAATGCGCCAACTGTAATAGCCACCGAGATGATCAATGTCATTTCGCGCTCAAAAACTACACATTTAAGAGTTTTTGGAAGGAGGGTGCGGGAGGAAACTTTTTTGCAAAAAAGTTTCCTCCCGCATTTCCCCCTTTTTGTCCTCTTTCCCTTCTTTGCTCTCTTTTCCCCTTCTTCTCCCTCTTTCGCGGGCGGCTACAGCCTGTCCTAGCGCAATTCCTCCGTCATTCGGCGGGACCGATTCATGTTGTAGCGCCTCAAGTCCCTCTTCTTTTAACAGTGTCAGAGTTCTTTCAGCCAGGAGTTTGTTCTGAAAACAACCACCGGTCAGGCCCACAGTCCTTATTCCGGTCCGGCGGACAAGCCTCATAGTGATGTCAGAAGTGAGCCGAGCGACGCTGTTGTGAAACCGGGCGGCGACCTTTTCGGCCGCAGTTCCGATCATAATATCCTCAGCCACGGAGCGAATCAAGGCCGCTGGATCGACGTTCATGCGATGGGAATCAAGATACGCGATGGGATAGGCGCCCCGTTCGTTTGTGTCTGCAATCCCCTCGAGCCACATCGCCGCCTGCCCCTCAAAAGTTACCTCATTTGTGAAGCCTGCCGCGGCTGCGGCCGCGTCGAACAAACGCCCGCAAGACGACGTGAGAGGAGAGTTGATTCTTCTTTTAATCGCTTCCAACCAAAGAGCGACGCGATCGGAGCGATCGGCAAGAAGTGGCTTGAACCTCTCGGGAATCGCCCCGTCCACAGATAGAAGGCCAGCCAGAATACGTAAGGGTTCTCGAATTGCGGCTTCGCCTCCTGGCAGCGGAAAAAGGCCGATGTGAGCTTCGCGAGCGAAGCTCTCCAAGTCCGCGATGAGGAATTCTCCTCCCCAGATTCCTCCGTCAGTTCCGAAGCCCGTCCCATCAAAGACGGCAAAGATACATGGCCCACTGAGTCCATGCTGAGCAAGAAGGCTCACAGCGTGGGCGTGATGATGGAAGACTTCCTCCACTTGGATTTTCATCTCTCGGGCAAGACTATTGCTGAAATATTCGGGATGCGGATCTACGGCGAGCAAACTTGGGGCCACACCCAGATATCCGGTCAAGACCTCAATAGATTGCTGGAAATACTTCTGCGCTACCGGAGACGCAAGGTCCCCGACGTGAGGCCCGGGAATGGCCTGGTTCCCCTTGATTATCGCAAGGCAGTTCTTAAGGTCACCTCCAGTGGCCAGGATCACGAGATCCTGAGCGGAAGCCGGACCGGAGGGGAAGTTTTGACGCGCAGGCGCGTCGCAGGCGCTCGTTGGATCTTCAATAGGCTCTGCCGATAGCGTTATCTCTCCCGGAACGAATCCCCTGGACCGCCGGAAGATAGTGGCGCGTCCACCTATGACGCGAACAATCGAATCATCAGCTCGGAGAACTATTTCTCGATCATGAATCAAGAAAGCGTCCACGAGATCGCCCAGGCGCTCGACTGCCTCTCTATTCCCTCTAACGATGGGCTCTTCGGAACGATTGCCCGAAGTCATTACCAAGGCTACGGGCCTTTCAGAAAGTGGGACATCAGGGCGCCTGAACAGCAGATGATGAAGCGGGGAGTAGGGGAGCATGACGCCCAGAGTCCGGACATAAGGGGCTACATTAGGAGCCAGGCTTTCACTACCAGCAGCCAAGAGAACAATGGGCGCGACGGGTGATGTGAGTATTTTCGTTTCCTCATCGGTTACATCACAGAATCTCTTGACCGTTTCCGGATCGGGCATCATCACCGCAAAAGGCTTCTCGGCCCGGCCCTTGCGATCTCTCAGCGCGGCCACCGCAGCTTCGTTGAGAGCGTCGCAGGCAAGATGAAAGCCGCCGATCCCTTTTACCGCCAGGATCTTTCCTTGACGCAATAACCGAATGGCTTCTAATATCGGGTCGCTTCCGACAGCTTCGCCGTTCGCATCAACTAGACTCAGCCGAGGACCGCAGGCCGGGCAAGAATTGGTTTCGGAATGGAATCGACGGTCCGTGGGATTCTCGTATTCTCGCTGACATTGCGGGCACATGGCGAAGTCCGCCATGCTAGTGCGCTCTCTGTCATAGGGGAATGAACGCACAACCGTGAATCTTGGTCCGCACAAAGTGCAGGTGATAAAAGGGTAAAGATACCGAGGATCGTCCGGATCGAACAATTCTCTGAGGCATTCCGGGCATACGGCCACGTCGGGCGGAATCGGCGTAATGGAACGTTCACCCGAGAGGCTCGCCTCTATGCGAAAAGAAGTCTCTCCCAGAACAGGGATATCCAATGATCGGCTTCCGTCGATTCGGCCCGGAAACGGGATCACTTGAGGGAGATCCTGAATGAACCGGCGGCACTGTTCGGGGCTTCCTTCGATTTCGATGTGAACGCCGCTGCTGGAGTTGATCACCCAACCGCCGAGGCCCAGCTCGGTGGCAAGACGATAAACAGTGGGTCTAAAGCCGATCCCCTGGAGGATGCCGGTGAGGATAATGTGCTGACGAATTCTTGTTTCCGACCCGGATAGGTCCGTTATCGAATACTCCACGATTTTATGCCTTTGGATTGTTTCTTTTGCTCAGCAGCGGAGGCGAAAGAGAAGGGAAAATGCGGGGGAACCCGCTTTTTGCAAAAAGCCGGATTCCCCCGCACCCTCTCCGCCAAAAACTCCTAAATATGATTCTTCAGCCGTGTGCGGGTGACAAGCTTGTCATTGTCTCGCAACGACTCCGCAACCATTTAGGAGTTTTCGGAAAGGGGGTCCCGGGGGAAACCCTTTTGCAAAAGGGTTTTCCCCCGGGCGGTCCCCTTTCCGAAAGTCGTTTCTCCGTCCACAAACTTAGCTAATGCAATAATCCGTATGCCTTTAATAACTACCGGTATTCACAGTCTATCCGTTTTGAGGAACATATGGAAGACGTATGTATTTTGGCATTGCCATATAATGAAAAGCCGTCTATTCTCAGATGTAAGGGGAACAAACTCCCTCTGCGTCGGACCTAAAAAATTTAGACCCCAAAATGTGATTTACCACAGGAGACAACTTCACCATGAAAAGATTGCTTGCTATATCATTAGCTTTGATCTTAATGTCGGCCTCTCCCCTAATTGCCGGACCCAGGGGTGGGGGTGGGAAGGGATCATTCCGTCCTGCAACGCCACCTAGGACTCTGAAGCAGCCTGGGCAACCAAAGACGGGTACGGTCAAGGACCTGGGAGTTAACCCAACCTCCAAGTCCCCCATTGATTCCGTCAAAGGTCGGTCAGCTACCACTCCCGGTCCAGTGGCCGGGGCAGGGGCGCCTCAGGCTGCGCCTGCGCCCCGTTCGAGCTTTTTCGGATCAAGCTGGTTTGGGGGCAGTTGGATGAACTGGGCGATTATAGGTTACCTGTTCGGCAGACACACCTCCCCGACCTCGGAAGAAGCCAGAATTAAAGAGAGAGAGAAAGCCAAAAAGGCGGAAGAAGCGAAACAAAAAGAGCAGGCCAAGGAGAAAGAACAAATAAAGAGCAAAGAGCAGGATACGAAGAAAGAACAGATCAAAGAAACGGACGAAGCCAAATTTAAAGAAGAACCCAAAGACCAAACAAGGCCCGCGGCGCCGACGGATTCGAGGCAGGGAATATAGTCGGCGGCGCCGACTGATCCTGAAAAGCATTTGGATTATTGATTGGCTCAGACCAAGGGGTCAGGTCTGCTCTTGGCTCATGTAAGTTGCTTTTCGACTGGGGATAGCGTTTCGAGGATGAGTCAAGAGCAGACCCTGACCCCTTACTCCCGCGAGTTCGAGTTTCGTCGCTCCCGCCACTTAACCGCCTGTATCACAGCTAAGCCGGGATGAAACGGCTTACTTGTTTTGTTTGCCGGGGCAGAGGTCTGTTCAACAAAGTTGCCTTTCGGCGCATCGCGTTTTAACAATGAGTCAAGAGCAGACCTGCCTCCTCAGCGGACTCAATCAGATTCTCCACGGTAAAACAGAGAGCTCTTTATGTCGACTCCTCCCGCCCAATGCCGATAAACTGGCCCGGCGGCCCCATGCGAATGTCCAAAATAATGGACGCCCCTCGGAGGCCAAATGCCGTTAGCAAACCTGCGATTTGAGAAATCGGCTCGGATACTGAAAAAACGTGAATGAGCGCTCCATATACAAGCGCGCCGGAAAATGCTGCTGTGGCGTATAATTGGCCGCTCAAAATCATCGGTTGAGTGTTTGTGAGCAGGTCACGGGTGACTCCGCCCCCGGTGGCGGTGATCATACCCATAAACACAGCAACGACCAAAGGCGCTCCGATACTCAGCGCAATGTGGCAACCGACAACCGCGAACGAGGCCAGTCCAAGGGCGTCCGACCAATTCATCCACTTCTTTCGCTCTATGTCGCCCGGCAGGAAAAAGAACGTGACGGCCGAGGCCGCAATACAGAGGAGCAGTTCTTCCGGGCTCTGTGTCCACCAAACGGTCCGGCCCAGAAGTAGGTCTCGAATAGTCCCGCCTCCTATCCCGGTAATCGCGCCAATGAGAACGAAACCCACAATATCCATACGATGACGGCCCGCGGTCAACGCTCCACTGACGGCGAAGACCACATCACCAAAATACATGATAGTCAGAATGCTCGGGGTAAGTTGTTCAGTAACCGGCATAGGCTCACTCCCTCCATGATGAATCTACATGTAGGCATCACAGCCCTGAACCACGAGGTGGACCCCTATGTCAAGACAAAACATGCGCCTTCTTAAAGTGGAAAAGTACACCTTGGGGCTGGGTTATTGGGGTCTGGTCCGAGGCCGAGGGTATGAGTACCGGAGGAGGTGGGTTGAGGCCTTAAAATTCGACGTCAAACTATCGGCCTAACAGGGCCAATTCTACGCAGTGCGGAAAGAGCGGCATGGCGAAAGAAAATCCTTCCGCCGCTATCTTGAGAAAAGTCTTGGGTTCTGAGGCGCCGCGACCGTGGCGAAATATCGGGCTCCAGTATTGAAGTGGTAGCTGGTCCGTTCAAACGGGGCCTCTAGAGATTCACCTGAATGTCAAATTTAGAGACCTTACCCCGCGCTCTAATAAGTTGCAATTCGTTGCAGTGGACAGAGGAGCTGATCTGGTGGGTGAGCGTAATGGTCAAGAAGGAAGAGTTGGGGAGAGCACCGCAACTTGATGGCATGCCATCCTGTGGGCAGGCTTTCATTCGGATTTCCCGCAAAACTCTCGACAGGTTCTAGGGTATAAGAATATCATGCAAAAGTTGTTTTTGTGAATCGCATCGGCGGAATATTAATTAGTGAGGTGACACCGAAAGGAGGCGTTACCCGTTAATGAGGCTTGTTTGCGTATTCATGAAGAGCCTGCAATATCTTTTCTTTCGTTTCTGTCTCTGGACTGGTGTATGCAAACCAATACTTCTGTCCCCATTGTGGGTCCAAAACTAAACGAGAGTCTGAGGTGATGATGAAGCCATGGAAGTTGGCCGGATATGACACTTTCGATGGGCATTTCTACAAAATCGAGGGGATGTATGACACGGAGGAGGATGCGATTAAAGCTGCGCATAAACGACTCATTGAACTAGAAGAATTGCAGCCCACCGAATATTCGGGAGGGCAACCGCCCTTTGGTATTCAGGATATAGTGTATGTAGTGCGGCCTGATGGTTTCATGTACCGCTTCGGAACAAATGAAAAAGAGGAGTGTTCATATACCAAAATTTTCGGGTCACATGAACAATGACTGATTTGATGACATCAAACTGTCAAATTGACCAGGTGGGTTGACAAAAGGCCTGGTAAGAAATGTGGCTAGCGGCTTTCCCAGGTGACGACCAAGGAATGGTTAGCACATCCGTCTGCTTAAACGCATCTTTCAACTCCTGTACGATTGTGCCAACTCTTTATCGCATCAGCCGCCGCACTGTGCAGCGCAGCGTTTATTACATTGCTGTTCGTCCCTTGGCGGGGAAGCATGGACCGCTTGTTCAATCTCAATCTTGTCATTTTCATCCGTCGAGAAATTCTTGACATTCAAAATTGCATTGCAAAGATATATTCCGCTGCGCCTCAAGAAATCAGAGGGAGGGGTTCACAGTGACCACCGAGCCGAAACCGAAGGCTATGCCGAAACCAAAAGCTGCGTCGAAACCGAAGGCCACCCGGAAAGCAAAGGCTACCCCGAAACCGAAGTCAGCGGCAAAATCAAAAACTGCATCCAAGCCAAAAAGTACGCCCAAATCCAAACCCGCGAACAAGAAACAGAAGGCGCTGGATAAGCTTTGGCACTGGCTCCATAATCTGCTACCAGGGCGATGATGGGGATGTGCGGTCATGTCTTGAAATTTCAATCAGACAATCGGCCTAACAAGGCCAATTCTAAGCTGTCCGGCGTCCGAATAGCGAAAGAAATCCTTCCGCCGCTGTTTTCAGAAATAGTCTTCGGTTGTGAGTCGGCTCGACCATAGCCAAATGTCGGGCTCCAATATTGAGGTGGTAGCTGGTCCGCTAAAATGGACCACTAGAGATTCACCTGAATGCCAAATATCAAGACCTGACCCAGAGCGTGAATTATCCTCGGGGTCCAGCAGAGATACCTGGGTGATTTCTCAGAGTATTCTCCTGAATTCGCAGTCTTTGTAGCAAGGCGATATTGGCCTGAAGGCATCGAACATCCTTTTTTGACAAGCCCAGGTGCTGGCGAAGTATCCAGTCATCGACTAACTGAGAGGCTTGTTCGGATTTGCCGCTGCGGAAAAGACTATCAACTTCGGAGCGCTTCTCACAAGCGTCTAAATTGCCGTTGGACGGAAGAGCTATCACAAGTTGCCGTGCCTCGTTTGGCTCCAGCTTCAGAACACCGCCGCCATAACTTCGTCCAACGAGTTCAGAGCTTAACTGGGTTAGCGAGGACAGAATAGACGTGGCCACGGAACTCGGCAGGGCCTCCGAGACTGAATCATGCCAGTTCGCTGTATGGATGGCGTTCGTACAGGTCACCCTCGTTTGATTCAAGACCAGACGAGGCCTTCGAGCGGACATGTACTGGAGAAACGCATCCGGTGGTGCTGACACTGGCACCGAATGCCATGGTGTTCGTGTGCGACACTTGTAGCGTTCTGATATCCCGGCACTCACTCCCCGGGATAGATACTGTTCCACCGAATCCGGGAGTGTTCCGAGCGAATTCGTGTCCAGGACCCATGCCGGAGTCGTACTTTCACCAATCAACTCCAGCCAATCCTGTTCAGCAAACGTCACACCCCGCAGCAGCGAGGAACTGGTCAGAATAGGTTTCAGGCAACCACTTGGGATCTCATATCGTTCCTGTGCCTGACTCGATAAGACGAAGAAGTTGTTAGCGCCCGTGACGGTTCCGATGCGAATGGAGCAGAGATCCCCTAGAGTCGTGGTTTCTGGACTTGCGGCCAACTCCTGGTACAAGGCCCTGCAACGCTCAGTCATCATGTGGCAAAGCCAGTGTTTATTGGTCCCGTTTCCATTGAACGGTTTTCCTGCAGGAGTTGGGCCACCCAACATTTTATGTAGAGCCTCAACACTTCGCGCCGTAACTATCCTAGCTTCTCCGGGCCCGCCGCCACAGCCTTCCGCGAGCAAGACCACTGTTCGCTCCTGTGCATCTTCAAAGACTCTCTCGCGCAAAAGAATTATCGTGGTGGACTTGAACTTTTGGACTATTTGCCGCCTAAGTTCATCAGCATACTCCGCATGCAAGAAAGCTGTCGGCAAGAGAAGCGCCAATCGGCCTCCCGGCGCTAAGAAGCCTAGGCAGTGAGCCACAAAATATGCCCAATAGCTGGCCCGCCCCCCGATTCGAATCCCTGCACGTTGTGCTGCATGCACGGCATTCTTCCTTGTTCGGCCTTTCAGAAGATGGTGCCTGACATAGGGCGGGTTACCGAGAACGATGTCAAAGCTCCCCATTCCTGCAGATTCCGGAGTAACCGTAAGGAAATCCGTGACGAGAAATTGCTCCTTCCTGGCTTGTTGTTCCAGGATCAGTCGACTAAGGGAGGCTGCTTCCGGGTGCACGTCGACGCCGAACAAAAGCTTTCCGGGTTGATGCGCCCCTACGGCGGCAAGAGCCTCCTGCCCTGCGTGCAAGAATGCACATCCCCCAAAACTCGGGTCCAAGATTCGCTCTTTAGGGCCGCGAACTGCCCATTTTGCCAGAGCCAAGGCAAGAACCTCAGGAGTGTAGTAGGCTCCTAGAGTTTTGCGGAGATGTTTATGTGATTCAATCAGGTTGACCTCCATCAGAACTGCTCGCACAGATGTTGGAGCACACTCTTCTCGGTTGTTCGGCACTCTGAAATCAGGTCGAAATAGGGAAAGACATACTCTCTTTGTGCCAAGAGAAGAGCTTCTCTCCAGCTATCCTCTCTTGCTATTGCGTGGAAATCATGCGAGAAGAAATTGGCAAGCACGAATTCGCATGCCAATATCAGGCTCATCGGGTGGTATGCGAATCTTGGCTCGTTGAGCCACTCGGGGTACCAGCAAAATTCGTGATCCTCCCTGTAGCCACTGCCACCTCCCACATGGAAATGGTACATCGGCTCCCAAGCTCCATGCACGGCGCTTTCAAAATGAAAACGAATCATTACCCTACCCTGAGCCCTTTCGTGGTGCTCAACTGCTTCTTTGATGGTCCTGGAGTCAATGCCTTCTCTGAAATATATGTTTTCCCTATCTGACCAAAGCCTTATGGTAAGCGATCCCTGCAATTTTCCTGGTTCCTCAAGCGACTCCTCGAAGGTACCCGACAGGTCGACTCGGAGAGAACGATGCTTCTCGTCGCTTTCTCTGAACCGTATCGGCTTGTCCGGTGAAATCGTGATGCTCCATTTTTTTCCCTTGTGGGCCTGGTAGGTCTGTGCTAAGGCCTTTTGTAGTACGTCAGAGGACCCTTCATCCATCACCCTGTGATCGGGATCCTTCAGTACGTTCTGAATCGCAACGATCTCCTGGCGAACTTCCTCGGGATGCACTCTAGGAATCTCCCTTCCCGTCGCGAATTCTCTTCAGAGATCGACGAGCATCCTCCCGAACCCATCGCTCATCGAAGTCTTTTTCTTGCACTGCCTTAAACGATATCCGAGCCGTGTCCATGACAGAAGGCCGATTATCCGGGATGATGGGAAGCGAGTACTGTCTCATAACAGGGCTCTCTAGAATAAAGCAAACGCAGTCCGCGTGTTCTTCCCTGCTGTAGACGCATTTCGAGGGCGGGAGGGTCTCCGATGTTCGGAACTTCCAAGCGTCCGAAAACTTTGTAGCGAGGTCACCAGGCATCTGGGCATCCACCAGTGCTTCATTGGCTTGAACCAGCAGACGCATCTTCCACCAGCGGGGCTCATCGACCAGGGCGAAGGCACCCGTATACCTGGATTTTTCAAAGTATTCTTGGACATGCTGAGAGCGAAAAGCCGTTTCCTCAATACCCAGCGCCGTAGCTGCATGAAGACGGTCATAGAGAATGCCGGGATACTTTACGAGGACTTCTCGAATCCATCTAGCCGCTTCGGGTACGCGCCACTCTCCTTCTTTCCGAAGGGGCGGTTGGGCCGATCGCAAGAGTTCGTCCTCCCTTCCAGTAGCGTCCAGCGAGGCCAACAAACCGTGCCAGTCTTTCTGCCCAACTTTGCTCAATTCTTCAAAACCGTGGATGAGGTTTATCAGCATTCGAGCCACCCACGCGGAATCTTCAACAATCTTACTCTTCACAAGTCTTTCATCGTAGGCGCTCGCCAGGGCTTCAGCCTGAGGTAGTTCCGTACTCACAAATCGAGGCTTTGTGAGTAAGACAATGGGAGTCTCTGGGTATTCTTGTCTTGCCGCAGCAGCGAGGAGTCCCCCACGGTACTCCAATGGAGGACTCCCTGCCCGCGCCTCGTCGAGAACATAGTCAATAAGGATTAGAGACGCGTGGAGTTCGCTCAGAGTATCTACGACGTTTGAACGAGGCTCTACGGGCTTCACTGTCACAAGGCCGCTGGATTGGAGAAGTTCCTGGTACCGCTTGAGTTCTTCGGGCGATTCGTCGACATAGGCTATGATGTGCTTCATCTCCGTCATTTTCACCCCTCGGGCAGACTCATTTCCAGACATGTGGTCCACGGCGGATCTGGAGTCACGAAAGCAACGTCCCCGCCGTACGATTCGACCAGATTCTTGACGATTGTCAGACCGAGGCCAGTCCCTTGGCCGAGGACGGGATCCGGTTGACTGTCTCCTTCGAATGGCTCAAAGTACCGGTCCCAATGTTCCTCGTCAGCTCCTTTGCCTGTATCGCTGAATCGGACTATAACGAAGCCTTTCTCGGAGGTTCCCCTTACGCTGATCGCTCTCTCCGGCAATTTCTCTTCCAACTCCTCCAGTGTGGACGGGCCCCTGTGCTGAATCGCCTTTAGCGCATTGGTCATAAAATTAAGGAATACCGCAACGAGTTCACATCGAAACACCGGTGGGGTCCGTAGCGTTGCCGGAATCTCATTAGAAAAATTGATGCCCCTTCTCTCCATATACGCCTTGAACCCAGCTTCGATGGAATCAACTATCGGCCTCATAGCATAGCTCTGGCGATGGTCGCGAGACTCCCTTCCGTACAGGAGTCCAAAGAGATCAGCCTGTGCTTCGACGTCTTCGATCCCTCTCGAGATAGGCATCAGCCTCTGAGAGAAGGTTTCGAGGTCTTCTTTTGCAATCTTCTCTCCGAAATCCCTGAGTCCTCGAAATGCGAGTTGAAAATCTTGCAGTATTCCGCTTAGCTGGTGCTGGAACTGGACGATCATCGTTCCTGTGGAGGCCAGGACTCTGAGCATGGCCAGCTCAGCGATATGCGCTTCCCGTTCCTCCAGAACTACTTTTTTCGCGGTGCTTATATCTTGCTCAACCGTTTCAAGCATATCCTCTTCAACTGACTCTGCCTCAGAGACAACTCCTATATCGGCGCTCGCTCTGCTCAAACGCCGTTCGCTCAGCTTTTGCCGAACGGTCCTGACTCTTTGGCGGACGTTGTCCAAAGTGTCCTCCAGGGTTGCCGGAGTTCCCCGAGTCGCCTCCTCTGCCGCATTCTGCCGAGCCAGCCTTCTTGCGTGGAGCACCGTCATCCAGTTAATACCTACTCTGACGAACTGTTGAAGCTCAGTGAAAGCTTCCGTCTCAACGAGCTTCTCTCGGCTTAGTGTAACTTGCAAGTTGGGATTCTCTTCCCTGGACAAATAGACGGCGCCGAATAATTGATTGTTTCCAGGCAAGAGTAACATGGGGCGTTCGATGTCGTCGGACAGGCCCTTCAGGTAGGATGGAACCCCAGTCAATCTTCCAGCCCGATCACTGTCGAGTAGCAACCAATCGTCTCTGGACTCACCATATCCCGGAATCCTGAATTTGTCGAAAAATATCCGTACTCCGGCTCTTTCTCGCGCGATCTTACGGGCCTGCGTGACAGTGAAGTCAAGGCCCTTGGGATAGTCCTTCCCATACGTGAACAAACGGATTTCAAACATTGCGGGGCCTACCGCTGAGAACTTAATGTCGAGCGGCTTAAAGCTGGTTTTGTTGGTCTCACCTCTGAACGAAAGTTCATATTGGGCCGTGCCTGATTTCCCCAAGTATCCAAAAAGAGTCGCGTAAGCCCCTCGAAGGAACTTGTCTTCCATCTTCCCCGAATAACCCGGGTACTCGTCCGCCTCCACAATTATGGAGAATCCTGGGTCGCTAGCGCCTTCGCCCTCTCGCTGTTGCGTGGTGGTTTCCTCCGCAAAGGGAGAGATCAAGTCGATGAGATTCTTTTGCACCTCGTGAACATCCTTTTCAGACCAGACGTCTTTTACGTCTGGTAGCACAAGTGTTGTTCCGAGTGGCTCGTCGGAGGCCGCCGGACGACGAGAATAGTGACATCCTACACTATCGACTGAAGTTCCTGCACTGAAGCTATCCCAATTAAAGTCGACTTCCACCAGTTCGGTGTTCCCGATACGGTCGACGACCGAGACAGACTTCAATATCAGACGCTTGGCCAGTCTCCTGGTGGCAAAACGCCCGACACCCTTAGCGCCTGTGAGAGTACGGTTGAATTTGGATGAGAAAGGATCGCGCGTTTTCTCGGGAGTAGCTATTGTCATCCAGGCCCGCTCTATGTCATCAAACGTCATGCCAATACCGTTGTCGGTCACTACAATGGTTCCACTCGCTTGTGAAACTTTCTCCAAGCGAACGACAACGTGAGTTGCATCGGCATCGTAAGCATTCTTGACCAGTTCGGCGAGCGCTACGGAGCGCTTCGCAACGAGCTGTTCGCCGAGCTGAAAGAGAAGCGAGGAATCGACACGGAAGAAGAGTTCCCCCGAGTCTTTTTCCTTGTTTTTATCACCCAACGATGCCACGCTCAGCTCCTATCAAGTCGATTACCGATTCCCGGGACCACTTCAGGAAACGGGCTCACCCGTGACCCTGGAGTCGCCGACCCAGCAGCCGCCCTATCTGCCCACAAATGCTACACTTCCCAGGGCCGCGAAGCAAGCAATCATGTTCCGAAAATAGTGGTGATCAGACTGTCCAATACGAGAAGGTTGGAGAGTGTCCAAAGGTGAAGGTCCCCACATTCCAGTATCGAGGAGAATTGTGGCCGCTGGAAGGTCTACTCTCGCCTCATCCGATTTCCCTCTCGACGTATCGGTCTTAGGGATAGGTCAAGCGCAGACTGGCAGGCCGCATGTCATTATCCAAATTGTCTCTTCACGTGAGTACGGCGTCTGTCGCCTCTGGACATTCGGCTTGGGATAGAGCACATTTGCTGGATGAAAATAGGGACACTCGAGGTCAACGGAAACGTCTTTCTGGCGCCAATGGCAGGTATCACCGATACGGCGTTTAGGAAGGTCGTGCAACAGTTCGGAGTATCTGCAGTCTGGACTGAGATGATGAACGTTCAAAAAGTGCTTCCTCCTTCCGTTCGGATAAGGTATAGTCAACATCTGACGAATGAGTCATATGTGAGGCGGAGCGTTGCCTGGTCGAACAACCAGAAAACTGCTGACCAAGGCCAGAGTCACTAGGTCAGCCTTCCTGGAAGCAGCTCACGAGATTTTTCGGAAGCGAGGCTATTACGCCTCGTCCGTTTCAGAAATCAGTCGCCATCTCGGTCTGTCCGCAGGGACCTTCTACCAGTACTTCAAGAACAAAGAGCAAGTGTTCCTGGAACTCAACGACCTGATTCTTGCTCGGTTCGCAGCAAAGGCCGAAGCCGTCTCCGACCCGGGGGAGAGCTTTCCCGAGCGGCTCAAGACTCAACTGAGCCTGTTGTTGGCCCATGTCACCGAAAATTTTCCTTTCCATCGAATCTTGGGTGAATCCGAACTCATAGACCAGGCCACAATAGCGTATTACGAGACCATCGTGCGTCATTTTCGCGATTTCCTCAGGCGGGAGCAGCAGGCCGGGACAATCAGATCATTGGACCCGAACCTGATCGCTTACGCTTTCATCGGCATCTGCTATTTTCAGGCCCTGGAATTGGGCGCCTTTCAACGAGGCGGCCAAGAAGTCTTGGATTTGATAGTAGACATCACCCTCAACGGTATCAATGGTTCCAAGGAATGGATGAACCGTCCGGACTTCCAACTGTTCGAACTCCCTCCACCCGCGGCGATGAGGCCTCTCAACCACGAGACGCTCACCAAGGGCGAGAAGACCCGCCAGGCCATATTTCGAGCGGCCGAGAGCGTTTTCGGTCGGCAGGGCTTCAACAGGGCAGGAGTGGCGGACATCACAAGGGAAGCCGGAGTGGCGCAAGGCACTTTTTATGTTCACTTCAGCTCAAAAAAGGAACTCATCACGGGCTTCGTCCAATACATCAATCGGGAGATGCGCCAGACACTTCAGCGGTCTTCCGGATCGGCCGGAGATCGCCGAGATGCGGAGCTTTACGGCATGGCGGCGTTCTTCGAGTTCCTCAAGGACCATCGCGAGATTTACCGATTGGTGCCTGAGTTCGAGATGATTAGCCGTGAAGTGGGTTTGTGGTACTACCGGAAGGTCGCCGAAGGTTACGCGACACGACTTCGGTCCGCGATGGAGGCAGGCGAGATCCGAGGCTTGCCCCCGGAATTTCTGGCCCGAAGCCTGATGGGCCTCACCCATTTCGTGGGATTGAGATGGATCGTTTGGAGCTCGTCGCCTCAGGCCGAGCTGCCCAGGCGCCTCTTCGCGGATTTGATGGAATTCGTCTTTTTCGGTTTGCAGACTCCTGTGAAAGAATAGGCGTTGTAACCGTTCGGTTATGCGTGGCGCCGATGCCGCAGTTCCTCACCCCCAACCCCCTCTCCAAGGATGGAGAGGGGACTTCTGAGTCCCCTTCCCCATACTTGGGGAAGGGGTCCGGGGATGGGGACGATTGCCAGAACGAACCAAAGACATGCGATTTCCCGTCCGTAACTGAGGGCTTATCGGGCACTTGAGTTTTTTCTTGACAAAGGCGGCGGGGCTATGTTTTGGTATATCTGAGAGGTGGTTCATATTTCAGAAGATCTCTCGAACAATTCTCCTATGCTCTTGTATCGGCCGTCTCGACTCAACACCTCTGTGTGACCCTCAGCGTCTGCGGCCAAACAACGAACCTTCTCTCCGCGGACTTCTTCTCCGTCGTGTCGCGTGTCCAAACAGCGCCAGGGTCATTAGAGCCAAGCAATGAGGTGGCGTTTTCATGAATTACGAACGATTTCTGTTGGAACAACGCAATGAGGTTTGCTGGGTCCGGATCAATCGGGCCAAAGACCGCAACTCCATCGATTCACTCTTTATGGATGAGATCCACAACCTGCTGGACCAATTGGAGAAGACTTCGACTCGGGCCGCGGTATTCACCGGCGAGGGTCAGACACACTTCATAGGTGGAGCCGACGGCGTGGAAATGATGAAGCTGGGGCCGAAAGGCGCGAAAGATTTTTCTCAGCGCATCCAGGAAGCCTTCAACAGGATGGAGCGATCTCCTCTAATCTTGGTGGCGGCCATCAATGGGCTATGCTTCGGCGGCGGTTTCGAGTTCGCTCTGGCGTGCGATCTCCGCCTGGCCAGCGCAACAGCGAAGATTGGCCTTCCGGAGGTCAAAGTGGGGCTTATCCCGGGCGGCGGTGGAACTCAGAGACTACCGAGGGTAATCGGCGTAGGTCGGGCGATGGAAATGATTCTTTCCGGGCACCTGTATTCCGGGGCTGAGGCGCTGGACTTGGGCTTGATTCACCGAGTGACCGAACCGGAGGATCTTGTAAAGGAAACCACAGCGATGCTAGAGAACATTTTCCGCCAGCCCCAGTACGCTTTGTCCCTGGCGAAACTGGCAGTCAAGGCGTCCCAATCCTTTGATTTGCCTCGTGGACTTGCGATGGAATCCGCGGAATTCTCCCGATGTTTTGAAAATGACTTCTTCAAGAACCTGATGCGAGGACAGCTTGAAGAGGGGACGCTTCAGACTACTATGAACACAGGCAATTAGGTATCGGATCATGAAAGTTATCGGCATTGCAGGGAGTTTCAGACCGGAGAGCAATACACTCAAGTTCGTGCAGCACTGCCTCGTCAACCTGAACGACCAGGGTCTGGAGACAGAGCTGATCTCTCTTCGAGACAAAACGATTAAACCTTGCCTGGGATGCTACCAATGCATGCAACTAGGACACTGTGCCCAGGAAGACGACGATTTCGCCCCTATACTTGACAAGATGAAGTCGGCCCAAGGGATCGTCATCGGATCGCCTGTGTATGTGTCATCAGTAGTGCCCCAGTTGATGGCGCTTCTGGATCGCGCCACCTTTGTCGCTCTTTGGAACGATCGTTTTTTCTCGGGCAAGGTTGGAGGCCCGATCACGGTGGCTCGCCGCGCGGGCCATAACATGGCGTTTTCTCAGCTTCTGCTCTGGTTTTTCATCAACGGTATGGTCATCCCCGGTTCGACTTACTGGAACGTAGGTGTGGCGGGCGCTCGAGGCGCTCGAGACGCGGAAAAGGACGAGGAAGGAATGGACACCGTAAAGAACTTCGCCAAACACATGGCCCATGTGATGAAAAGGCTCTTTTCCTGATGGAGGCGTCATGCAGGGGATAGGTTACTGGTTAACTAAGCGCGAGCTTCTCACGCCGGACAAAGAAGCGATAGTCGATGGCTCACGGCGGTTGAGCTATCGCCAACTGAATCGGCGTGTAAATCGCCTGGCCAATGGGCTGCGGAGTCTTGGGCTGAAGAGTGGGGACAGACTCGCAATTCTATCCTACAATTGTCTGGAATACGTCGAGACGGTGATGGCTGCCGCAAAGCAGGGTCTAATGGTCGTCCCGCTCAACTGGCGTCTGGCCCCGAAGGAACTGAGCTTCATCCTGAGCGATTCAGGCGCGGAAACGCTCATCTTCGATCCTGAACTGGCGCCGCTGGCCGAGTCTTTGGCGCGGGAAACCCCGGTGGGGCGGACGCTGGTCCTCGGTTCGCTCGAAGTCCACAACGCAACGGCCTATGAGCCTTTTCTGGCAAGGCAAATGGAGTCGGAACCGGAACCGGATCAACCGGTGAACGCCGACTCGGCTCATATAATCATGTACACCGCGGGCACAACCGGATCACCCAAGGGCGCAATCCTTTCCCAGGGGGCCAGCTTCTGGAATGCCATCAATCTCACCTTGGCGCTTGATTTCACTTCAAAGGACAGAGACCTTGTTGTGCTGCCCATGTTCCATATCGGCGGTCTGGGCCTCTTCACACTTCCCATGCTCTATGTGGGTGGCACAGTTATCATCCAGCGTGTTTTCGACGCGTCCGTCACCTTGAGGCTGCTCACCGAGGAAAAGGCCAATCTCTTTTTCGGCGTGCCGGCGATCTTTCTGTTTCTGATTCAGCATTCTGATTTCTCCAGTAGGGTCTTCCGGGATGTGCGCCTGGTGATGAGCGGCGGAGCTCCTTTGCCGGTAAGCCTTGTCCAGCGCTATCAGGAGGCGGGCATAGTCCTGCAACAGGGTTTCGGCATGAGCGAGGCAGCCCCGTCCATCTCAACACTGTCCAAAGAGTTGGCCGTGCAAAAGGCAGGTTCCATCGGTCGCGCGGTATTTCATCTGGACGTGGCTGTGGTAGACGAGGCCAGCCAGGAGGTCCCCAGAGGCCAGGTGGGCGAGTTGGTCATGCGCGGGCCGAACGTGATGCAAGGATACTGGAACCGGCCCGAGGCCACCGCTGAAGCCTTGAAGGGCGGATGGTTTCACTCGGGTGACATGGCGCGAATGGACGAGGATGGAGACCTCTACATAGTGGACCGCAAGAAGGACATGTATATCTCCGGCGGGGAGAACGTCTATCCTGCGGAGGTGGAGCAGTTGTTGTACGAACTTCCTCAGATAGCCGAAGCGGCTGTGGTGGGCGTCAAGGACGAACGATGGGGCGAGTCCGGCCGGGCAGTCGTGGTTCTCAAGCCGGGAGAAATGCTGTCTAACCAGGAGATACTTGATTTCCTCAAACGCAGGCTGGCTAAATACAAAGCGCCCAAAGAAGTGGTCTTTTTGAAGCAGTTGCCGCGCAACGCGGCCGGCAAAGTGCTCAAGACCAAGCTTCGGGACGACCGATTCTTTCAATCGCAATCCTGATCAAGGACGCTTTCAGGCGCAATTCAAAGGAACATGGCGTGCCGTATCTCACTTCTGAAGATGACGTCTTTCTGCATTATACGGATGAGGGGAAGGGCGCCACTATCTTCCTTATTCACGGATGGACGGTCAATCACAAATTTTTCAAAGACAATATTATGGTGTTATCCAAAACTCATCGTGTCGTGACGCTGGATCTGCGCGGGCACGGTCATTCCTGGAGCCGTCCGAGCACGTGCAATCTCCCGCAGGCTGCGCGTGATGTGCGTCGAGTGATCGAGCATCTTGACCTTGACGACGTCACCATCGCTGGCTGGTCGATGGGCGCGGCCGTTATCTTCAACTATTTCGATCTGTTCGGTGGCGAGAAGCTCAAGGGCGCTGTATACATCGATATGACTCCTTGCATTCTCAAGGTCGACGGCTGGGAGCATGCGCTCTTCGGCAGTCTGGACTGGCGGATGGCAGTAAAATTGCAACGTGACATACTGGTTGACCGGCTGACTTTCGCCTCCGGAACTGTGTCGGCCTGCTTCAAGGGCGGCAAATGCCCCGACGAGGCAACCCTGGAGTGGGGAGTTGCGGAGTCAATGCTGACATCCACCGAAGTGACTCTTGAGTACTGGACTTCGCTGTTGAATCAGGACTGGCGAACGCAGCTCCCCGAAACGCCCGTTCCCGTATTGCTCACCTATGGAGCAAAGAGCGTTGTTTATCCTACTGCTCTGGGCGAGGCGCTTCACAGAATGATTCCGTCCAGTCGCCTCGTCATGTTTAACGACAGCGGACATTCGCCGTTCATAGAAGAGCCGGAACGTTGGAATGAGGAAGTCGTGCGATTCGCCGCCTGAGTCGCATGATCGACTTGGCCGGAAATACCCATTTCTGCCTTGAGAGGTTGAACGAGAGATGTTATGAATCTAGCCTGGAAAGTCGCCCACAATTCAAGGCCAGGTTACCCAAGAAAAGTAAGGAGGATGCTATGAAAAGCTGGAAGTTTGTAGGAATAATGACTGCTCTTGCGCTACTGCTGACAGCGGTTGTTTCGGTGGCTGAGGAACCGATCAAGATTGCTCGAGTGGTCGGGATAACCGGGCCGCTCGAGGCGTACACCAAGCAGTCTCTCGAAGGCTTCAAGCTGGGTCTGGAGTACGCGACCAAGGGAACCAACAAGATTCTTGGTCGTCCCGTGGAACTCATCGTAAAGGATACCCAGCTCAAGCCGGATGTGGGTAAGCAGCTCCTGACCGAGGCCTTCAAAGACGAGAAAGTGGATCTGGCAGTTGGCGGAGTCTCGTCAGCAGTCGCCCTTGCCATGCTGCCTGTGGCCGAGGAGTTCAAGAAAATCCTCATAGTCGAGCCAGCCGTCGCTGACAGCATTACGGGTAAGGATTGGAATCGGTACATATTTCGGACCGGTCGGAACTCATCGCAAGACGCAATTGCTAACGCTATGGCCGTTGCCAAGCCAGGCGTAGTGATCGCCACCCTGGCCCAGGATTACGCGTTTGGCCGTGACGGTGTGACCGCGTACAAAGAAGCAGCCCAGGCCAAAGGGGCCAAGGTTGTTCATGAAGAGTACGTGCCGTTAGATACTGCGGACTTCACGGCCCCGGCCCAGCGCATCATCAAGGCCCTTAAGGACGAAAAAGGCGACAAGTACCTCTTCGTGATCTGGGCCGGCAAGGGCAATCCGCTGGGCAAGCTCCACGGCATGAAACTCGACGAAAAGTATGGGATCAAGCTGACAACAGGCGGGAACATCCTCGATGCGCTGAAGCTGTACAAACCGCTGGTCGGCATGGAGGGGGCCGGATATTACTACTACGAGAATCCCAAGAACGAAATAAACGACTGGCTGGTGAAGGAGCATGAGAAGCGGTTCAAAATGCCGCCCGACTTCTTCACCTGCGGCGGATTCGCTGCTGCTATGGCTGTTGTCAAGGCAATCGAGACCGCAAAATCCACCGACACTGAGAAGCTCATCAAGGCGATGGAGGGCATGAGCTTCCAGACTCCCAAGGGCGAAATGGTTTTCCGCAAAGAAGATCATCAAGCTCTGCAGTCCATGTACTGCTTCAAGATCAAGGCGGATCCCAAGGTCCCGTGGGCCATTCCCGAACTGACCCGCGAGCTGACATGGAAAGATATTGACGTGCCAATTCTTAACAAGAAGTAACCAGGTGGCGGCGGGGCCGTCAACGAAGGGCTCGCCGCCGACTTCTTAGGTCTTGTCCGGAATGACGTTTGGAGATCAACGTGTCAGCGCCACCCATTTTGGAGACCAGGGATCTTACCGTCAAATTCGGCGGTCATATAGCCGTGAACAGTGTGAGTCTTCAAGTTGAGCCGTTTTCGGTCAAGTCCATCATAGGACCCAACGGAGCGGGCAAGACGACCCTGTTCAACCTGATAAGCGGCCAACTCAAGCCTACCGGCGGCAGAGTATTCTTCAAGGCCACAGACATCACCGGCCTTGGACCGGCCCAACGAACGGAACTGGGGATCGGCCGATCTTTTCAGCTCACCAATATCTTCCCGAGGCTAACCGTGCTTGAGAATGTTCGTCTCGCGCTGCAGGCGAGGGCAAGAATCGGACTGGTCTTCTGGCGGAGCTACCGTTCCTATCCGGAATTGGAAGAGAAGGCTTATTACCTGCTGGAACAGGTTCTATTGCACGAACGCTGGTCCGATGAGGCCTCCACCTTGACCCACGGAGAGCAACGCAAGCTCGAGATCGCCATCCTCTTGGCCCTTGAGCCGGAGGTGCTCCTGCTCGACGAGCCCACTGCCGGAATGAGTATCGAGGAGGTGCCGGCCATTTTGGAGATAATCCAGGAGATCAAAGCCGCGCGTGATCGCACCATACTCCTTGTGGAGCACAAGTTCGACATGATCATGACCCTATCGGACCGGATTGCAGTGCTCAAGGCAGGCATGCTCATCTGCGACGATGTCCCCGAAGCGGTCGCACAGAATGAAGAAGTTCAGCGGGCCTACCTGGGAGGAGGAGTCGGGCATGACTGATCCGATCCTTTCACTAGCGGACGTGCACACTCACATAGGCCAACACCACATACTCCAGGGCGTTTCTTTCGATGTCATGCCCGGGGAGGCCACGGTTCTGTTGGGTCGTAACGGCGCAGGCAAGTCTACGACTCTTCGAACAATAATGGGCCTGACTCCCGCAAGCCGTGGCGACGTGAAGCTTGCCGGACAGTCGATCGAAGGTCTTAAGCCCCACCAGATCGCGCGCCTTGGTGTAGGATTCGTGCCTGAGGATCAGGCCATAATGTACAACCTCACCGTCGAGGAAAATTTTCGCTTGGCGATGTTCAGGGAAGATGAGCGGTCCTGGAGTCGTATGGAGACCATTTTTAACCTATTTCCGGACCTCAAGAGGTTTTGGAGATCCAAGGCAGGGGTTCTGTCCGGCGGCCAGAAGCAGATGCTTGCCATTGCCAGGGCCTTTGTCTGCGACCACCGTGTCTTGCTCGTTGACGAGCCGTCAAAGGGACTTGCGCCGGTCGTCGTGAAGTATCTGGCGGAATCGCTTGACAGAATCAAAGACACCACCACTCTCATCCTGGTTGAGCAAAACTTCTACCTGGCGAGCGTTGTGGGTTCGGCTTACTTTATCCTTGATGACGGACGGGTCGTTCACGGAGGACGTATGGACGATTTGGTGGACGACCATGAGACGAAGCAAAAGTACCTGGGAATCGCATGATTGACGGAGAAGCGAAATGACTTCAGCGGCAACTACGGGGGGATATGAGACAAAAGATCGAATCTCGGCGCGCGCCTTGGTCGGGTGGATCGTAGGCGTTGGGGTCTGGCTCCTTCCTCTGATCTGGATCGATACGACCACGTATCTCATTTTGACGGTCGCGGGGCTGACCATGGGAATGCTTCTCTTCCTTACCGCGTCAGGCTTCACCTTGATTTTCGGTCTCATGGACGTGCTGAACCTGGCTCACGGGGCTTTCTTTGCGTGGGGCGCTTACGCAGGCTTCTCGACGCTTGGACTGCTCAATGCTATCGGATGGGTGGAGACGGGCACTGTCAGCCAAAGCATCTACAGTCTGTTGATCGTGCTGGCGGTGGCTTTGGCGGTTGGGGCGATTCTTGGCCTGATCCTCGAGCAAGTCATAATCCGTGGCGTATATGGCGATCATCTCAAGCAGATACTGATTACCATGGGCGCTTCTCTGATAATGGCCGAGATCATCCGCGTCGTTTGGGGTCCCAATGACGAGGTTACCCTCGTGCCAGCCGCGTTAGTAGGGTCATGGGACTTCTTTGACGTGGTGATCAACAAGTTCCGGGCCACGTCGATCATAATCGGTGTCGGGGTTTTTGTCGTGATGCAACTGGTCCTGAAGAAGACCAAGTTGGGCATCATCGTCCGAGGCGGAGTGGAAAACCGAGAAATGGTCCAGGCAATGGGCTACAATGTTCAACGAATCTTCACCGGAGTATTCTGCGCAGGCACGGCCTTCGCCGCTATGGGTGGAGTCATGTGGTCCCTTTTCAAAGAACAGATCTACCCGGACATGGGTAGCGAAAATCTGATCTTTGCCCTCATCATAGTGATCGTCGGAGGAATGGGGTCGGTGACTGGCAGCTTCCTGGGCGCCATCATGGTTGGGCTGGCTTTCAATTATGTGGCATTCCTGGTCCCCAAACTGGCGCTCGGAGTTAACATACTACTCATGGCCATCATACTGCTCATTAAGCCCACCGGTTTGCTCGGGCAAGACTGAAGCAAAGGAGCCGAAAGTGGCTGAATTGACCCCGGTTCAAGCGGAGCGTTCCCGCGAGCAACGCGCCCGGTTTGCCGGTCCGGCGTTTCTCGCGCAGGTGCTCCTATTGTTGGCTTTGATAGTGATACCGCTTCTCATCCCGTCTTTCAGAGTCTTGGACGTGTTGGCCAAGATAATCATTCTCACTGTGGCCGTGGCTTCATACGACTTGATTCTGGGGTACACCGGGCAGCTCTCGCTGGGGCACGCAATGTTCTTCGGTTTTGGCGCGTATTCGCTAGCTCTTGTGACCTATCATTCGGGGTCGCCGCAACTGTACCATATTCCGGTCGCAGCGGGAATCGCTATAGCCCTCAGTGTGGTCTCGGCGCTGGTCATCGCCTTCTTCTCTCTTCGGGTCAAGGCCATTTTTTTTGCGATGATGACCCTTGCGCTGGCGGAGTTCGCCCATATTCTGGCCGTCCAGTGGTACGACCTGACCCTGGCGGCGGACGGAGTGTCCTTCAAACTGCCAGGCATATTCAGTGTTGGCTGGTCGGCCGGGAAATTCCTTGGGGTGGAACTAAACGGCAGACTTGTCACTTATTATTTCATATTGATCTCTTCTGTACTGTTGTTTGCCGGCCTCTTACGATTCGTTCGCTCTCCGGTCGGAAGGGTCCTGAAGAGCATCCGCGACAACCGGCAGAGGGCCGTCGCGCTGGGTTTCAGAACCTTCCGTTACGAAACCTTTTCCATCGTCTTCGGATCCACGGTCGCGTCTCTGGCCGGAATCCTGTTCGCAATGTGGTTACGCTACGTTAATCCCGATTCGGTGATGAGTCTGGCCTTGATGCTGAACATACTCCTTATGGTCATAATTGGAGGCCTGGGGACCATGTACGGAGCAATCATAGGCGCGGCGTTTCTCCAGATAGCCGAGACCTGGCTGCCCGATCTGCAGAAACTGGCTGTGGCCTTCTTCCCCACAAACGAAATCGCCCAGCGCTTGGCCGAGAGATGGATACTCTATTTCGGCATCATGTTCGTTCTTGTGGTTTACTTTTTCCCAAGAGGCTTCGTGGGTACGGCCCGGCAATTGGTCAAACGGCACAAAACGGCAAAGAAGGGGATCGCCTGAAAACCCGGTCCCCGGGGACCTTGCCGGGATAGGGGCGCCGGCGCCCGGCGCCAATCAACTCGTCTTAGTTGGCCTGGATTCTAAGCCTTGTTTCTGATCACCTATTTCAGTCCGATCCCTTTGAAGAAAGAGAGGACTTCTTCCTTGAGAGCGTAAGGAGCCCTGAATACGGCATAGTGAGCCATCGGGTCTCTGAAAGAAGCGAACCTGGCTCCGGGGATCCTCTTCGCGGATTCTTTTGCCAGGCCCACTCGAAGCCACAGGTCGCTCTCCACGTGCAGGATCAGGCTCGGAAGCTTGATGCTCGGAAGGTGTTCGTCTATGTCAAACTTCCCATTATAACCGTTTCGGAGGATGAGGTCGTTGACATCGTACTCCAGGGCTTTCTGCCGTAGGATCAGACCCTCATCATCCTTCGGATCCCAGTAGAAAACTTCTTTCTTGACCTCGTCCCAACCTTGGGCCACTCGGTAGTCGAGATCCAGTCCGGTGTGCATGAGAATGGACCACCCGAACATCATTCCCTTATTCGGGTGGTTTTCTTTGGGCAGATGATAGTAATCGCCCTGAGTCTCTCTCCAGACCGGGTCGCTTTTCATGGCCGCGGTCATCAGATCGAAAGTCCATCTGGCCACCGAATCTTTTCGGGTAGACGTGCTCCCGCCGATGGGCATTATAGCTTCTACGTATTCAGGGTGCATCAGCGCCCATACGTAGCTCTGGACGGCTCCCATCGAGACACCCGTCGCGAGCCTTACTTTTGCAACGTTGAGTCCGTCCCTGAGCAACCGATAATTGGCCTGAACGAGGTCAAAAGGCGTATATTGAGGGAATTTCAATCCCAGGCCATCGCTCGGCTTACTGGCTCCCCACAGGCCCAGCGCATCGAGGAATATCACGTAGAAGCGATCGGTATCTATGATCCTGCCCGGTCCCACAACGGGTCCTCCAGCAAAATCGTTCCCTTCCTGGCCTTCGTACCACCAGTAGTAGAACCACGCTGAATCGCCCGAATGGTAGCAACTAATGATTATCGCATTGGTGATACGGCCTTCAGCATCGCGTTGCGGGGTTCCCACAGCGATGTAGGCGGTTCGAAGCGGTCCGGCGTGGAGCGATTCGAGGGTAGTACCGTCAGGCGCTCCGAACTCACACTGTGATGCATTTCCGATCTCGTAGGTTCCCCCAATTTTGAAGTCGGGGATAGCGTAGAATCCCTTCAAATGATCCAATGATTTTACCCCTGAAAGAGCTGTTACAGGCCGCGAACTTGCAGTCGAGTCCTGATTCGGAATCTTCCTCATTGCATACCTACCTTAGTGGGGTTGATTGATGATTTGTACGGCGCCTATTCAGCGTTTTTTCAAATATGGGATTTCGTGGACAATGCATACGCCGGATTAGCACGACGCGTCTGTACACATAGTCCGAGGGCGCCAATTTCCACCCTTGATTCAGATCGGTGGCATTCTTTTGAAGACATAAAGATACTGTTTCGTCGGCCTAGCTGTCAACATCAGTTCGTGAAAACGACCCTTCCTACGAAACTTTTCGGTCTTGGTATCCCAATGGAAGTGCTGGAGTCCCCTAGTGGGCTTCGAGAATCCTCTTGCCCGTTACGCGGTTTTTCGCGCCCCGAATGTAGTTAAATATGATATCATCAGTTTTTTCAAGGAGATTGGAATGCAGTAGGACCCGGAGAATGGGATTCGGCGACTGATTGTGGGGGCGCACGGCGTGCGCCCCTATTTCCTGCCCCATGTTTCAGGGCGCTCTATGACGACGCGTCACCTCCGTCAGTTCAGGATAATGCCAAGAAATGTATTTCATTGCGGGGCGCCCGGATCGGGCGCTGTCGTCACGTCTACCGTGAGTTCCTGGGCGCCTCGTTGCAACCCAATGCGGACAGTGTCCCCGACGCTTTTCTGCAAAACCATGTTGTTAAATTCGTCAAAGGTGGGTGTGGGCGTCCCGTCAACAGATACAATTACGTCCCCGCCCAAGAGTATCGGAGTTGTCCCGTAAAACGCGAGTCGGTCGCCTGCTCTAATGCCCGCTTTGGCAGCAGGACTACCGGGGACCAATTCGAATATGAGGACTCCCTTGATCGCTGGCAGTCCCATCTTCACGGCTACCCCAGGCTCGATATTCCACCAGGACTTGATTCCAAGCCACGGGTAAATGGCGCGACCGAACTTGATAATTTGAGCGGCGACTTTCTTTGCTTGGTTGATGGGAACAGCCAGGCCAATCCCTATGAAGCCCCCTGTTGGAGTGTAAAGGGCGCTGTTGACTGCTATGACTTCCCCTCGCGAGTCTATCAAAGGCCCGCCGCTATTGCCTTGATTAATCGCTGCATCGGTCTGAATTAGGCCCATCATAGTGTGGTTCCCGACGGCGATGTCGCGATTGAGCGCACTTATGAACCCGGCAGTAGCCGTGTGCTGAAGTCCGAAGGGATTGCCGATGGCAATGACCCTCTGTCCGACGGAAAGCTTATCGGAGTCTCCCATGGGAGCGACTGCCATTCCTGAGAACGGGTCCACTTTAATTACAGCAAGGTCACTCACTGGATCACGTCCCACGAGGCGCGCCTGGACCTTTTTCCCGCCGATGAAAGTGACATCGAGCGTACTGGCATTGGCTACAACGTGATTGTTAGTGAGTATATTTCCTTCTTCATCGACTACAAAACCGGTCCCTTGACCCCTTCGCGGTTCCAATTGCAGCCAAAAATTCAGAGCCAAACTTGATGCCACGATGTTCACCACGGTTGGGCTGAGCGCCTTGTACACTCGCATCACCACTGCCTCACCGGTTTCCAGAGGTTCGTAGGAAGAGGCAGGCTGTATTTTAATAGTAGTGGGTCTTCGATTGAGCCATAGTCCAATCACAAGGCCACCCCCAAATATTACCAACAGGGTCACTATTATTGACGTATTCCGGAGACGATTCATTGAGCCGCTCCTTGTCCTCTCAAGTAATTTGAAACCCAAGACAGCAAATCTTGATCCCATTGGGACCCAGAAGACGATGAATCGGATGGAGTCTCTTCATGGTCAGGATTTCCCATATTGTTATTTACGTGCGGAAGACTACCTCTGTCCAAGGTAGAACCATCCCATCCGTCGGTTGCATTGTAGGCTTGATCCAAAGGCTCGCCTTTTGGCGATAAAACCCGCATTCCTCCATAAAAAGGTTCATGTCCGAAATTAATCTGGCTAAATTGCTCCGTGAACGAAAAGGGGTGGAAAGAAGCAGTCACAAATTCCGCATCGACGGGGCACATCTGTTTGGTTCCCGCTCTGAGGGCAAAATCCGGGTTCGCTTCCAGTAGATTCTCCTGCCGAATATTACCCGGCGCCGCCCCGCCCTCGGCAAATACTATGCCGGGTGGCGGCGGATAGCCTTTTGAAGGTTCGTTAGCGAGGGCTTCGGTCATAAAGTTCATCCATACAGGCAGAGCGGCTGTGCCCCCGTATTCATGCTTCCCAAGGGATGTTTTGGTATCGTATCCGAGCCAAACGCCTGTGGTGTACTTCGAGTTGAATCCTACGAACCAGGCGTCAGTGCAATCATCCGTTGTGCCCGTTTTACCCGCGAGGTCTTTGCGCCTCATGCGCGATACGGACGCGGCGGTTCCGGATACACAGGTCTCTCTTAACATGCTTAACATCGCATACGCCGTTGACGGAGTGAGCGCCCTTTCCATCGAAACGCGTCCCGCTATCCATCTGGTCGGGAAAGTGGAGGATAACAAGGATTCAATTCGGGAGCTCAGGTCTGAAGAGCGATTTTCGACTGCCAAATTACGCGCTCGTTTGATCGATCCGGAATTGAAGTATGGGGACCTTGCTTCAGTCTGATCGACATCGGACTCCTTTTTGAAATTACTTGATGGATTCTCGGAATCCGAATGAAATTCATCCTTGAGATGCGCTGCGACATCCAGCGGCTCCATGGTGTTATCTTCGAGAATGTTTCCAAACCGATCCTCGACTCTTTTTATCAGCGCAGGATGAATCTTCATTCCCATATTGGGGAATATCGTGTAGGCGGAGGTCAACTCGAGCGGGGTTACTTCCGAGGTCCCCAGGCTGAGGGATAGATTCTTGTCCAACGGTGTTTCGATTCCCATTTTTCGAGCCATATGTATTGCATTTTCCGGACCCACATCCATCAGCAATTTTACGGCTGCTATGTTTCTTGATTGGGCGAGCGCTTGTCTAAGGGTCACAGGACCGAGATACTGACCATCAGCGTTTTTCGGTATCCATACCGGCTTGGCGGGATCTAATACCACTGCTATGGGCTCATCGACAATCAAGGTGTGGGGGCTATAGTCAGCCCATTCGAGGGCAGCGGCGTACAACAGAGGTTTGAAAGCGCTTCCCGGCTGCCTCATGGCCTGTACGGCTCTGTTGAAACTTGATCGCTCAAAGTCAAGTCCGCCGACCAGCGCCCTGACATATCCGGTAGAATTTTCAATGCTTACCGCAGCTCCTTCGACCGGCGGAAGAAGCAGTTGCTCTAGCCTTAGGGTCCCTCGGCTTACTTCGGCGACTCGAAATTCCAGGAGATCGTTGGACCGATATGCAATGCCGGAATGGAGTTCCATCCGAAAACGGAGATCTCCGGCCAGAGCCAGGACAAGTTCCTGAAGAGCGCTTTGCTTTTTTTCTTTATCCTTCTTCTCTTTTTGTTTACCTTTTCGTTTTTCGGCAGCATGATTTGTAAGGACAACTGCCTGCACGACATCTCCCATGTGGTAAGAATCCTTTGGCCGGCTCTTGAGAAACTCGCGGGCCTCCGAAGGTTTCAGTCTGCGCACGAGGCCGGCCGGCCGGCCCTGTCTCTTCTCCCAGCTGAAAGCTCCTTTCAGTAATGCTTCCTGAGCTTTCTCCTGAAGAGAAACGTCGCAGGTAGTCCACACCCGTAATCCCTCATTATAAAGCTTGTTTGCTCCGTATTTGGCGACGATGTACTGCCGAGCGGCTTCTGTGAAATAAGGCGCTCTGTGATAGGGAGTCGGAAGATTCTCCCTGAATTTGGGCTGTTCTTTGACACTCTGTTTGTATTGGTCGTCCGTTATGAACCCGCCGCGCAGCATTGCCGTGAGCACAAACTCTCTTCTCTTGAGGCAGGTTTCAATATTTCTTGCGGGTGAGTATTTAGACGGATTGGACACAAATCCAGCCAACATAGCGGCTTCAGCGATGGTTAATTCGGGGGCGCCTTTCCCGAAGTAAGTGCGCGCAGCCGCCTCGACACCATAGGAGCCTTTTCCGAGATATATTTCGTTGAGGTAAAGCTCTAAGATTTCTTTTTTGGTAAAGGTTTTTTCCACCCTGAATGCCAGGATGGCTTCACGTATTTTGCGCGACAATTTCTTTTCTCTAGAAAGAATAATATTTCTGGTCACTTGCTGAGTAATGGTGCTTCCGCCCTGAGCGAAATTACCGGCTTTAATGTTCTTCAGGAGCGCCCGGGCGGTCCCTGAAAGATCCACTCCTTGATGAGAAAAAAAGCGCGCATCCTCTGCAGCAAGGAACGCATTGGTGACATGCGGGGGCAGCGAATCCAGTCTGATCGGGAAACGTTTCTCTTTATAGAATACTCCTATGACCGTCCCGTCTTCTGCGTAAAAAGTTGAAACGGTTTTCGGGCGATAAGCTCTCAGATCGGGAATTTTAGGCAGGTCCGCGGAAAAAATCAGATAGGTTCCCAATCCCGCTCCGAATAAGGCTGACAATGGAGCTGTCAGAAACAGGACTGGGAATCCCGCTGTCATCCAGCCCAGAAATCTGATCAAAGAGCCACCCTGCAGGGCGCGCTCCTTACGCAACAACAAAACCCACACCCTCCGATATGTTTATATGTCCCCTGAAACGGGGCAAAGTTTATGACACGAAGTTTCAATCGTCAAGGAAGGGGGTTCTTTGAGCAGGCGTTTCGCGTCGGAAGGTGAGAAACCTCTCCAGCTGAACGGCCCAAGGGCAGCTAGGCAAGATCGATACGAGATTTTGCAGACAGTTGGAGATACTTTTCCAGGGGGTGCTCCAGGTTCAGTTCTCTTGCCACAACGAGCAGGTCCAAACGACGCAAAACAGCTACCGTAAGGGGCCGTTTGGCGTCCCGGAATATGACAGCCGAGAAGAATTGTCTTGCCGGTTCCGAGTTCAAGAGTTCCGTAAGCAATTGGGCTTCACCTTTGGCGCGACATGCTATGAAATAACACGTATCGTCCAGGACAACAGGTTTTCCGTCCGAGGGACCGATCATCTTGAACTCTAACCGCTTGTATAAACCTGATATCGCGACTTTCCAAAGAGCAAATGAGTAGTCCCCCACTCCGAATATCGAGAAACGAGCACGTTTGCGATAGATGGCGCTGACGCGGCGGTCCAGCAGGGCGCCGTGTCGGACGAGATATTCCCAGGTCTTAGGCGCCTTATCCCTAATACGGCAGGTGTCTTCGCCTACGAATCGCTGGGTGACCAGCATCCACCGGCGGGGCGCAGGGGGGTCCTCTCGAAAGATGTCAGCGCTCTTCAGCATGGGATAGAGATATTCCGCTTCCAGTTCAACGAGTTCGCCAAGGCCGTTTCGATATCTTCCGTTTTCTTCTCGTACCTCCATGACCTTGGCGCAATCGTGTTTGATGCCGGACCTCCATCTGTATAGTTCTTCACCCTCAAGGTATGCCCATCGCTCAAACGCCTGGACATTCGCTACGAGCTGTCCGTTTCGGTATCCAAGAACCGCGACAGGTTCGTTTTCTTCCGGACTTTCATGTATTCGACAATCCAAACTTCGTGCATACGGAGAGGGTCTCACCACCAAGAGACACGCGTCCACGGCCGCGCCAAAGAATTTCATAGCGTCAATTTGATAAATATCGGATGTTTCCAAGGGTTGGCCTGTGCTCCAGGCATTGAAAAGTACTTTTCTTGCCACGGCCGTCTTGCAGAGCATGGCCAGCGTCGCTTGTCGTCCCCGAATCCAGTCCAGGGCTCGGATCAGCATCCATTCGGAAATGTCAAAATTGCTCTTTCCGGTTATGGCGTCTATTCCCGCTTGATTCCGGAAATTGGACTTCAAAGGAAGGTTTGCGCTACCAAGACTTCCGAGTTCCGCATTCGTGACCCAAGGTGGATTACCGATGATTAGCAGCGGGTCAGGCAAAAGTCCGAGGATCTCTTCCCAGTGAACCGTGAAAAAGTCCTCTTTTATAATGGTGAGTTGGCCGCCATTAAGCGCGTCAGGAATTGACCTTCGCGCCGAAGTGACATATTCGCCGTTGATCTCAACTCCGACAGCCCGTTTGATGCTTCCAAACTGCTCATGGGCCGCGCGGAGAAAATTACCCGCGCCGCAAGTGGGCTCCAACACGGATAATGGCTTGCATCCGCATTGTGATAGAAGAGCGCACACTTCTCGAGCCAGCGGAAGAGGGGTCTGGAAGTCACCGTATTCTACTTTTTCTTTGGTCTTTTTCGTAGTTCTCATAGATATCATCGAACGCGGATAATTCCACCTGAAGTCAATTCCGGTTTCAGGATTCCACCTTCTTGGTAAGATATATCAGATTTTTCAGGACAAGCTGTGTGTTTCTTGAGATTCGCGGACGGAACAGGTCCCCCTCAGTGCGGCAAAAGCGATGGACCATCCGCCTGCTATCGCCGACGGAAAAGAACGGGTCTGACGGCGCCACACACCGTGTCCGCGTTTCAACTGACCGCATCCTTGACGAAGACGCCGGGATGAATTAGTCTCGGCCGTATTCCGAAAGGATCAGGAGAAAATTTTGAGAGTAGGCCAAGGATTTGACGCTCACAAATTTGAGAAGGGACGCAAACTGATCCTGGGCGGAGAAGAGATCGAGCATCCGGTGGGACTCCTGGGACATTCAGATGCGGACGTGCTCACCCATGCCTTGATAGACGCGCTTCTTGGCGCAGCCGGACTCGGCGATATAGGAATGCATTTTCCCGACACGGACCCGGCTTATCGCGACGCGTCGAGTATCGAGATGCTCAAAACCATTGTGGATGATGTTCGGGCATTGGGATTCCGAGTGGCCAATGTTGATATCACGCTCTTTGCCCAGACTCCCAGGATCGCGCGGTTCAGGGCCGCGATTGTCGGGAATTTGGCCGAGGCCATGAATATAGAGCCGGAACGCATCAGCGTGAAGGCCACCACGACTGAAGGCATGGGATTTATTGGACGATCCGAAGGCATGGCCGCAGCCGCGGTAGTTCTTTTGGAGAACCGATAAGCCGCCGGAGCGGGAAAGAGGGAGAGAAAGAGCGAATGCGGGGGAACCCGCTTTTTGCAAAAAGCCGGATTCCCCCGCTCCCCTTCCGGCAAAAACTCTTAAATGGCTGGCGGCGACATCAACTTGGGTGTAGGGGCGACTGGCGAGTCGCCCTTGCTGAGGGCGCCGGTAGAGCCAACCGATCATAGGAAAAAAGAAAATCACCGCGGAGTGCGCAGAGAACGCAGAGAAAAACGAAGTCGTGCTTGAAAGGTATCCGTTAGTGGGGAACACTTGCAACAAAGCTGTCCTTGCCGCCAGCCATATAGGAGTTTTTGGCGGAGGGCGCCGGAACCTGTCATCCCGGACTTGATCCGGGATCCAGTAGTCTCCCGCGTACGCGGGAGAAAGCTGGATCCCTGCTTCCGCAGGAATGACCCTCAAAAAAGGGGTTCCCGCATTCTTCTGTAATGCCCTCTCTGCGCACTCTGCGGTATTTTTTACGAAGGAGTAATTGATGGGCTTGAGAATATACAACACGTTGACCAGGAAAAAGGAGGTATTCGAGCCCGTTCAACCGGGCAAGGCGAACATGTACGTTTGCGGCGTGACTGTCTATGACATGTGTCATATCGGGCATGGCCGATCAGTCGTGTTATTCGACGTGATTTTCAGATATCTTAAGACCAGGTACGACGTGACATACGTAAGGAATTTCACTGATGTAGATGACAAAATCATAAATCGGGCCAATCAACTGGGCGAGAATTGGAAAAGCCTTGCCGAACGGTATGTGCAGGAATTCTATACCGACATGGATGCCCTGGGCGTCCTGCGGCCTACCTATGAACCGAAGGCCACTGAACATATCAGCGAAATACTGGATCTTATCCAAAAATTGGTGGACAAGGGTTACGCGTACGTGATGGACGGAGATGTGATGTTCTCGGTAAGCAGCTTCAAACCATACGGCAAACTGTCCGGCAAAAGGATTGATGACCTGATGTCCGGCGCTCGGGTCGAAGTGGACGAAAGAAAGCGCGATCCGCTGGATTTCGCGCTCTGGAAGGCTGCAAAACCCGGCGAACCGCACTGGGGGAGCCCTTGGGGTCCAGGTCGCCCGGGGTGGCATATTGAATGCTCGGCCATGAGCATGGCTTACCTGGGCGAACAATTTGATATCCACGGAGGCGGAGCGGACCTCACATTCCCGCACCATGAGAATGAAATAGCGCAATCCGAAGCAGCCACGGGGAAGCGTTTCGCGAAGTACTGGATTCACAACGGCTTCGTGAATATTCGTGCGGAAAAAATGTCGAAGTCACTTGGCAACGTGTTAAATATCAGAGATATATTGAAAGAGATCCATCCCGAGACGCTGAGACTGTTCTTGCTATCCAGCCATTACCGAAGCCCGCTTGATTATAATGAGACATCAATGCGCGAGGCCGCTTCAGGCCTGGAACGCCTTTATGCAGCCATGGCCGCTCTCGACGATCTCATGAAAACCGGTGGAAAAAGCGCCGAAATGCCGGGGGAATTGACGAACATCAAAGACCGTTTTGTTGAAGCGATGGATGACGACTTCAATACCCCGAAGTGTCTGGCTATATTGTTCGAGGCCGCTCGCGCGATTAACCGAATGGCCTCAGCTTTGGACTCAGTTCCTTCACCGGAAACATTGACCGCGGTCAAAAATGATCTTGTTGGAATGGCCCGTGAAATACTGGGACTTCTCAATGAGAAACCGGAAAGTTTCATGGAAAAGGTCCGAAAGAAGGGGGCTGAAGCTCTGGCGATAAGTGAACAGGAGATTCTTGACCTGATAGCTCAGAGGGCGGATGCAAGAAAGAATAGAAATTTTGGCCGCGCCGACGAGATCCGCAACCAACTGACGGCCGCTGGAATTGTGCTGGAAGATGGACCGGATGGCACCACTTGGAGAGTTAAGGATTAGAACTAACGGTCTATTTGTTAGTGCGGTCACTGCAGACCTCGGTTCTAAGATGTAAAATTGATGGGACAGGCTGTAGGGGCGACTGGCGAGTCGCCCAAGGATGACCGGCAAGATGCCGGGTCCACCCAAGATGCCTGTGGCGCCAAATCATCTTCTTATTCGGTCACGACTTTGCCGAACGAGGTATTCTGATTGGAAATTCGCGTCGAAAATTTGGACTATGTCTATAATCCCGGGACACCTCTGGAACTCAAGGCCCTGGATCAAGTGACTTTTACGCTTCCTCATTCTAAGGTGTTGGGAATACTCGGAGGGACGGGCTCCGGAAAGACTACCCTTGTAAAGCACTTGAATGGGTTGCTGATTCCCACCAAAGGAAGGGTGCTCCTGGACGGCAAAGATTCCCAATCCTATGGAGCGCTTCTGAGGCGGAAAGTGGGCGTGGTCTTCCAAAGACCGGAACGTCAGTTGTTTGAACAAACGGTTTATCGAGATATCTCGTTTGCGCTAAAACGCCTGCCTGGCATAGGAGAGGCGGACATTCGCGAAAGAGTCGAAGATGCTTGCAGACTTGTAGGATTGGATTTGGCGGATGTTGCCAATCGTTCTCCTTTTGCCTTATCTGATGGCCAGAAACGAAAAGTGGCTATTGCAGGGATATTAGTTAATCGACCCGAAACTCTGGCGCTGGATGAGCCCACAGTGGGTTTGGACCCACCTTCATCGAGGGAATTGGTCCTGTTCCTTCAGGACCTAAAGACTTCAGGTAACAGAACGATCGTGATCGTCTCGCATAATATGGGGCCATTCCTCCCTTTGCTCGACCACCTGTTGGCGCTGGATCGGGGACGAGTCGCCGGTTTCGGCTCTCCCGCGGAAATCTGTGAGAAATTGGCTGATGATGCGGTCATGAGGCAATCACTCCCCGAATTAGCGCTTGTGGTCCACGATCTTCGCAAGGCCGGCTGTCCCATACCGCGAGATGAGTACAGGATACCCGAACTGTTGGATCAATTGACGCGTCTTTCTCCAAACATCGAGGTGCGCCGTTGAAGACCATAGTTTTTGTAGTTTTTCTAAGCTCCATCGGCGTCGCAGCAGGTCTTCAAGCGCAAGGCCCGGAGCCGCCGCCCATTGACGAAATCGTGAAACGCGTGCAAGATGTATATGCTAAACAGTGCTGCTTTGTGGCTCGTTTCGATCAATTGACGGTTAATGTAGCCATGGACCTGAAGGATCGATTCGAAGGGAACATGTATGTCAAAACCCCGGACCTCATCTCATTGGAAGTTGTCTCTCCCGAGAGGCAGCAGGTCGTGATTCGGGGAAGATCTTATTCGGTCTATTGTCCGGACGACGGAAACGCAGCGCGGGGCGAGATTCCGCCTGAGATGAATGTAGAACATTTCTTCAGTTTTCTCGCCAACATAGGTGATCTAACGCGGAATTTCCTGATTTCATATACTGCCAGACCGTCAGATCCGGCCGAGAGACTCTTCTTTCTCGAATTGATGGACCGCAAGAACCCGCAGGGCGCCTATAGAATAGTGGTCGGCATCGACATTGACCAGTTCATTATTCGGCGGGCAATAATTTACGATGCGCTGGGCAACTATAATCGTTTCGATCTTTCCGAGGTAACATTTCAAAATTCCTTGCCGGACTCCCGCTTCCAGGGAGCCCCCGGTGTGGACATGAAAGACGAAAGCATGTCGAAATCATCCAAGAAGTGATTCCAAACAATTCATTCCACCTTATAAGCCTTGGCTGTCCGAAGAACAGAGTGGATTCTGAGAAGATTCTCTCCGTGATGTCCTCTGCCGGCTTCGTCTATGTTGAAGATATAGCCTCTGCCGATGTTATGTTAATAAACACATGCGCTTTCATTGAACAGGCCGTCGAAGAGTCCATAGACACTATACTGGATTGCAGGGAAGAAAATAAAAAGGCGTTCCTTGTGGTGGCCGGATGTCTCCCCTTGCGGTATCGGAAAAGCCTCAAGAAGGCATTGCCTGAAGTACACCTGTTCCTGACTCCCGATCAAATTGAGAATCTGCCAAAAGAGCTGCACAGACTTCTCAGTCGCGAGAAATCCGCGTCTAAAGCCTCGCAGAAGCGGCGCATTCCGAAAAGTGACCAGGAAGCTGAGGCAGTTTCTTCTACAAGAATCCTCACCACATCGGGATACGCTTATCTCAAGATAGCGGAGGGATGCTCCAGGAGTTGCCGCTATTGCACGATACCTTCTATTCGAGGCTCTCTGCACAGCTTTGACCCGGATGCGCTGGCAAAAGAGGCCGCTTATTTGTCTGCGCAAGGAGCCCCGGAGCTTGTGCTGGTCGCTCAGGATTTGACGGGGTACGGCTTTGATCGCGGTGAAAAGAGCGGGTTGTCGCGACTGATCAAAAAGCTTGGAGTGATTGAAAACATAAAGTGGATTCGCCTGATGTATCTCCATCCTGACACAATTCCAAGCGGCTTGCCAAAGTTAATTCAAGAAAGCGATAAAGTGCTCCCTTATCTGGACATACCTATTCAACACATATCCTCCACGGTGCTCAGAGCTATGGGACGACCTTGGAAGGGGGATCGAATCAGAAAGCTCATAGATCGGCTTCGAAAAGAAATACCTGGTCTAGTCCTGAGGACCACTTTAATGGTCGGATATCCGTCCGAGGGCGAAAAAGAATTCCGCCAATTGCGAGACTTTGTGGGAACAACCGAAATAGAGAGAGTTGGGGTGTTCACTTATTCACCGGAGGAAGAGACATCCGCTTTCGAATTAGGGGATCCAATCCCTGCAGAGGTAAAAGAAGCCAGAGCGGCAGAAATTAGTTCAATCCATGCCCGCTTTGAAGAAAAGCGGAACCGAGCAAGAATCGGGAAAATTGAGAATGCGTTGATCGAGGGAGTATCCACCGAAACGGAGTTTCTTCTTCAAGGCAGAACGTGGGATCAGGCGCCGGAGATTGACGGAATACTCTATATAACCGCTGGAAATGCAGAAGCCGATCGGATTCACAAGGTGAGAATAACGGATTTCTGTGGCTCGGACCTTTTCGGAGAGATCGCATAAGGATCTTAAAATCGTTGCCTTTAATATCTGCCCCTACAGCCACTAATCCCTGACAGGCGCCAGCTTCAACGGTAAAGATAATAATAAAGCGCTAGCGCTAGGACCAGTGTCCCAAACACGATTATTTTTATCGTAATGGCCGTTTCCATATCCGGATAATACCTCAAGTTGGATGTTTGTCGAGCCAAAAAACTCTAGTTGCGGCTAATTTCATAATGCAATGCTTTAGATAATTAATATATTATCTTGTTTTTCTACTATTTTTAGTTGACACAAACCCTTCCGCTCTGCTATGATTAACTTCAGCCTGAACACCGGCTGAGGATTCGAATCCTCATTATAAATGACGTGACGGAAAGCTTGGAAACTGATCACCCTGACCCTGTGGCTTAAGCGGCATCTGAATGGTACCCGCAGGGTCCTCGGGAGAGGATGAAGATGAGGTCACCTGAAAAAAAATATGCGCCCTTCTGGTTGAGTTACTTGCTGTTTTTCCTTGCCTGCGGGTCCGCGTGGGCCGACGTGTCCGGCGAGATCACCGGAGTAAAATTGGATCCCGACCAGAAGCGAGTTGTAATTGAGTCAAAAGGAACGGTGGGTAAGCATCTGGCACGTGTTATCGGTCGACCGAATAGACTTGTCATGTATTTCGACGAAATGGTCATCGGCAAGATTCCTCGTACGACCAAGGGCGGCCATTTGCATATTAATGAGATCCGTTCATCCAACGCGAGGGGCCAAGCTCGTGTGGTGCTGGATTTTCAAGAGCATCCTGTGCCTCCTTTCCACGTCCGTCGAAATGGAAACAGTGTCTTTATCATATTCGGCCTCGGCCTTAAAACCGATAAGGGTATAGAAGAATTCGCGTCTCAACAACCCACAATGCTGAGCGCTCCTGCGGCTCCTGAACCGGCGCCTGCTGCGGTGGCGGGGAATACTTCAGGCGAGGACACCAAGAATCAGTTCGGGGCTGTCGCCAGTTACGGAGGGGTTCAGGCGGAAAAATTTGTCCTGAGTCCCGCGCACCCCCAAGCTAGACCTATCGAGGGAAGTCGATCCGAAAAGAATCTCACGACCGGCGCCTCCAAGCCGGCGAACAATGATTCCGCTGACGCGAAGAAGAAACTGCCGATTCTCTTGGCCCAGAATATGGATACGAAAAAATCTCCGCCTTCGCCGCGCGGAAAAGCTGAACCCGAGCCCAAAGGCAACGGGCCGATTCCTACTCCAATGCCTGCGCCGCAGAGTGACATTCAGGGCGCCGGCGGGCAGATGGTTAGGGAGGTGAGGCCTCCAGTAACTCCGCCCACTCCGGATCCTCGTCTCGTGGTCCAAGAGATAACCGAACTCAAATTTACACAGGTCGGTCATAATTCGAGGCTTATAGTTCGTGGAGGTGATCACCTGGATTATCGGGTGACAAAAGTATCCCCGACAAAAATAAGACTCGATCTAATTAACGCGGAAATACCAAAAGTGAGTCAAAAGCCTCTGAAAACAGACCTTTTTTCCACTTCCGTCGAGATGATCGTTCCTGGGTCTCAGACGATTTTCATTCAGCTCAAAGATTCCGTGCCTTATCAGATCGAAAAGAAAAAGGGCGTGCTCATGGTCGATTTTCCGCCGCCTCGCTTCCAAATGACTCCGAATCAAAAGACAGCTTCAAAACCGACCGACTCAGCGGCACGGGAAGCTTTTCAGCAGGCCGGCGAGACGCGACGGGAAGCCGTTCGAGTTATGAAAGAGGAGGAAATCCTTAAGGTCAATGAAACTCGAAGAAAGACCATAGAAAGTCTTCAGAAGCAGATGGAGGAATTGGAAAAGCAGCGGTCCGAACTAATGAAACGGTACCGCATCACACCCGACCCCGCAATTTTCAACAAACCCGTGACAATGGATTTCCAGGGCATCACTTTAAGAAACGCTTTCAGACTGCTAGCCGAACAGGCCGGCATCAACATCATAGTAGATGATAAAGTAACAGGCAGCACAACTCTTCGGCTTTTCCAAGTCCCTCTCGGTCAAGTGATCGACACAATTATGAACACTCACGATCTCGATAGGGAAATGGTCGGAAATGTGATGCGTGTCGGAAGACTGGCCGATATCAAAAAGTTAAAAGGTGAAAGACAAAGAGAATACCAGGCTCGAATGGGCGAAGTTAACAAGAGGTTAGACGAAATTCGGAAAGATGTTCAAAAGAATCAGAATGATATTGAAAAGAATCTAAAGGAGCTGGAAAAGGTTGAGACCGGCGAAGCCGCGCCGACTGAGGACATCCGGACGGAGGAAGTCGGAGAAGCCGGATGCATCAAGATCAAGGGTGAGGACGTCTGCTTCTACTATGCCACCGTAAAGCTGGTTTATGCGCCTCCCAAAGACGTAGTTCGAGTCTTGCAATGTATGTTCAACCTGAATTGTCCCGGCATAAAGGTCTTAGGGCAGTCTGTAGATGTGCGCGACCAGCTTTTGGAACAACTGCGTGAAGGCACGGAAACAGCCAAGGATGCCCGCGAGGCTAAATCAAAAGATTTGCAGGCGCAAGGATTTTCTCCTGAGAGCGCAGGTTACGAACAGAGAATGACGGAATTTGATCGTACACAGTCAGACCAGCAGAGAGCCCGGGCAGCTACGGCCACTGCAGCGCAGATTGGGAAGGCAGCGACTCCCGCTCAGGTTACCCTACCTTACGGCACTGATCCGGATCTTGCGCAAATCATAGCTAATTCGATGCTATGGCCGGACGACACGAACCGCATGATATTCATCAAGGATACCGCGGACAGGATCGCCCAGATGAAGAAGGTTATCTATACGCTGGATGTTCCCACTCCTCAGGTCCTTGTGGAGGCCAGACTAGTTCAGGCAATCCGCGGCTGGAGCAGGGGCCTTGGCGTCACCTGGGGGGGTAGAAACAATCAGACAGGTTTCGTCGACACCTTCAAAAAAGGGTTCTGGGGCGTTGAGGGGCAAGCGCCAGGGACGGGCTTAACCATAACCCAGGGCGCCACCGTTCCGCCAATTCCGGAAGGCACTGCGCCGCCCAACCAGTTTGCGGTAAATCTCCCCGCCACCGCGGGCAGCCTGATGGGCCTGGGAATACAATTCGGCTTGCTCGGCACAAACTATATTACTGAACTGGACGCACGTCTGAGCATAGGTGAGGCCGCGAACAAACTAAAGATAATCTCTCGGCCCAAAGTGCAGGTGCTGGATGGGCAGAGCGCTGTCATAAAGAATGGGGTATCCATCCCGTACATCACCACTGGAATCGGGGGGTCCACTCAGACCCAATTGATAGATGCAGATTTGAAGTTGGACGTTAAGCCGAAAATCTATTCGGACGGCCGCATCAGAATGGATCTGACAGTGACCGATGACGAACCCGAGACTGTGCAGGGCACCCTATCCATTCGGAGACGTAACGCGCAGACCAAGATGACCGTTAAAGACGGCGAAACCGCAGTCATCGGCGGGATACTCCGCAGCACCGACAGCACCAGCAGAGGCGGCTGGCCGGGTCTTATGAATGTCCCGGTCATCAACTTTCTGTTCACAAACAAGAACACTTCGAACAATGTGACCGAACTCCTGGTGTTCATAACTCCTGCCATCGTCAAACGGCCGCCGTCCGCATCGTAAAGCATCTGTCATTCACCATACTCTCATCCTCCCTGCTTCCCTCTCCACTCGGAGAGGGAAGCGCGCTTTTCGAACGCAACGGATCATACCGGTTACGCCTAGGCCTCATTCTGTCATTGCGAGGAGTGAAACGACGAAGCAATCTCCTAAGCCCAAATTTTGGGGATTGCTTCGGGCTGCGCCCTCGCAATGACTGGACTCAGCGCCCTGCATTATCAAGAGTAGGATTTTCCAATTAGTGAGGATTGGCGCCGGCTCTCTCAAACGGGATCGAGCAGCTCCCTCCTCCTCCGTTGCAGCACAGATAGGAATTCCGGATCGGGCTCAGGGTTCTTGGGAATTTTTGGGACCACTGCGCTTCCCGAAATTCCGGCGGCAGCCAATTTTTTCTTTTCGCGTAAAACGATCTTTTTCCGATCCGGGACTTGGTGTTTCAGACCGGCCTTGAATGTCCCTCGCAGTTCGCTAATGACGGCATGTTTCGACTCAGCCTGTGGCAGGTTTTCCATTAATTCTAGATAGTTCAAAATGTCTGCGTCCGACGGCAGATTCTCCACCATCTCGACCCATATAAGCTCGCGAAGAAGCTCTCGGTCCTCCGGAGACTCACCGTTTATAGCTTCAAGAATCTGCTCAGCGCCCTCGGGGACTTCAAGGAGTTTTATCCGGTAGCCCTTTGCCATTTTCCCGAGCCTTTCCCTGCGAAGATTTTCCTGCTCTTCGGCCGTGAGGGTCATTCCCTGTGTCCGCTCCATCATAAGGTCAATGGTGCTACGGATTTCACCCATTTCAATTTTCCTTACCAAATGATCCCCTCTTTACTAAAGGGGGGTATGGGGGGATTTTGGTCTAACATCCTGAAAATCCCCCTGAATCCCCCTTTAAAAAAGGGGGACTTTGATCGAGGCTATTCACGGATCTGGCCGTCGCCGAGCACAATAAACTTGGTAGTGGTGAGGTCTTCCGCTCCCATAGGGCCGAATGAGTGTATCTTAGTCGTGCTGATGCCGATTTCCGCCCCAAGTCCGTACACGTAACCGTCACTCATTCTCGTCGAAGCATTGACAATTACCGAACTCGAATTGACCTCTTTCAAGAATTTCTGTGACGCCGCGTAATCCTTTGTAACTATTGATTCGGTGTGGAGCGATCCGTATTTGGCAATGTGTCTGATGGCTTCATCAATATCGTCCACTACCCTCACAGCGAGAATCAAATCCAGGTATTCCGCATACCAATCGTCTTCGGTGGCCTTTTTCATGGAGCTCGCGATCGCGCGGGATCTTTCACAGCCTCGCAGCTCAACTCCCGCGGCTTCCAGCTCTGCCGCCGCGATCGACAGGAAATCTTCGGCCATGCTTTTATGGACGAGCAAAGTTTCCAGCGCATTGCATACGCCAGGTCTTTGCACTTTAGAATTCAGCGTCAGCTTTAACGCCATATCAAGGTCCGCAGCGGCATCCACGTAGAGATGACAAACGCCCTTGTAGTGTTTGATTACGGGGATGCGAGAATTTGCCGCAACAAAGCGTATCAGCTCCTCCCCGCCTCGAGGAATAATGAGATCGATAAGATCTTCCAATTGCAGCATGTGCAGGATCGCTTCACGATCTGTCGTGGGGAGCAAGTTGACAACATCTTTGTTAACGCCATTTTCCCGGAGCCCGTCTTTGAACAGATTCACAATGGCCTTATTGGAATTGATGGCTTCGGAGCCGCCTCGAAGGATCACTGCGTTGCCCGCTTTCAGGCAGAGCCCAGCAGCGTCAGCGGTCACGTTGGGCCTGGATTCGTAAATTATTCCTATCACTCCCAGCGGTATACGCATACGCCCGACTCTCATGCCATTGGGCCGCGTCCACATGCGCGTTATTTCTCCCACAGAATCGGGGAATTCGGCTATTTCTTCGAGACCTGAGGCAGTCTGTTCGATAACTTTGTCGGACAGCGTAAGTCTGTCCAGCATCGCTGCGGATAAACCTTTCTCCGTTGCCTCTTCGAGGTCCTTGCGGTTCTCTTCCTGGAGAAATGAGCTGCCCTCTCTTAGTTTGCGAGCGACATCGCGAAGGACCTTTTCTTTGGTGGTCATCGGCAGGGCCGCTGCGTCTGCGGCTGCGTCATGTGTAGCTCTGACCGTGTTTAGTACTGTTTCCTGTAATGACATTGGGTTTCTCCGTCTAAGGTCTTGTAAATTGGAGATCTGCAATCGGGGATACTTGAAATATTTACGAAAAAACGTATCATTACCTCCTTTCATCGTCAATAGGGCAGAAAGGGCTTGCATGATACCTATTGTTTTGATTGTGGGTAAATCAGACGCCGGTAAGACAACGCTGCTTGAAAAAGTGGTGAGAGAACTAACATTCAGAGGATACCGGATTGCCACAATAAAACACGACGCGCACAGCTTCGAGATCGATCACCCTGGTAAGGATTCCTGGCGTCACAAGCAAGCCGGGGCTGCTATTACAGTGATTTCGTCTCCGGCCAAGCTGGCTTTGGTCGCCGACACAGACCATGATCTTACGCTTTCGGAAATCCGAGAAATTTATGTGCGGGGTGTAGATCTGATAGTCACTGAGGGGTACAAACGCGAAACCCATCCCAAGATAGAGGTCTTCAGGCAGGAAATCCATCGGGAAATGCTATGCACGGATGATGAAAATCTCATAGCAATAGCCGGCGCCCCACCGAATCCACCGGCGAATGTTCCCGTGTTTGATCTGGATGATGTCAAGCCGCTTTGCGATTTTATTGAGGAGCGATTTCTAAATTCGCGAGTAAGAATGTGAGGCGCCACGCGCTCTTACCGGCCGCGATAAATTGCCCGGCTAAATGCTCTTGCTGTTTTCGTCCGTGCTATAATGGCTCATCGCGCGGGAAAGCGCTTCGCCGGTTGCGCGTCCGAGACGTAATGCGGTTTGTATCCTCTGGGACGCTTGTTCCGAATGGAGCCCCACCACCCAAAAACCCGCGACCATGCGTTTCCTGTTTTTCTTGCCGTAAAATATCGGAACCGAAACACACCACAAATTAAATATGTACTCGCCTGTGTCGGTCGCCACACCAGCCTCTCGGATTCGCTCCAGGTCCGCGATGTACTGATCGGGGTCCGTAACGGACTTGGCGGTGAATTTTGGTAATGGAGTCGCATAAATCAGCTTTTCAAGAATTTCCTTGTCCATGTGCGCCAAAAAGATTTTCCCCGCGGATCCTGCGAACACCGAAAGCCTCGTTCCCGGCCGCGCCGTGATTTTCAGTTCGCCGGATGATTCTACCTGGTCAAGAATCAGCAACTGACAGCCAGTACAAATTCCCAGAAACACCACCTCATCCAATTCCTTGGCAAGTTTTTCAAGGTAGGGCCGCGCTTTCACAACAAGAGGGATTCTTATATCAGCCGCACGTGCAAGATTTTTCACCGCATATCCGCACGTATACCTTCTGGTAATGGGGTCCCGGAGCACCCACCCGGATTCTTCCAAAGCTGCTAGAATACCGTGTGTGGTGGATTTGGCCAAGGAGAGCTTTGACGCGATTTCGCTGATTCCGGGATTTTTCGGGGAGACCGCAATCATTCTAAGAACCCTCATAGCTTTGGAAACTATGGGGGCCGAGTACGCCTTATTGTTCGAGGTCACGGTTTCGGTCATATCAGTTGCTCGGTTTGTTCATCATAATGAAAGTCCACTAATTTCTACTCGTTTTGCGAATGTTTGTCAAATGGTTTAGATACCAATCACGATGTTACTTGACAGTACAGGCCCAGAGCATTATTCTGAGCTACCAAAGTTCTCGATAGCGAACGTTATTGTCAAAGAATAATGCTACTGATCAAAATTGAGGATATACGAAGGGCGACACTGCCCAGTCGATCAGGGAATGAAGGCTGGATAGGGGTCTCTCCGAGCGGCGACGCATATCACATGGTGGTTCCGGTGGATGTTCAGCTGGCGCGTGGTGTTATGGCCTGCAATAGGCCTACCGATGGGACACCTTTCGGAGGCTATTCATCATGGCTTTATTTCAGGTGTGAGCCGTACGAGGACGAAGGAGAGCCTGAGCAGGAAGCTTGCAATAGACAGATCCGGAAGAACGCCGGCAATCTGATCGAATGGCTTGCCCTTTACGGAATAGAAGCTCAATTAAAGAGTTCCGGAGCGTCTGAAAGCGTTACTCCGGATTACCGGCCCTCGCCCTAAAACGGTGATCATTTCAATTTGGCCTCGGAAGCAGGAGAAAGGATGCTCCTGCCGAAATTTGATTACCACGAGCCCCGGCTCAACCTGGGTCGTTTCTGCGGTTGTTGAAGTTTGTTCGAATCATCAGCCGGGCTGAGTTTGGTGATATCCCCGATGAGGCGTTCCCTGTCGTCATATAGAGTCCGCATTTTGAAGGCTGAACCTCCAGTCATTTGAGAGACAGAGCGATAGGTTGGCGCCCTTTCATATGCAGGTTCTCTCCCTGCCACAAGCGTACTTTTTGCCTTGACGAAACAGCGCCCCTGTGGTAAACGTTCCTTATGAAGGACCTGTTCACTCCACCGAACACAAAAATGGCCCCGGCCGTAGGTCGTGCGTTTGCAATTCTTCGTCTTCTCAGTCAGACAAAAGAACCGCAAGGGGTGACCGCCCTCGCGCGAGCCCTCGGCATCGGCAAGAGCAGCGCTCATGCGCTCCTGGAAGCTCTTCTCGCCACAGGGGCGATAGAAGACGCTGGCAAGCGTCAGTTTCGGCTCGGCCCTTTAGTGGAAGAACTGGGTCGTAGTAGGCAGGGCAAGCGAAAGCTCACCGAAATCTGCCAACCCTATCTTGCAGAAATTGCCGAGCAGATGGGCCAGACCAGCGTTTTTGGGGTGCCAATTGGTGACCGTTTTCGGATCGTGTCAGTAGTCGAAGGGCGGGGTTTGTTCAGAGTCAAAGCGGTCCAGGACAGATCCATCCCGCTGCTGGCGGGCGTGGTGGGCAAGATTGCTTTGGCTTGGAAAATTGTGCCCGTGCCGCAAGCGCTCCCGCGCTTTACCAAAGACTCTGTTAGAGATGTGAGCGCACTCGGCCATGAACTGGAGCGAGTTCGGGCTGAATCGCTTGCTTTGGATCGGGGAGAGTACCTGCGGGGAGTCTATGCCGCTGGATCGCCAATTCTAGATGGCGAGCGTCTAGTAGGTATTGTCTTCTCTGCTGGTTTTCAAGACCATCTGGGAGAAGAAGGTCTCATATCACTGGGCCGGGCAGTGGCGCAGGCCGCGCGAGCCGTGTCGAGAGAATTGTTGGAATGGAAAGCTGAATTATGAAGGTGATCCGGTTCAGGCTCAACGGTGATCCCATAGAAATAGAGGTCGCTAACGACCACATGCTTCATGAGGCAATACTCAGGTCTTTGAGGAGAGTAACATGAACAAAGAAGTTCCTTATTGGAATCCATATCTTGAAACTCTCCCTAGAGAGAGTCTAGAAAAGTTGCAGGTCAAGAAATTCAAGCGCATTGTCAAATGGGCGTACGACAATTCCAAATTCCACAAAGCGTTATATGATGGCGCTGGCCTAAGCCCCGAAGATATTCGCAGCATGGAAGATGTGAACCGCGTTCCTAAAGTCGAAAAATCCATGATGCGACCAATCCAGCGCAAGGATCCCTTTCCGTATGGAGATGCTCTTTGCGTCCCGTTGGACGAAGTCACGGAATTTCGGCAGACCAGCGGAACCACCGGAAACCCCATTTATCAGCCGGACACCTGGCGGGATTGGGAATGGTGGTCTGAATGCTGGTCGACTCTGCTATGGGCGCAGGGCTATAGACCGCATGACCGTGTTTTCATTCCTTTCGGTTACAACATATTTGTCGCATTCTGGGCAGGTCATTATGCTTGCGAAAAGATAGGGTGCGAAACTGTGCCTGGCGGAGTTCTCGATACGAAGGCTCGCATTCTCAAGATAGAGGAGTTGAAGCCCACAGCCATGATGGCGACGCCTACCTACGTGCTCGGAATGGCTGATACGGCAAGGGACAAGATGGGAATAGATCCGGCGGGCCTGGGAATTAAGCGGATCACCTGTGCAGGTGAGCCCGGCGCCCTGGTTCCTGCCACCAAGAAAAGGATGGAAGAATCCTGGAAAGCTAAAGTTTTCGACCATGCAGGAGCAACTGAGATAGGGGCCTGGGGATTTGAATGCGAAGCGCAACCAGGCGCCCTGCATATCAATGAGGCCATGTTCCTCACTCAGGTTGAAGATCTTGAAACAGGACAGTTGGTCACAGAGTCAGGCCGACGGGGCAAACTTGTCATAACTGCCCTCGATAGAATCGGGCAACCATGCGTTAGATTCGATTCCAAAGATATTGTTGAATTCAGCGACAGACAATGTGAATGCGGTAGGACATACAGGCTCGTCAAAGGAGGCGTCATAGGCCGCGCGGATGATATAACAAAAGTCAAAGGCGTGCTGCTGGCGCCATCCGCAATAGAAGACGTGGTCCGCTCAATTCGAGGTTTTAGCGATGAGTATGAAGTGGTAGTGGAAAAGAAAGGCGATGTGGATCACATTAGTCTAAAAGTTGAATTGACTGAAGAAGCTGCGTCAAATGCGGCGGAATTAAAAGCGAAGCTTCAAACCGAGCTCCGGCTAAAAACAAATTTGGGATACGAGATCCAGATACATCCGTACGGCTCATTACCGAGATATGAAGTAAAGGCGAGGCGCTTTAAGGATTTAAGGAAAAAGGAAGGCTAGTTATGGACCGGCAAATTATCAGAGAGCTGTCCTTAAATGTGGATCAACTGCATAAACTAACCGAAGATTTGTGCCAAAAATCAGAGGACTTCCCAGCGGTTAATCGAAATGCAAAACGTATTCTCGCCGCAACTGAATTGCTCCGACTCAATTTGGAGGAGTCTTAGCTCGGTCTGTGGTAGCTGCCGGAAAGGGACTAACGCATGGTTGGGGACTTACCCCACCGGCGCTGACCCCTCTGGGGGCAATTGTGTTCCGGGGTCTGGCTCATAAAACTTTTTCGGTATTAAATGTTCCGGTGGCATTTGAAGATATGGCGACAGATTCTCGGCCTTAACTGGAAAATACTAATCATTTCAACTTAGCCTTGGAAGGAGGAGGCAATGCTCCTGCCGAAATTTGATTACCATGAGCCCTCGACACTGGAGGAGTTGCTGCGGTTGATGTCCGAGCTGGGAGGAAACGCCCGGTTGCTTGCTGGGGGCACAGATCT
>Ga0172371_10000807_pt1 | contig 49516 bp, 52 predicted proteins | sample Lak12m_FD_114543 | JGI IMG/M metagenome (GOLD analysis project Ga0172371, IMG submission 114543) | Freshwater microbial communities from Kabuno Bay, South-Kivu, Congo - kab_022012_12m | ecosystem: Environmental > Aquatic > Freshwater > Lake | place: Democratic Republic of the Congo: South-Kivu... | reverse complement strand
GCATATTTCAGGGAAATCTTTAGGGATCTCTATTTTTATTTCCCTGCAACCTATTTTTTCCTTTAATTGCTCCAGGCATGCGCCTATGAGGTCTCTTAAATCGCAAGGTTTTTTTGAGATCCGTAATACTCCGGATTCCGTCTTTGTAATGTCTAAAAGATTGTTCACAATCCGGTTAAGACGGCCTGCTTCTCCTCTGGCTGTTTCCAAAAGTTCTCTGATATGCCGGGCGTCTAAATTCGATTTTTTATCTAAAAGCGCAGTTAAAGCTCCGGTTATTGAAACAAGCGGGGTTTTTAAGTCATGGGAAATAGAATTTAGCAGCGCCGAATGAAGCTTTTCCGTTTGATGCTGCATAATCTGCTCTCTTACTTTAGAGGCAAAGGTGCTGACAATAATGCCAACAGTCAAAAATGCGGCGAAGGTAAAGATATATTCAATATGGGCAACGCTAAGGGTAAGATAGGGCGGGACAAGGAAAAAGTCAAAAACCAGGACACTTATAATCGAAGTTATGATGGCGGGGCCTCTGCCCCAGCGGATAGCTACAAAGACGACAGCCAGGAGATAAAACATAACGATGTTGACCGGGCCGATTTTATTTTTAACCAGTTCTCCAAAGAGGGTAGTAAGAAAGATCAGCCCGCAGCTTATAAGATAGGGTAAGATTATATTTCTTTTGGATTGAAGGGGTTTCATGTGTTCAATTATACCACATAAATCATATCATTAGTAATTATGAGTTATGGATTATGTATGGGAAGAAACTGATTTTTTTAGCCTGTCTTTGTGTTATAATTCAATTTATAAACCTATGTCTGCAAATCTTCGCGTTAACATATTAGGGATTTCATGCTTTTACCATGACAGCGCGGCTTCTTTAGTGGTCGACGGAGAGATTATTTCTGCCGCGCAGGAGGAACGCTTCAGCCGCAAGAAGCACGACCCCGCCTTTCCCGCCAATGCCATCAATTACTGTCTTAAGGAGGGGGGTATTGGCGCCGGTGATTTGGATCTGGTTGTATTTTACGATAAGCCTTTTATCAAGTTTGAGCGTATTCTGGAGACCGCGCTTAGCTATGCCCCCCGGGGTATAACCCAATTTATAGAGGCAATCCCCGCCTGGCTTAAACAAAAACTCTGGGTCAGCGAATTAATCAGGAGAGACATGGGTTTTAACGGAAAGATTCTTTTCGCCCAGCATCATGAGTCGCATGCCGCAAGCGCTTTTTATCCCTCGCCTTTTAAGGAGGCCGCGTTTTTGACAATAGATGGAGCCGGGGAGTGGGAGACAGCCAGTTTCGGAATCGGTAAAGATAATGATTTAGATATCCAGCAATATCTCCGGTTTCCTAATTCCCTGGGTTTGTTGTATTCCGCCTTTACCTATTATACCGGTTTTAGGGTCAATTCCGGAGAATATAAACTTATGGGGCTGGCTCCTTATGGCAACCCTATATATAAAGACCTGATTCTTAAAGAGTTGATTGACTTAAGGGATGACGGTTCTTTCAGGATAAACATGGAATATTTTGGGTTTTGTAACAGCATGCGCATGATAAATCCGCGTTTTAACCGTCTTTTTGGCGGGCCGCCGAGAAGGCCCGAAGCCGGGATAACCAAAAGATATATGGATATTGCTTCTTCTATCCAGGCTGCTACAGAAGAGATTATGCTTAAAATGGTTTTACATGTGCATAAGGTTACCGGCCAGGATAAACTTTGCCTTGCCGGAGGAGTGGCATTAAATTGCGTAGGGAACGGCAGGATACTGCGCGAAAGCCCGTTTAAGGACATCTGGATACAACCGGCAAGCGGGGACGCCGGAGGCGCCTTGGGGGCGGCGCTTTTGGGTTGGTATAAATATTTAGGCAGGCAGCGTTTTGCCGCGGGAGTAAAGGATTCGCAAAAAAACTCGTTATTAGGCCCATCTTATAGCGATGGAGATATCGAAGATTTCCTGAAAAAGGAAAATATTCCTTACCAGCGGTTAAATTATGATGGTATAGTAAATAGAGTTTCGGATTTGATTATTTCCGGCAAAGTTATCGGCTGGTTCCAGGGCAGGATGGAGTTTGGGCCGCGCGCTTTAGGCTCCAGGAGCATTATTGGCGACGCGCGTAATCCGGATATGCAGTCTAAAATGAACCTTAAGATAAAATACCGCGAATCCTTCCGTCCCTTCGCCCCCGCGGTATTAAATGATAATGCCCCGGAATGGTTTGAGTTAAACAAAGAAAGCCCGTATATGCTTTTGACGGCAGGGGTAAGGCCCGAGAAAAGGCTCAAAGCCAGCCCGGAGGCCGAAGGGCTTGATAAGTTAAAAATAACGCGTTCTTTAATCCCGGCAGTAACCCATGTGGATTATTCCGCCCGGGTGCAGACAGTAAAAAAAGAGGAAAACCCGCTTTATTATGACCTGATCCGGGAATTTTCCAGAAAAACCGGCTGCCCGGTTATTATTAATACGTCTTTTAATGTAAGAGGGGAGCCTTTGGTTTTAAGCCCCGATGATGCTTATAGATGTTTTATGCGCACGGGAATTGATTACCTGATGCTGGGAAGTTTCTTGTTAAATAAAGAGGAACAGCCGCCTGTCAAAGAAAATACAGGCTGGAAAAAGGGCCTTGAACTGGATTAAAATGGAAAAACTGAATCTTGATAAAAGGACATTAAGGAAGTTTGGGATAACTATGGCTTCAGTTTTCTTAGTTATTTCAAGTTTATCTTTCTTCCGGCATAAATATAATGCCGCTGTGAACAGCCTGGCAGTTTCCTGCGTGTTTATTTTTATGGGATTAATTTTGCCTGTTTTGTTGAAGCCGTTATATATTGCCTGGATGCGTTTTGCTTTTATCCTGGGGTGGATTAACACCAGGGTTATCCTGGTCCTCCTTTTCTACCTGGTTTTTACGCCGCTGGGCTTGTTGATGCGGCTATTCAGGATTGATTTGCTTGAAAGAAAAGGCAAGGCAGATTCATACTGGAAGAAAAAAGAAAAAACAGGCAGCGGAATTTCAGATTATGAAAGGAGATTTTAGGCCGGTGAGCAAATCAGGCATTTTAAAAGAGCTCTATGATTTCTTAAGGGCAAGGAAGAAATGGTGGCTAGGGCCGGTAGTGATAATACTTTTATTGTTGGGCGCCCTCATATTCTTTACGCAGAGCAGTACGATAGCGCCTTTCATCTATACCTTATTTTAGAAGGAGGCACGCCATGATTGATGTCGAGGTTTTAAAAATAGCCCTATCAAAGGAAGTGGATGCCATAGAGACATACCAGGAAATGTTATCGCGGCATCCAAACCTTTCAGAGCTGCTTTCGTTTTTGATCACCGAAGAGCAAAAGCACAGGGTGTTGATAGAGAAAAAGATTATTGAATTAACGCGTAGTTAATCAGACGGCCAAACTTAATTACGGAGGAGATATGCGTAAATTCATCCTATTATTCCAATGCCTGGACCAGAAAGGTATCGTCGCCAGGATCTCTGATTTTATCTTCGGTCACGGAGGAAATATTGTTACTGCCGATCAGTATAGTACGGACCCGCAAGGCGGATATTTCTTTATGCGTGTCGAGTTCATCTTAGACAAAGCCAAATATGACAGGGATACTTTAGCCGATGAGTTTTTGGCCATAGGAAAAGAATTTTCCGCGCAATGGAAGATTATCGACAAGTCGGAAATTTTACGCATGGGGATATTTGTATCTGAGGCTGACCATTGCCTGATTGATTTGTTGTATCTTTGGATCTCGGGGGAGCTTAATGTGAAGATACCCTTTGTTTTGAGCAACAGCGAGAAACACCGCAAGCTCCTGATGCAGCACAACATTCCATTCTATTATGTCCCCGCCAGTAAAGAAAACCGCAGGGAAACGGAGTTGTTGTCTTACGCGGCCGGCTCCACGGATTTTCTGGTATTGGCCCGTTACATGCTGGTGCTTTCATCTGATTTCCTGAAAAAATATAATAAAGACGTAATCAATATCCACCACGGTTTCCTGCCCGCGTTTAAAGGCGCTGACCCTTACGGCCGCGCGCTTAAGGAGGGGGTTAAGGTCATCGGAGCAACCGCGCATTTTGTAAATGATAAACTTGATGAAGGCCCGATTATCTCCCAGGAGGTAGAAGATGTTTCTCATAAAGACAGCCGGCAGGATCTTGTAAGAAAAGGAAGGAACCTGGAGAAAAAGGCATTAGCTAATTCAATCTTGAGCTATGTTGATTACCGTATCATCAGGCATGAGAATAAAACTATTGTTTTCTGATAAGGAATAGAAGCATAATAGTTGCGGCTTTGATTAAACGGCAGAGGAAGCCTTGATTTTCCGGACAACTTCCCGGATGGTTGATTCAGGAGTGGAGGCGCCTGCGGTTATCCCCACGCTTTTAGCCCCGCTTAACCAGCTTTTTTTAATTTCGTTGCTGGAGTTTACCTGGTAGCTTTTATTATTTAAGGACTTTGATATCTCATAAATCCTTTTGGTATTGGCGCTTGTTTTAGAGCCGATAATAATCATTACATCATTTTCTAACGGCATAATCTTGATTTCAGCCTGTTTTGTCCGCGTTGGTTTGCAGATAGTGTTATGAAATTCTACTTTTTGGATATTCTTGCCTAAAATATCAAATATTTCCAGTGTCTTATCCAGGTTTTGCGTTGATTGCACAACTACGCCGGCTTTCTTAATAGATTTTATCCTCTTTAAAGGGATATTATCCAGTTTATCAATAACAATCGCTTTAGTTTTAAGCTGGCCTGTAATCCCTTTAACTTCATCGTGAGATTTATCCCCGATCACGATTACCTTGAAACCGTTATTTTCCAATTTCTTGGCGATGGCGTGTATCTCTTTTACCATCGGACAGGTTGCGTCAATAATCGAATACCCCAGTTTTTTGGCTTTTTGCAGCGTGCCTCTTGAGCATCCGTGAGCGCGGATCAACAAAATTTTTCCTTTTTTTGCGGCAGAAAGGCGGCAAATTTTTTTAATTCCGGTTTTTTGAATTTGCCTGACCACCTCTTCATTATGCACAATATCGCCGAGCATAAATACAGGCTTATTGACCTTGGCGGTCTCCATCGCGATATTAATCGCCCTCCTTACCCCAAAACAGAATCCCGCGGAGGTAGCTAAATTTATTTTCATAGTTATTTTCCGTAACCAAAAAGCGGTTAGGCCTTAAGGATTTTCTGTGAGAAAGTATCCAGCGCCTGTTTATAGCGGGGGTTCATCTCCAGGGCGTTGAGTTTCTTTCTCGCCTTAGAAAAAAGAAAGTTAATCTGATTTTCCGCGTACGCCAGCGCTCCTGATTGAACTATAATCGTGCGCATTTTCAGCAGTTCGGTATTGCCGAAAGATTCAGCCCCCATAACCCTTTTTATTGCCAAGCTGTCTTTTTTGCCGGCCTGATTAAAGGCGTACCAGATAAGCAGGGTTCTTTTCGCTTCTTTGATATCGGTAAGGTTTGATTTTCCGGTAATCTTTTCTTCGCCGAATGTCCCGATAATATCATCCCTGATCTGGAAAGCCCTTCCCAGAAGCAGCCCGTAAGAGAACAGTTTTTTTGTTTGGCTGGCTTTTGCTCCGGCAAGAGTGGAGCCCATAGTTAACGGGGAGGCGAAGGTATAGTTTGCGGTTTTATAATCGTAGACCTTATAAATGTCCTCTTGAGTAACTTTTTCTATAGGTTTAATCCCCAGCAGCAGCTCTATAAACTCGCCGCTGCCTGTATACAAGGCCGCGGAGATAAGCTTTCTTAAGGCATCCTCTTTGCGCCGCAGGTCTTCTTTAACCGATAAGAACGCGTCCAGTCCCATGGCGTACATTACATCGCCTATAACTATAGCCAGTGCTTCTCCGTTGAACCTTATTTTCTTGTCGGGGTAAAGATGCCGGTTAAGTAAAGCGTGCATGGAGGGTGCGCCGCGGCGCGTATCGGATTTATCAATGATATCGTCATGGACCAGCATGAAATCATGCAGTAGTTCCAATGAGAGGGCGCTGCGATAAAGCCCGGGAGGGGTTTTCTTGGAGAAACCGAGATAACCGATGCAGAATAATACCGGCCTTACTCTTTTCCCCGGCCGGCAGATAAATTCTTTGATGTTTTTAGACAGAACCGGAGACAGTTTCTTAAGTGTGTATAATTTGTCTATGGTCCGGGCATAGGCGTCCAGCTCTTTTTCAATACGGATTTTCATTTTCATAAACATAAAATTATGTTAACATATAAAGAATAATTAAGCAATCAGTTTACCCTTTTGATATGCATAAAATCATTATTATCGGGGCGGGGTTCGCGGGATTAAGCGCCGCGAAAAGGCTGTCCGGGTCTAACCTGGACCTGCAGATTACGGTCTTTGACAAAAAAGATTCTTCCGATTTCCTGCCTTTGCTGCCCGATACGCTTGGAAGAAGGCTCAACCCGGATTTTCTTGCCCGCAAGATTACAGATTTATTAGGCAGAAAAAACCTCAATTTTATTAAAGAAGAAGTTACCGCGGTTGATTTTGAATCTAAGCAGGTTATTACCTCTAATTCCAGCCATGCTTATGATTTTTTGATTATCGCCAGCGGAAGCCAGACTAATTTCTTTGGTAACCGGGATGCGCAAGACTATGCCTATGCTTTAAACAGCGTTAATGACATCAAAAGAATATTGCATGCGCTCCGGGGGGATAAATTTGAGAATTTTGTTATCTGCGGAGGCGGATATACGGGAATAGAGACGGCAAGCAATCTCCGGATATATTGCCGGAAGAATGGTATTGCCGCGAAAATAGTTATTGTCGAGCGCGCTCCGGAGATACTCGGCCCTTTACCGGATTGGATGAAATCTTATGCCCGGGCTAATTTAAAAGGCATGGGGATAGAGATATTGGTGGATTCGGTTATTGAGAGTATCCAGAAAAACCGGCTGGTAGTTTCGGGAAACCGGATATTCGAGAAAACCATGCTTTTTTGGGTGCCCGGGGTAAGGACCGCGGATTTCATGCAAAAGCTGGCGGTTGAGAAGAACCCGCAGGGCAGGATAGTTGTCGACGGATACCTGAAATTCAGGCAAGATTGTTTTTGCGCCGGGGACGCGGCCTTTTTTACTGAAAAAAATAATTCTTTGAGGATGGCTGTCCAGTTCGCTATCGCGGAAGGAGACCATGCGGCCGTTAATATAATAAGGCGCATAAAAAATCTTCCGCTTAAAAAGTTTATTCCCCGGGACCTTGGCTATATTATCCCAATGGCGAATAATAAATCATGCGGGGTAGTCTTTGGTTTTAATTTAAAAGGGTTTCTTCCTACGTTATTACATTTTACGATGTGTGTTTACCGTTTGAGCGGGCTAAGGAATAAAATCGGATTAACAGGTAATTTAACAAAGGAGGGCTAAGATGTTAAATTGGGGTATCCTGGTTTTGCGATTGGCTTTAGGTATCATGTTTATGGCGCATGGTTTACAAATGGCTTTTGGTTTATTCGGCGGTCCGGGGGTTAAGGGCTTTTCCCAGATGCTTTCCGGTTTAGGGTTTGTCCCGGCAATCTTCTGGTCGTATGTTGCTTCGTATACGGTTTTTATCGGCGGGCTGCTTGTGGTTATCGGCGTGCAAACAAGGCTGGCATCCGCCTTGCTTTTAATTTTTATCCTCACTGCCGCAATCAAAGTGCACTTAGCCAAAGGTTTCTTTTTGTCTGACGGAGGTTTTGAGTATAATTTCATAATCGCGGCAATTTGCCTGACGCTTATCTTATTGGGCCCGGGAAAATTTATCATATTCAAGAAATAAAATAAGTATGCGCAAAATAATACAGAGGTATATAATTTGTTTCCTTTTTATGATGTTTCTTGTGCCTGCAGCGGCTATGGCTGTTGAAAAACAGGACGTCCCGGAACTGCTTATCTTTCATTCTCTTAGCTGTCATGAGTGCGCAAAACTGAAATCGCAGGTAATGCCGGTTATCCAGAAGGAGTTTGAAGGCCGGGTTGTTTTTGTTTACCTTGATGTAGGAGAAATGGAGAACTATAAGTTATTATTGACTTTGATGCAGAAAAGCGGCGCCGGAGCGGAATTTAAGGTCCCTGTATTTTACATGCGGGGCAGGTTTTTGAATAATCAGGCCCGGATTGAAGACAGGCTGCGTGATTTTATCAAAGATGCCTTAAGCAGGAGGCATTCCGCATCCCAGTTAATCCCGGTTGACCTGGTTTCATATTTTAAGGGTTTTGTGCCCTTATCTGTAACTGCCGCCGGGCTTGAAGATGGGATTAACCCCTGCGCGTTTACGGTGATCGTGTTCTTTATCTCTTTTCTGGCAGCCCAGGGTTATCGCAAGAGAGAATTGCTCCTTATCGGGGCCGCTTTTATCTTCTCTGTGTTCCTGACGTATCTGGGTATTGGCTTAGGAGTTTTTAATTTTCTCTACCGCTTCCGCGGCCTTTGGGCGGTTACTCATTTGTTAAATATAGTTGTCGGCTCAGCCAGTATCCTCTTTGGCATTCTCGCTCTTTATGATTTTATCAAATTTAAGAAAACGGGTTCATCCGAAAATCTTATTTTGCAGCTGCCTAAACCGGTTAAAGAGCGCATCCATAAGGTAGTGGGATTTTTTTACCGAAAAACCAATCAGGAGAGGCAGCAAAGCTTTTCGCCCGGATTAGGCAAGCTCGTTGCCAGCGCTTTTATTACCGGATTTTTGGTTTCTTTGCTGGAGGCAGTCTGCACGGGCCAGGTGTATTTACCGACGATAGCCTTTGTTTTAAAGGCAAGTTCCTTTAAACTGCAGGCCCTGGGGTATCTTTTGCTTTACAATATTATGTTTATTGTCCCGTTGATAGTTATCTTGATTTTCGCGCTTATGGGCGCCGGCAGCCGGCAGTTTTCGGGATTTCTCAAGAAGCATATGGGTTTAATCAAAATATTGATGGCGGTTTTGTTTTTTAGTTTAGGGATATTTTTGATCCGGAGGGGTTAATGCGCAGGAGATTATTGTTCAGTTTGTTTTCCGTTTTTATTTTTTCGGTTTGTTTGGCGCAGACGGTGGAATTAGAGGAAAATACCTGGGATTTTGGCAAGATCCGCGCTTCGGAGGGAGTTGTAAAACACATTTTCCCGTTAACGAATAATTCTGTTGAAAACTTAAATGTTAACGGTACGCATGCTTCCTGCGGATGCACTCTTTCGGAGATAGACAGGAAAGTTATCTTGCCCAAAGAAACCGCCAATTTGGAGGTAAAATTTAATCCTAAAGGATACTCCGGCCAGGTTACCCAGTATGTCTATGTAAATACCGACAGTAAAAATATGCCCATATACAGGTTTATTATTAAAGCTGACATTATCAAAGATTAAATCCATAAAATATAATTTAAAAGCCCTCCTGAAACATTCAGGCAGGCGGAAAGGATTAAAATGTGGTCATTACAGTTAAGGATGTGGTTATTGGTTACGCTTTTATTCGGGGTGATTTATGCCTTGATCGTTGTTATCGGCAGGAGTTTCCTGCACGTAGGTGATTTCAGCTTTTATTTGATTATCTCTGTTGTCTTGATGTTTATCCAGTATATGCTGGGGCCTAAAATAGTTGAATGGAGTATGCGCGTAAAATACATAAAAAGGGAGGAAAACCCGAGGCTTTTCCAGATGGTAGAGGCCCTATGCGTGCGCGCCGGCATTCCTATGCCGAGGGTCGGCATTGCCCAGATCGATATCCCCAACGCTTTTGCTTTTGGCCGTTCGATAAAAGACGGCCGTGTCTGCGTAACCAGCGGGATTATCAATTTGCTAGATGATACAGAGTTAAAGGCGGTGCTCGGCCATGAGTTAAGCCATTTAAAGAACCACGACGTGCTTACAATCACCCTGCTTTCGGTAATCCCGATGATTATGTACCGGATTGCCTGGCAATTTTTATTCTATGGACGCCGGCGCGATGAACGGGGAGGCAATACCATGCTCATCGGCCTGGCAGCTTTCTTCTTTTATTTTGTAACCAATCTCCTGGTGCTTTATGCATCGCGTATCCGGGAGTATTTTGCGGACCAGGGTTCAGTGCTTTTGGGAAATCAGCCTAAGGCCCTGGCCTCCAGCCTTTATAAACTTGCATACGGCGCAGCCAGGCTGGGCAAAGAATCTTTAAAACAAAGCGAAGGGTTAAAGGCATTCTTTATTAATGATCCATCTCAAGGAAGAAAGGAAGTGTTGGAATTATCGCAGTTGGATTTGGACAAAAGCGGCACAATTGATGCTTCTGAACTGGCGATGCTCAAAAATACAAATATTCGCCTGAATTTAGGGGACAAAATGATGGAGTTATTAAGCACGCATCCTAATATGCTCAAAAGGATTAAGAAACTTTCACAATATCAGGCTTAAAACCCCATTTTCTTTTGACATAACCCCAAATATACGATATAATTACTAATCTATGGACATTAATGAGATTATCCAGCAAAGAATCGCGAAATTAGAGGCGCTTAAGGGCAAAAATGTGCCTTTATATCCTTCCGCTGTACCGGATCACGGTACTATTGGCAGCGCTTTGGCTTCTTTTGAAGAAGGCAAAAAAGTTACGCTTTGCGGCAGGATAACGGCTAACCGCGGACATGGTAAGGTTAATTTTATGGACTTAAGGGATTCTACCGGCAAGATCCAGCTTTATGTCAAACGGGATGTGGTGGGAGAAGAGAAGGCCGCGCTTATCGAACAATTGGATATTGCCGATATCATCAGCGTTAGCGGTGAGCTTTTTAAAACGCATACCGGCGAATTTACGGTTAAGGTTACGGATTTTATAATATTAACCAAGTCTTTGCGGCCCTTACCCGAGAAATGGCATGGCTTAAAAGATGTGGAGGCCCGTTACAGGCAGCGTTACCTGGATTTACTTTCCAATGAAGATGTAAAAAAAGTGTTTTTATCGCGCGCCAAGATTATCCGGGCCATACGTAATTTCCTCGACGAAAAAGGATTCCTGGAGGTTGAAACTCCCATGATGCATGATATCGCCGGGGGTGCTGCGGGCCGGCCTTTTAAAACATTCCATAATGAATATGCTATGGATCTATATTTAAGAATTGCCCCGGAGCTGTACTTAAAACGCCTTTTAGTGGGAGGGCTTGACCGGGTTTATGAGATCAACCGTTCTTTCCGCAATGAAGGTGTCTCGACCCGCCATAACCCGGAGTTCACTATGCTTGAGGTTTATCAGGCTTACGCGGATTATGAGGACATGATTAATTTAACCCAGGACCTGATCTGTTATGTGGCAAAAGAGGTCATTGGCAAAGAAGAGTTGATTTGCCGGGGCAAGCCCATCGCGCTTAAAACCCCCTGGATGAGGCAGTCTTTTGCCGGATTAGTCAAAGATAAGTTTGGTATAGAACCGTCTGATGATACGGTTAAGATGCTTGAGAAATTACAGTCCAAGGGCTTTGCAAAAGATAAAAACCGCCTGAGCCGTTCACAGATAAATAAAATCATCGAAGATACCCTGGAAGAGGATTTACAGATTAACCCGGTATTTATCACGGATTATTTTACCAGCCTTTGCCCTTTGGCTAAGACCAGGAAAGACAATCCTTTGATTTCGGAAAGATTCGAACTTTATGTGGGGGGCATGGAAATTGCTAATGCTTATTCCGAGTTAAACGATCCCCTGGAGCAACGCAGGCGTTTTGAAGAGGAGCTTAAAGATCTCAATGCTGAAGAGGCCAGGAATATAGATGATGACTATCTTTTAGCTTTGGAGCATGGGATGCCTCCTGCAGGAGGCTTAGGTATCGGCATTGACAGGCTGGTTATGCTGCTTACGGACCAGCCGTCGATCAGGGATGTGATTTTGTTCCCTCTGTTGAGAAGGCAAGAAGAGATTAAGTTAGACACCCCGCGCTAATTGGAATTGCGCGGGTGTTGTCTAAGTAGACAAGGACTAATATGCTTTCGGAACTATGGCTTAGCCAGAGATATTTGAGGGGAGGCAAGAGAGAGAAGATTATTTCCATAACCGCGCTTATCTCGATGGTAGGCATAGCGATAGGGGTCCTGGTGTTAATTGTGGTAATCTCGGTGATGAGCGGCTTTGACCGTTTCCTTGAAGATAAAATGGTCGGTACTAACGCGCATTTGTCACTTGAATTTTATAGCGGCTCAAAAGAACCTTATCAGGCAATTAATAAATTAAAGGCGCTTTCTTATGTTAAAGGCGTATCCCCGTTTATCGAAGGCCAGGCTCTGGTAAAGAACGAGAAATCAATCTTTGGGGTAGAGGTGCGCGGTATAGATCCTAAATTACAGGCGGAGACTTCCAAGATAAACGAATACCTGGAATCGGGAAGTTATGATTTTTCCGGCAATGAAATTGCGGTAGGCCGGGAGCTTGCCTTGCGTTTGGGTTTGGGGGTGGGGGATGTTATCGGCCTGGTTTCTCCTGTTACGCTTGCCAAAACCGATTTTCGCATCAAAGGTATTTTTAACAGCGGTATGTATCTTTATGATTCAAGCCTGATTTTAACCGGTATCAAAGCGGCGCAGGATTTTTACAAGATGCCTGATACTGTAAGCGGGCTGGCAGTCAAGGTGGGCAATGTTTATAAGGTTGAAGATATAAAGGAGAAGCTCTACAAGGATTTAACCGGTGTCGGCCAGTTCCAGGTGCGTACCTGGATAGATGCGAATAAGAATTTCCTGGAGGCGTTGAAATTGGAGAAGGTGGTTATGTTTATCGTGGTGACTATGACTACGGTGGTAGCGGCATTCGGCATTGTCAGTACGTTGATTATGTCGGTAATGAGCCGGATCAAGGATATCGGCATCCTGCGTTCTGTAGGCGCCAGGACCAAAAGCATATTGCAGATTTTTGTCTTTCAGGGCATGTCTATCGGCGTAGCCGGGATCCTGCTGGGTTTAGCCGGAGGGATATCTTTGGCGCTTTCACTGGATAAAGTAGTGGATTTTATATCCCGGATTATCGGCAGGAGCTTGATCCCCAAAGATATATATTATTTTGAACGTATCCCCGTTAATATAAATATCGGAGATATTAATCTGATACTGCTGTCTGCTTTGGCGATAACTTTAGCCGCCAGTATTTATCCGGCATACTACGCCACAAGGATAATTCCCAGCGAGGCAGTGCGGCATGAGTAAGGATATAGTCAAGGTTAACGGGATTTGCAAAAGTTACCGTGAGAACGAAAGCAGCCTTGAAGTATTAAAGGATATAAATTTTACCGTCGGCGAAGGTGAATTCCTGGCAATCCAGGGGCCTTCGGGAGCGGGGAAATCGACGCTTTTACATATTTTAGGGGGCTTAGATAACCCTACTAAAGGCAAAGTTTATTTTGAAGGCGCGGATATTTACGGTTTAGATGAAAATGCGCGAGCGGCTTTCCGCAACCGTAAAATTGGTTTTGTTTTTCAATTTTTCCATCTTCTCCCGGAGCTGACTGCCCTGGAGAATGTTTTGTTACCGGGAATTTTAAAGTCCTGGTGGTCCAGGAAGAAAAGTTCAGAGTTTGCCCGGCAGCTTTTAGACAGGTTGGGTTTATCCGGCAGGCTTGGTCATAAGCCTGCGGCTCTGTCGGGCGGAGAACAGCAAAGAGTGGCTATTTGCCGAGCCCTGATTAACCACCCGCAGCTTTTGCTTTGCGATGAGCCGACCGGGAACCTGGACTCGGAGAATGGCGAAAATATACTACGGCTGCTGACAGAACTTAACAGAAACGAAAAGATCACTGTTTTAATGGTTACCCATGATAAAGATATCGCCCGGGGTGCCGCAAGGACTATCCATTTGAAAGATGGAATTATTTTAAATTAACACTCTGCGTTAGTCAGTCACCCCGCCATGAATGATTGGCGGGTGCGCCGCTTTCCGCGGCGATTGCGCGGGTGTGTGTTGGTACACAAGGGAGACTACGATGAAAATTTATATCGACGGTAAGTTTTATGAAAAAGAGAACGCGAAAATTTCCGTTTTTGACCACGGCCTGCTTTATGGCGATGGAGTTTTTGAGGGTATCCGTTCATACCAGCGGCGCGTGTTTAAGTTAAAAGAGCACATTGACCGGCTTTTTGAGTCCAGCCAAAGTATCATGTTAAAGATCCCCTTAACCAGGGAGCAGATGATTAAAGCGGTGCTGCAGACAGTCAAGGCAAACAAACTGGATAATGCTTATATCCGCCTGGTGGTTACCCGGGGGGAAGGCGACCTGGGGCTTGATCCCCGCAAGTGTTATAAGGGCGCTACAATCATTATTATCGCCGACAAAATAGCTTTGTACCCGGAGAAACTTTATCGCGAAGGCTTGAGTATTGTTACTGTGCCTACGGTGCGTAATTTACCCGAAGCGCTCAACCCGCAGATTAAGTCCTTAAACTATTTGAATAATATCCTGGCTAAGATCGAGGCGGCCAACAGCGGTTCTGACGAGGCGATCATGCTGGATTCATTGGGCTATGTGGCGGAGTGCACCGGAGATAACATATTTGTGGTTAAGGCCGGGCATTTTTATACCCCTCCGCAGTGCATGGGGACTTTGCGCGGGATCACCAGGGATGCGGTTTTAGAGATTACCCGTAAAGCCAGGCTGCCGGCGCATGAGCATGTGATTACGCGCCATGAAGTTTATATTTCCGACGAGTGTTTTCTCACCGGAACAGCCGCTGAGATTATCCCTGTTGTAAAAGTTGACGGCAGGGTTATCGGGGGAGGTAAACCCGGAAAATTCACCCTGGCGTTAATGAAGAAATTTAAACAGCTTACCCGTAAAGAAGGGATTAAGTATTAATATGCTTTGCGATATTTGTAAAAAAAATCAGGCTACCGTGCATCTGACTGAAATTATCGATGAGCAGATGAATGAACTGCATCTCTGCGAGGATTGCGCAAGGCACAAGAGCGCGGCTATGGAGCAGCAGTTTGGTTTAAGCGAGCTTCTCGCCGGAATGGCTGATTTTGAGAAACCAAATAAAGAGGAAGAGAATGTTACCGTTAAGTGCCCTAATTGTAACTTAAGCTACGCGGATTTTAAAAAAATCGGCAGGCTGGGCTGCGGAGAATGTTATAATACCTTCCGCAAATACCTGGCTCCTTTGTTAAAGAGGATACACGGTTCTAACCAGCATGTGGGGAAGGCCCCTTTTAAGGGAAAAACTATTTCCCGGCCCGGAAGGAAAAAGGCGGACCCGGAAGACTTAAAAGAGCAATTGCAAAAAGCAATCCAGAGGGAAGATTTCGAAGAAGCCGCGCGGCTGCGCGATCTGATCAAGAAAATTTCCACAGAAAGTTAAAATGCAGATTAATGATTTATTAAATCATACCAGCGAATGGCTTAAGGGCACTGGCCCGAATTCCGATATTGTTATCTCTAGCCGGGTGCGCCTGGCAAGGAACCTTAATAAATATCCTTTCCCGCATTGGGCAAGCAAAATACAGCTCGAGGAGGTCCTGACAAAGACCGCTGATGCTATGGCCAAGATCGATATGCTTAAAAGATCCACGTTTTTCAGGCTGGCGGATTTAGACCCGATCGATAAACAGTTCCTGGTGGAAAGGCACCTTATGTCAATCGAGCACACCCAGAAAACAGAGTATAAGGGATTGCTGGTCGATGACGAAGAGATAATTTCGGTGATGATCAATGAGGAGGACCATCTGCGCATTCAGTTGATGCAGTCAGGGTTTAACCTTTTTGAATCCTGGGAGATTATTAACCGCCTGGATGATTCTTTGTCCGGACTCCTGGACTACGCCTATTTAGATGACTTCGGTTATCTTACCGCCTGCCCTACTAATACAGGAACCGGGATGCGCGGCTCGGTGATGCTCCACTTGCCCGCTTTGGTAATGAGCCGGCAGATCGAACGCGTGCTGGCGGCGATTGCTAAATTAAGTTTTACCACCCGCGGCCTTTACGGCGAAGGCACGCAGGCCAGCGGAAATTTTTTCCAGATCTCTAACCAGGTTTCCCTGGGGCATGGGGAGGGCGAGATAATTGAAAACATCAACGGGCTTATCCGTCAGATCATCGAACAGGAGACCCAGGCGCGCCAGATCCTGCTTTCTAAAAACAAAGAGGTTTTAGAAGACAGGGTCAACCGTTCCCTGGGTACTTTAAAGAGCGCCCGTATCATTACCAGCCAGGAGACGATTGAATTGTTGTCTATGGTCAGATTGGGAAGCGACCTTGGAATGATTAAAGACATTGACCGCCGCACGATCAATGAGCTCTTTATCATTACCCAGCCGGCGCACCTGCAGAAGCTGGAAAATAAGAAACTTTCTTCCGATGAAAGGGATTTAAAAAGAGCGGAGTTGATTCGTAAAAAATTAAACTTATCCGCCTTCTAATATAGATCGGCGGATAATCCCCGGCATCGAAGATGCCGGGGATCTGATAGGAGAAAAAATCATGTTTAACCGTTTTACAGAGAGGGCAAGGAAGGTAATCATTCTGGCGAAAGAGGAAGCCAGGCGTTTTAATCACGACTATATCGGCACCGAGCATATATTGCTCGGGCTTATCCGTGAAGGGGAAGGCGTAGCCGCGGCGGTTTTGCAGAAACTTGAGGTTTCGCTTGAGAATATCAGGCTGGAGATAGAAAAACTGGTGCAGCCCGGACCGACTACCCAGATTATCGGGGATATCCCTTTTACCCCTCGAGCCAAAAAAGCCCTGGAGCTGGCGGCTGAAGAAGCCCGTTCTTTGGGGCATAATTATATCGGCACCGAGCATCTTTTATTAGGTCTTATCCGCGAAGGCGAAGGGATTGCTTCCCAGGTGCTGCTAAATCTAGGCCTGGATTTAAATTCTGTGCGTAATGAGGTGATGGGGCTTTTAGGTTCTGCTTTACCGGGAATGAACCAGGGGACAGGCGCGCAGACGAAAACAAAGACTCCCGCTTTAGATGCCTTTGGCAGAGACCTTACTGCTTTGGCCCGCGAGAATAAATTGGATCCGGTAATCGACCGCACGCAGGAGATAGAGAGGGTAATCCAGATTTTAAGCCGGCGCACGAAAAATAATCCTGTGCTTTTAGGCGAGGCCGGAGTAGGCAAGACTGCTATTGTCGAAGGCCTGGCCCAGCTAATTATACTTGGTAATGTCCCGGAGGTTTTAAGGGGCAAGCGTATCGTAGTATTGGACCTGGCTTTAATGGTCGCAGGGACCAAATACCGCGGCCAGTTTGAGGAAAGAATCAAGGCGATTATGGAGGAGATCAAACGTTCCCAGGATGTAATTATCTTTATCGATGAGCTGCATACCCTGGTGGGCGCAGGCGCCGCGGAAGGCGCAATTGACGCCTCAAATATTATGAAACCGGCGCTTTCACGCGGGGAGATGCAATGTATCGGGGCGACTACTCTGGATGAATACCGAAAATATATTGAAAAGGACGCTGCCCTGGAGCGCAGGTTCCAGACGATTATGGTTGAGCCTCCGACGGTAGAGCAGACCATCGAGATTTTAAAAGGACTGCGCGATAAATATGAGGCGCATCATAGGGTTTCTTTTAGCGATGAGTCGCTTGAAGCGGCGGCAAGACTGTCCGACCGTTATATTTCCGGAAGGTTTATGCCGGATAAGGCCATTGATTTGATTGATGAGGCAGGCTCGCGCGCCCGCTTGAATGTTTTGATCGTTCCCCCGGAGATTAAAAAGCTTGAGGCTAATGTCGATTCATTGAGAAAAGAAAAAGAGTCTTATATTAAGAGCCAGGATTTTGAAAAAGCCGCTTCTCTCAGGGACCAGGAGCGTATCGCCCGCCAGGAGCTGGAGAAGTTGAACAAAGAGTGGAGCCAGGCAAAAGATAAAATGCGGCCGGAGGTTACGGCTGAAGATATCGCTAAGATAGTGGCCCAATGGACGGGAATTCCCGCTTTCAGGCTGGAGGAGAAAGAAAGCGAGAAACTGCTTAAGATCGAGGAAGAGCTGCATAAGCGCGTAGTCGGCCAGAATGAAGCCATTGAAGCCATTGCCCACGCGGTGCGGCGTTCGCGCGCGGGGATAAAAGACCCAAAACGGCCTATCGGTTCATTTGTATTCTTAGGCCCTACCGGCGTGGGAAAGACCCTCTTGGCCCGGGCATTAGCGGAATTTATGTTTGGCGACGAGGATGCTTTATTGCAGCTGGATATGTCGGAATATATGGAGAAGTTCAATCTTTCAAGGCTTATTGGCGCTCCTCCCGGATACGTCGGGTATGAGGAGGGCGGCCAGCTCACCGAGCGTGTGCGGCGCAGGCCGTATGCGGTTATATTGCTGGATGAGATTGAAAAAGCCCATCCGGATGTTTTTAATTTACTGCTGCAGGTCTTTGAAGAAGGCCGCCTGACCGACAGTTTCGGCCGCAAGGTTGATTTTAAAAATACGATTATTATCATGACCTCAAATATCGGCGCGGAATTAATCCGTAAGACCGGTTCGCTTGGTTTTAAGGAGCAAAAAGAAGAGGTTACCTATCAGGATATGAAAGAAAAACTCCTTGAGGCAGTCAAACATGCTTTTAAGCCGGAGTTTTTAAACCGCATTGATGATATAATTGTATTCAGGCAGTTAGTCAAGGAAGACCTGGTACGTATCATTGATATTGAAATTGGTTATGTGGTTGAACGGTTAAAGGACCATAAAATATCTTTAGAGGTGAGCAGGGAGGCCAAGGATTTCCTGATTGAGAAAGGGTTCGACCCGGTTTTTGGCGCCCGTCCCCTGAAAAGGACTATCCAAAGATATTTGGAAGATTCCCTGGCCCAGGAGATTATCTCTAAAAAATACAAGGAGGGTTCTTCAATCAAGGTAACGCGTAAAAACGAAGAACTTGTTTTTGAATAATGTTTACTTTATTTTTTATAGATTTAGGCCGTAAAGTACTTTCTTTTCTGTACTTTTGCGGCGGTTTAGCTAACCTGGCTGTCCAGACCGTGTATTTGACATTTAAGCCGCCTTATAAGTACGGCCGCATACTTGAACAGGCAAAGAAAGCCGGCTACGACAGTTTCCCCATTGTTTCGTTAGTTGCTTTGTTTATCGGTTTTATCTTTGCCTTGCAGACGGCATACTTTATGCAGCGTATCGGTTCAGAGTTGTATATCGCAAGCCTTGTAGCTTTGTCTATAGTCCGCGAACTTGGCCCGGTAATTACCGCCTTGATAGTCGCCGGCCGGGTCGGGGCCTCCAACACCGCGGAGTTAGGTTCTATGCAGGTTACAGAGCAGATCGATGCCCTGGAGACCCTGGCTACCAATCCCGTAAAATATTTAGTGGTCCCGCGTTTTGTCGCCTTAGGAGTAATGATGCCTATTTTAACTTTATACGCCAATATCATCGGTATATTAGGCAGCTATTTTATTTGCACGATAAAGTTAGGCATTACCAGCAGCATGTATATGCATGTCACTTTTACGTCGCTGCTTTATAAAGATCTGTTTACCGGGTTATTCAAATCCTGGATCTTTGGCATGCTCATCGCCTTGATAAGCTGCTATGAAGGTTTCAATGTCGAAGGCGGGGCTGTAGGCGTGGGCAGGGCAACCACGCGTTCGGTAGTTTTTACCTTTATTATGATAATCGCCGCGGATTGTTTCTTTACCGCTTTATTCTATTTCATTTTTCCTTAAAATGATGATCGAAATTCACAAGTTATATAAAAAATTCAATAATTCCCCGGTCTTGAATGATTTAAACCTGAATATAGATAAGGGGCAGACCTGCGTAATTATCGGAAGGAGCGGATGCGGAAAATCCGTTTTGCTCAAACATATCGTCGGACTTTTAAAACCCGACAAGGGCAAGGTCCTGGTCAGCCAAAAAGAAGTAGCTGTTTTAAATGAATTGGAATTAAGCGCCCTGCGTTCTAAAATCAGCATGGTATTCCAGGGAGGAGCCCTTTTTGACTCTATGAACGTTGCCGAGAATATAGGTTTTAGCCTTATCGAGAATACGCGTATCGGCCGGAAAGAATTATTAGAGAGAGTGGAGGAGTCTTTGTCTTTGGTAGGTTTGGGCGGGATTGGGAATCTTATGCCTTCGGAGTTAAGCGGAGGCATGAAAAAACGCGTGGCCCTGGCGCGGGCAATCTGCATACGCCCGGAGATTATTCTTTATGATGAACCGACTACGGGCATAGACCCAATAGCCGCAGACAGTATCAACGAACTTATCCGTTCCCTGCATGATAAATTGAAGGTTACTTCGGTTGTGGTTACCCATGACATGAAGAGCGCTTATCACATCGCCGATAAGATCGCGATGATGTATAAAGGTAAAATAATCCTGGAAGGGGCTCCTAAAGATATCCGGGAGTCTAAGAATCCGATAGTGCATCAATTTATTAATGGGATTGCCAAGGGGCCGATAACCGAGGCGGTTGATACTTTTAAATAAACGGAGGAAAAAATGATATTCGGTAAAACTAAATTAGAGTTAAAGGTCGGTATCTTTGTCTTCATAGGTTTGGTGATCCTGGTTATTTTTATTTTATCGATCGGCGGGTTTAAGACCTGGAGTTCAGGTTATCATATTAATATCAACTTTAATTTTGTAAACGGGATAAAGGTCGGAGCGCCGGTGCGCTTTGCCGGAGTAGACGTCGGAGAAGTAAAGAAGATCAAACTGGAGTTTCTCCCTGATGAGAGCCGTTCAAATGTTGGCCTGGACGTCTGGGTCAGGAATATTATTAAGATCCCTTCCGATTCTTCTGTCTGGGTCAATACTCTGGGGCTTTTGGGCGAGAAATACGTAGAAATAATGCCGGGTACCGATTATTCCCATTCGCTTAAGAACGGTGATTGTCTGACCGGAGTCGACCCCCTGCCGATACATCAGATATTCAACAACGCTGAAAATATCCTGAGTAATTTAAATGACGGTATTGCCAGGATAAAGAACAAAGAGGGTTCCCTGGGGAAATTCATTTATGACGATGCGATCTATAATGAAATGCAGGCCTTTGTGGCTGATGTGCGTAAAAATCCCTGGAAGCTGTTTATTAAGGCCAAAGAAAAGAAATAATGCGGACTAAATCAATATTTACTTGCGCTAGTTGCGGGTATCAATCCCCGAAATGGCTGGGAAAATGCCCTGATTGCAATAGCTGGAATTCTTTCAGCGAGGAAGAATATACCGCTCCTGCCGTCGGTTCCAGGGAAAGGGTATCTTTGTATAAAGACGGCCCGGTGCTCTTAAAAGATGTGGTGGCCAGGGATGAGGACAGGTTAAAGACTAATATTCGTGAACTGGACCGGGTTTTAGGCGGCGGGATCGTTAAGGGTTCGGTGGTCTTGATCGGAGGAGACCCGGGGGTAGGAAAATCTACGATCTCCCTGCAAGTCTCAAACCATCTGACCAGGCAGGGCATAGGGGTCCTTTATGTAAGCGGTGAAGAATCCGTAGCCCAGACGAAGCTGCGCGCAAAGCGTTTAGGTGAACCCGGCTCGGATAATCTTTATATCGTAAATCAAACAGACCTGTCCTTAATCGTCGAATACATCAAGAAACTCAAGCCCCAGGTAGTAGTGATCGATTCTATCCAGGTTATTTTTGATCCTGCGATAAGTTCTTCGCCGGGAAGCGTCAGCCAGGTAAGAGAGTGCGCCGGACTGCTCACGCAGCTGGCCAAGACCACAGGCACATCAATTTTTATTATCGGCCATGTTACCAAGGAAGGGGCCCTGGCCGGTCCGCGCGTCCTGGAGCATATTGTCGATACGGTGCTGTATTTTGAAGGGGATCGTTTCGCCTTATACAGGATATTACGGGCGGTAAAGAACAGGTTTGGCTCAACTAACGAAATCGGGGTATTTGAAATGGGCCCCGAGGGGTTAAAAGAGGTGAAGAACCCTTCGGAGATCTTTCTTTCCGAGAGGCCGAGCAATGTTTCCGGTTCGATCGTTACTTCCATATTAGAAGGGACACGCCCTCTTTTAGTAGAGATACAATCACTGGTTTCAAGAAGCAGTTTTGGCTATGCCAGTCGAAGGGCGCAAGGGTTTGATTTTAACCGCCTTTCTTTACTGGTAGCTGTTTTGGAGAAACGCATGGGGCTGGCGCTTGAAGCGGAAGATATCTTTATTAATGTGGCAGGAGGGATAAAGATTGAAGACCCGGCGGCGGATTTGGCGGTCTGCGCGGTAATCGCCTCCAGTCTCCGTGAGCAGGTGGTTATGCCGCAGGCTGTGGTTTTAGGAGAGGTAGGCTTATCAGGAGAGATCCGGAGTATTTCACAGGTGCTCACGCGTATAAATGAAGCGGAAAAGCTGGGTTTTAAACATTGCATATTGCCCGGCAATAGCTGTAAAAACCTTAAACTTAATAAACCGGATATGGAAATTATTCCCGTTTCTACTTTAAAAGAGGCATTGGATATTATCTTAGGTTTATCTGTCAATCAACATAGGGAGACAAAAAGATGAATTTATTATTAATACGGTTTTTATTTGTCCTAAGCGGCATGGCAATCGGTTACCAGGCAACAGTCCCGGAAGCTGCCGGTTTTATCGGCATGGCAATCGGTGGAGTTATGGCTTTAGTATTGATTCTTTTAGAAGCAGGCCTGCGTAAGGTTTCGGTAAGCGGTTTATCCAGCGCCGTATTCGGCCTGATCCTGGGTTTGATTATGGCTAATCTTTCCGGAGACGCCCTGAGCCTTTTTTACAGCGACCCGGTTATGCTTTCCAGGATCAGGGTAACATTGACATTGGTTTTTTGTTATTTAGGCATGGTCGTGGCTTTGCGCGGCAAAGATGAATTTAATATTATCATCCCTTACGTGCGCCTGCGCCGCCAGGACCAATCCGGTGATGTCGTACTCCTTGATACCAGCGTGATTATTGACGGCAGGATCGTTGATATTTGTAAAACACGCTTCCTGGGAGGAAAAGTTATTATCCCCAAATTTGTGCTAAGAGAGTTGCAGCAGATTGCCGATTCCACCGATCCGATCAAGCGCCAGAGGGGAAGGCGCGGTTTGGAGATATTGAATACCATACAGAAAGAATCAGGTATGGATATAACTATCCATGAACAGGATTTTTCCGAGACCACGGAGGTTGACGCAAAATTAGTCATGTTAGCCAAGCTTCTTGAAGCCAAGATCCTTACCGTGGATTTTAATTTGAACCGCGTAGCCAGTATCCAGGGGATCAAGGTTTTGAATATTAATGAACTGGCCAATGCCTTAAAGCCCGTGGTTTTTCCCGGCGAAGAGATGCATATCAAGTTGATTAAGGAAGGTAAAGAGCATAATCAGGCGGTGGGTTATCTTGATGACGGGACAATGGTGGTAGTTGAAGACGCCCGCAGGTTAATCGGCCAGGACGTCAAAGCCGTGGTAACCTCTGTACTGCAGACCCAGGCCGGCAGGATGATCTTTACTAAGATTACGAAATAATGCTTAGCGCGATCCTGTTGGCGGCCGGAAAAGGCAGGCGGCTTAATGCCGCGATGCCAAAACCTTTGGTAAAAATAGCAAATAATCCGGCAATAATTTATTCCCTTAATAATTTAAATAAGCATCCGGATATAGACGAAATTATTTTAGTGGTTAGCCAAGCTAACCGGGGCAGGATAATTAAGGCTATAAATAAGTATTCTTTTAAAAAAATAAAAAACATCGTTTTAGGCGGCCTGCGCAGGCAGGATTCGGTATATAACGGCCTTAAGGCAGTCAGCAAAAAAAGTGATTTGGTATTGATCCATGATTCCGCGCGGCCGTTTATTAACGGCAGGTTTATTGCCAAAGTTATAGCAGCGGCAAAGAAGAACGGCGCTGCAATACTGGCAGTAAGGCCGAAAGCGACCATAAAGTTTTCCCGGCGTTCAAATATAGTCAGCGAAACCTTAAATAGAGGCAGGCTTTGGGAAGCGCAGACTCCGCAGGTCTTTAAGAAAAACTTTCTTCTTAGCGCGTATAAAAAATACTCCCGGGCGGATGTTACCGACGATGCTTCTTTGGTTGAGAGATTGGGTAAAAAAGTAATAGTCGTTGAGGGGGATTATGGCAACATTAAGATTACTACGGGTGAAGATTTATTGTTGGCGGACTTGATTGTCAAAAGGAAGGCTTATGCAATATAAAATCGGCATAGGTTATGATATCCACCGTTTGGTTTCAGGCAGGCCATTAATTTTAGGCGGGGTAGAGATACCTTATAATAAGGGCCTCTTGGGGCATTCTGACGGAGATGTATTGATACATGCGCTTTGCGACGCTTTATTAGGGGCTTTGGCGTTGGGGGATATCGGAGAACATTTTCCCGATACCGATCTTAAATACAAGGGGATTGCCAGCGGCCAGTTGCTGAAGACAGTCAAGGGGCTTCTTGACAGCAAAGGCTATGAGATTAACAATCTTGACGTAGTGGTTATTGCCCAGGCGCCGGCGATTACACCTTTCAAGAATAAAATGAAACAGGCTCTTTGCGCGCTGATAAATATCCGGGAAGACGCCTTGAACATAAAGGCAAAGACAAATGAGGGGCTGGGGGCTATAGGCGAGAATGAAGCCATTGCCTGCTACGCCGCGGCTTCTTTAGCCAAGGCAGGAGGGTAGTTATGGTTTACGTTATAAATATAATAATCATATTGGTAATTCTTTCCGTGGTTAAACTCGCGGTCATATCCTTATTTTTTTATTCCGACATAAGGGCGTTACAGAAAAGAGATCCTGCGGCAAAAAGTTTCCTGGAGGTAGTTTTGCTTTATCAGGGGCTGCATGCCTTGATCTTTTATCGTATCGCCCATGTTTTTTACAATCTGCATTTATTCCTTCTGGCCAGAACTTTGTCTCAACTGGCTCGTTTCTTAACAGGAATTGAGATTCATCCGGGGGCAAGGATCGGAAAGCGTTTTTTTGTTGATCACGGCATGGGGGTAGTTATCGGAGAAACAACGATTATCGGCGACGATGTCCTGCTTTATCAGGGCTCGACCTTAGGGGGCACGGGGATTGTTAAGGGAAAACGCCATCCGACTATCGGCAATAATGTCGTTGTCGGAGCAGGAGCAAAGGTTTTAGGCAATATTTCCATCGGTGACAACTCGTATATCGGCGCCAATGCCGTAGTGATCAAGGATGTTCCGGCTAATTCCACGGTAGTGGGCGTGCCGGGAAGAATCACCAAGCAGGACGGCAAGAAGATGGATGTAAGCCTTGACCATGTGCATATATTGGATCCGATTATGCAGACAATCGAAGAGCTGCAGGATAGGGTAAAGGATTTAGAGAAAAAGTAATTTTAGCAGTCCGTTTCCATCTTCGCGGGTCCTGCCTGCCAATCCACCTCGCCGTGCTCTCCGCCTGCGGCGGATGCGCGCGGCAAGGGCTTCGTCTTGGCAGTCACCCGCTATTAAGCTTCAAAGCTAAAACACTGCTGCAATTGTTATTGGTATTTTGATATGGAAAATAAAATTTTTTTATATAATTCCCTTTCCAGGAAAAAAGAAGAACTCATCCCCTTAAAACCTCAAGAGATTAAGATGTACGTCTGTGGGCCTACGGTTTATGACCAACCGCATATAGGCCATGCCCGCAGCGCTTATATATTCGATGTGATCAGGAGGTACTTGATATACAGGGGATACAAGGTTAAATTTGTCAGGAACGTAACCGATGTGGATGATAAGATTATCGATAAAGCGCAAAAAGAGCTTAAGGGAGAGGATTTAAATGAGGCGGTTAAAAAGGTTTCCGCAAAGTACCTGGATCTTTACCATGAAGATATGAGGAGCTTGGGTATCCTTGATCCGGATGTTGAGCCTAAAGCAACCGAGTATGTTGATAAAGATAAACCTTTAATGCAGGAGTTTATAGGCCGGCTTATCAAAAACGATTGCGCTTATGTTTCCGGAGGGGATGTGTATTTTGATATTAAGAAAGCCAAAAATTACGGTAAATTATCAAATCAGGCGATAGATAAAATGGAGGCAGGCTCAAGAATTGCTCCCGGCGAAAAAAAGAAAGACCCTCTCGATTTTGCTTTATGGAAAGCGGCAAAAGAGGGTGAGCCTTGCTGGGATAGCCCCTGGGGAAAGGGCAGGCCCGGTTGGCATATAGAGTGTTCCGTAATGAGCTCGGATATTTTAGGCGATGAGTTTGATATTCATGGCGGCGGCCTGGATCTTATCTTCCCCCACCATGAAAATGAAATAGCCCAGTCCGAAGGCGCGGGGAAAAAATTCGCCCGTTACTGGATACATCACGGCCTCCTGACCATCAACGGCCAGAAGATGTCCAAATCCCTGGGGAATTTTATAGAAGTTAGAAGTTTGTTAATGGAATTTCCTGATGCCCATGCCGCAGATATTTTAAAGGATTTATTTTTAAGAACACATTATTCAAATCCTATTGATTACTCTGAAGAAGTAATAAGGGATGCAAAGGAAGAAATTTTTCGATTTTCAAAAGCAGCTGAATTACTTCCGAATACTACTGAAAATAAAATTGGTTTGGATAGCGAAAATAAAAGGTACATAGATGGCATAAAGGAATCTTTTAATTCGGCTATGGATAATGATTTTAATATGCCGCAGGCTCGGGCGCAATTATGTGAGTTAGTAAGATACTGCAATAAGCTAGAGTACCGTTGGATGCAAGGTCAACATTATTTGTTTCACGATATTCAATATACAAAGAATACATTATGTTTATTAGCGGGCATATTAGGTCTATCGCTTAATCATGTTAATAATCATGATCCGAAATGGGGAAAAGTAAGTTTATCTAATATATTAAATGAATCGCTTATTGAGGAGAAAATAAATGAGCGTTTGCGTTTAAAAAGTGATAAGAAATATGCTGAAGCAGATGCAATTAGAAAAGATTTAGAAACGCAAGGAGTAATCTTAGAAGATAAAAAAGACGGTACCACTTGGAGAAGGAAGTTGTAGCGGATGGCTTGGCTTGTTTCTAAGCAGGGCGTGGAGGCAAGGAGCGGGCAAGGTCCCGCCGAAGGCGGGGAGCGACGCCAGCCGACCCGAGCGAAGTTTTGACACGCCGGGGCAAAACGAGCGTCCCTGCGAGAAACAAGACAAGGCAGACGCGAAAGATTAACTAATATGAAAAGTAAATTCATCACATTTGAAGGCTCCGAAGGCTGCGGCAAGAGCACGCAGTCAGAGATGCTCTACCGCTACCTGAAATCCAAGGGCTTAAAGGTAGTTTACCTGCGCGAACCCGGAGGGGTTAAATTAAGCGAGAAGATCCGGGATCTGCTGCTTGATCCCTGCAGCAAGATATCTCCCGAAGCAGAGACCCTGCTTTATATGGCTGCCCGCGCCCAGGTGGTAAGAGAGATTATCAAGCCGGCGCTTGAATCCGGTAAGATTGTTATCTGCGACCGTTTCCTGGATTCTACTATTGCTTATCAGGGGTTTGGCTTGGGCATAGATATAGGTATGATTAAAACTATAGGAAATTTCGCGACTTTAGGGATAAAACCCAACCTTACTTTTTTCCTGGACCTTCCCGTGAAGAAAGGGCTTAAACACCGTTGTAACTGTAAAGACCGTATCGAGCAGCGTTCGTTTAAATATCATGAAATGGTAAGGAAAGGTTATCTGAAACTTGCCAGGCTTGAGCCGCAACGCATAAAAATAGTCAGAGTAGAACCTGATAAATCAGAAACTCAAAATAACATCAGAAAGTTAGCCGATGCGCTTTAGCGATATCCTGGGGCATGAAAAACCGCTGAATATAATAAATGCTTATATAGAAAATTCCTCTTTCTCCGGAGGCTATATTTTCAGCGGCCCGGAAGGTATCGGCAAAAAGGCGGTAGCTAAAATAATTGCCCAGAAACTGAATTGCACGGCCTTGCAAAACAGGCCATGCGGAGCCTGCGGCTCATGTTTGAAGACGGAAAAATTTCAGCACCCCGATCTGCACATTATCGAAAGCGATACCGCGCAGATTAAGATTGAAGATATCCGCTTCCTGCAGCGGGAGGCAAATTTCCGTCCGTATGAGGGCGCGATGAAGGTTTTTATTATCGACGACGCGCATAAGCTTAACCCCGAGGCGGCAAATTCTTTGCTTAAAGTCCTGGAGGAGCCGCCGGCTGACAGTTTAATTATTTTAATTTCTCATAAACCGCAGAATATCTTTAAGACCGTTCTTTCGCGCTGCAAGGTCATAAGGTTTTCTCCTCTGGCAATCTCTTTGCTGGAGGATGTTTTGATCAATAAATATTTTATTGATAAACTTCCCGCGCATTTTCTTAGTTTTTATTCCGAGGGGAGATTGGGCCTGGCGCTTAAATTGAAGGATTCTAAGATATTCGAGGAGAAGAACAGGATCTTTGATTCTTTCGCGGTTGCCGGCAGGCCGCTTGACCGTAATTTGACGGGCCAGAGCAAAGAACAGCTACGCGGCTATTTAAATCTTATGGCCTCCTGGTTCAGGGATATATATTTGCTTAAGGCGGGCCTCCCGGAAAGAGAGTTAATGCATTTAGACCGCAAGAACGATTTATTGAAACTGATGCGTGAGTTTTCTTTTAAACAGCTTGATAGCATATTAGCGGCGATTTCAGAAAGCATGTTTTACCTGGAAAAAAATATTAACAGCAAGTTACTTTTGCATAACTTAGGAGCGCAGTTATGGAAGGCATGATCTTGGTGCAACTTAGGAATTCCGGCCAGATACAATTTTATCAGGCTGGAAATTTAACTTTAAAGATCGGTGATTGTGTAATTGTCGAGCATGACAGGGGCTTGGATTACGGATGCGTTATCCAGCCGCTCCAGGCGCACTGCTGCGCCGAAGGCAGCCCCAAAGAGACGCCAAAGAAAATAATCCGCCTGGCGCGGGAAAGCGATCTAAAGCAGGTAGAAGATAATTGCGTAAAAGCCAGGGAGGCATTTAGCGCCTGCGAAAAAAAGATAGCCGAGCATAAACTGGATATGAAGCTGGTTAAGGCGGAGTATTCTTTTGACCGCTCCAAGATATTGTTTTACTTCACTTCAGACGGCCGCGTGGATTTCCGCAATCTGGTTAAGGACCTGGCCAAGATATTTAAGGCGCGTATAGAATTAAGGCAGATAGGCGTAAGGGATGAAGCCAGGCTTTTCGGCGGTTATGGCTCATGCGGCAGGGAACTTTGCTGCAAAAGGTTCCTGAAAGATTTTGAGCCGGTAACAATAAAGATGGCAAAAGAAGAAGGGCTGTCGCTTAACCCTCCGAAAATATCCGGTTTATGCGGCCGGCTTATGTGCTGCCTTTCTTACGAATACGAGACTTACAAGCTGCTTTCAAAAGGCCTGCCCCGGGAAGGCGAACATCTAAATACAGAACAGGGTAAAGGAAAGGTCATCAATGTCAATGTTTTTAAACGGATGGTTACTGTCCAGCTTGATGAAGGCGGATTTTTAGAGGTAAGCTATAAGGAAAAAGATTATGGCAAATAAATTTTATATTACTACCCCCATTTATTATGTAAATGCCTCCCCGCATATCGGACATTCTTATACTACTATTGCCGCGGATGTTTTGAGCAGGTTTAAACGCCGGGTTTTGGGAAAGGACAATGTGCGTTTTCTCACCGGCACCGATGAGCACGGACAGAAGATCCAGAAGGCCGCAGACAGCGCCAAGCTATCCGCGCAGGATTTTGTGGATCGGACCAGCCTGCAATTCAGGGATCTCTGGAAATCTTTAAATGTTTCTTATGATGACTTTATCCGCACCACCGAAGAGCGCCATGTAAAAACCGTGCAAAAAGCCCTGGAGATTATTTTTAAAAAAGGCGATATCTACGAAGGTAAGTATGAGGGGTTATATTGTACTCCCTGCGAAACATTTTGGCTTGAATCGCAGGCAATAGGCGGCCTGTGCCCGGACTGCCAAAGGCCGGTTGAGCGTATTGTTGAGAGCAACTATTTCTTTAAATTATCAAAATATCAGGATTGGCTCCTGGGATTTCTTAAAGAAAACCGGGATTTTATCAAGCCCGCCAGCCGTTATGAAGAGACTTTGAGGTTCCTGGAATTGAACAAATTAAATGACTTGTGTATTTCCCGGCCCAAGGAAAGACTTAGCTGGGGTATACCTTTGCCTTTTGCTCCGGAGCATGTGGCCTATGTCTGGTTTGATGCCCTGATTAATTATATCAGCGCGGTTGGTGAATTTGACAGCCAGGATAATTATCAGTCTGAATGGTGGCCGGCAGAGTTGCATTTGATGGCTAAAGATATTTTGAGGCAGCACACAGTTTATTGGCCGATTATGCTGCATGCTTTAAATATCAGGCTTCCCAGGGCAGTCTTTGCCCACGGCTGGTGGATGATCAACGAAGATAAGATGTCGAAATCGCGCGGTAACGCGGTTAACCCGCTTGAAATGATAGAGAAATACGGCCTGGATGCCTACAGGTATTTTCTTCTTCGGGATGTGCCGTTTGGCTTAGACGGTAATTTTTCAGAAGAGGGCATAATTAAGCGTTACAATAGCGACTTGGCAAATGACCTGGGGAACCTGGTTTATCGCACCTTGACTATGGTTGAGAAATATTTTGATGGTAATATTCCGAATGTGGATTTTAATAAACTTAAAAATGACCGGAAGGCCGCTGATATTCTGGATAAAATCCAGCAGTTGGAGGCAAGGGTTAATTTAGCTTTGGATGGACAGAATTTTAGTTTGGCTTTGGAAGCTGTCTGGGAATTGATTGCCATGGCTAATAAGCATGTTGAGGAAACCAAACCCTGGAATCTGGCTAAAGAAAATAAACAGGAAGAGTTGAAAGAATTTATCAGGCTATTAGTTGATGTCATTAGATCGGTAGCCAGGCAGCTGGAGATCTTTATCCCCCAGACCGCTTTGTCGATTCAGGAGCAGTTCGGGGAGGATAAAATAAAAAAAGGCAATCCATTATTCCCGCGTATTGAAACCAAGAAGAAGTAACTTCATATCAAATGTTAGTTGATACCCACTGTCATCTTGATTTTGAGCAATTCGACCCGGACCGCGATGCGGTTATCCAGCGTGCCTTGGATGCAGGAGTCAGTTGTTTTGTGAATATCGGGGCAACCCTGGATTCATCAAGGGCGGCTTGTGAATTGGCCGCAAAATACAGCCAGGTTTATGCCGGCGTAGGAGTGCATCCGCATGATGCAGACGGATTCAATCAGGAGTGGGAAACTAAATTAAGGGAATTGGCTTTAGGAAAAAAGGTTGTGGCTATCGGAGAGACCGGTTTGGATTATTACCGCAATCTTTCTTCTGAGGCGAACCAGTTGCGTGCGTTTGGCAAGCAGATCCAGTTAGCCAAAGACTTAAATCTGCCGTTGGTAGTGCACAGCCGTCAGGCAGAAGCGCAGGCTATCCAGGTATTAAAAGCTGCTATGCCTGTGCGGGCGTTGATACACTGTTTTTCAGGAGACGAAAGTTTCTTGAAAGAATGTTTAGATTTAGGTTTCTTTGTTTCTTTTACCTGCAATATTACCTATAAAAAGGCTCAAGGCCTAAGGGATATGGTCAGGCTTACGCCAATTGACAGGCTAATGCTTGAAACCGACGCGCCATATTTATCTCCCGAAGGTTTTCGCGGCAAGCGTAATGAACCAATGCGGATAAAATTGCTGGCTGAGGCAGTCAGTTTGATTAAAGAAACCGGCTTTGAAGAGATCGCGGACAGAACCACTGAAAACGCCAAGGAGTTTTTTAAACTGGGATGAGCGAGCGGATTTCCGTAGTTAAATGTAATAGTTATGAGCCGCCTGTTGTAGAGCAGGCGGTCAGGAACACGGTTAATCTTCTGGGAGGGATAACTTCTTTTGTCAAGCCGGGATCCCGCGTGTTGGTCAAGCCGAACCTTTTGATGTCCAAGGGGCCGGAATACGCCATTACTACGCATCCGCAGGTAGTCAGAGCAGTTATCCATATTTTAAAAGAAATTAATTGCCGGGTTATTATCGGCGACGGCCCAAGCGTCTGGGGCAAGTATATAGAAAATGTGGATGAGGTCTATGAGGCGACCGGGATAAAGAAGGTGACAGATGATGAGGGCGTGCAGTTGGTTAACTTTGATAAACGCAGGATGCGCGATAAATTCCCGCTTACCGCCTGGCTTGACGAATGCGATTATCTGGTCAACCTGCCTAAATTTAAAACCCACGAATTTACTTTAATGACCGGGGCGATCAAGAATCTTTTTGGTTTGGTTTCGGGCACGTACAAAACCGAATTGCATAAGAATTATTTTAAGCCGGATGAATTCGCCGGGATCCTGGTAGACATATACCAGGAGGCAAGGCCCGCTTTAACGATTATTGACGGGGTCTTAGCCATGGAAGGCGATGGCCCGGGTTCCAGCGGCTTGCCGCGGCAGCTTAATCTTTTACTGGCTGGTTCTGATTGCGTGGCCTTAGATACGGTTATGGCTAAGATAATGGGTATTAAGGACCAGGAAGTTCTATCCACCAAGGAAGCATTCCTGCGCGGTTTAGGGGAAGGCCGGCTTAGCAAGATTAAAATAGCAGGAGAGGATATTGATAAGCTGGGTATCCCCGCGTTTATATTACCGCAGGCAACAAAAGCGAGTAATTTACCGGATGCCGTTAAAATAATACTTAAATCATTAATTAAATATTACCCTTATTCTTTGCGTCTGAAATGCACGCGTTGCGGCCGTTGCGTAAATATCTGTCCGAGAAAATGTATCGCGCTTAAAAAGAGGGGCATAGTTTTTAATTATAAACAATGCATTGCCTGTTTCTGCTGCCAGGAGGGGTGCCCTGCTGCGGCAATAGACCTGAAAAAGAGCCTTTTGGCCAAATTAATAGGATTATAAATATGAATATTCGCACAATAGACTGGAAGAATAATTGCGTCAGGATCATCGACCAGACCAAATTGCCGCAGAAGTTAGTTTATATTAATATCGGGAAGCTGGAAGGGTTATGCCGGGCGATAAAGATTTTACAGGTGCGCGGCGCCCCGGCCTTAGGCGCGGCAGCTGCTTTGGGGGTGTATCTTGGAGTAAGAAATTACCCGGGTTCTGATTGGTCCGGATTCAGCCGTAAGCTAAATACAGCGGCAAAGTATATTGCCGGCTCCCGGCCGACAGCCAGGAATCTTTTTTGGGGAATTGAAAGGGCCTGTGCCGCTGCCTTGAAGAATAATAAGCAGCCTGTCTCCAAGATTAAACAGATAATTCTGGCTGAAGGGAAGAAGATTATGCGGGAGGATGCCGCCTCTTGCCGCAAGATTGGTTTATATGGCGCTAAGCTGCTTAAACATAACAGCAGGGTCTTGACGATCTGTAATGCCGGGATACTGGCAACAATCGATTATGGCACTGCCCTGGGCGTTATCTATTCTGCCTGCGCTCAAGGCAAGAAAATAAAAGTATTTTCCTGCGAAACACGGCCCTTGCTGCAAGGCAGCAGGCTGTCTGCCTGGGAGCTCAACAGGCGGGGGGTGGATGTTACAATGATCGCCGATAATACCGCGGCTTCACTTATGGCTGAAGGGAAAGTGGATTTAGTGATTGCCGGAGCAGACCGTATTGCCGCCAACGGAGATTCAGCGAACAAGATCGGGACATTTAATCTGGCAATCTTGTGTAAGTATCATAAGATACCTTTTTATATCGCAGCTCCCATAAGTACCTTTGATTTTAGTATAAAAAACGGCAAAGATATTAAAATTGAAATGCGTAACAGCCAGGAGGTTACCGGTATCCTGTTTAAGAAAGAAATCGCGCCTTCCGGAGCCAATACAATCAATCCTGCTTTTGACGTTACCGCCAACCATTTGATCAGCGCGATTATCACGGATAAGGGGATTATCCGTCCGCCTTATATTAAGAACATCAGCAGGATCTTCAAGGGGAATAAATGCGTTTAAAAGAAATCGGAGAATTTGGTTTAATCAAAAGGTTCCAGAAACAAATTAAAACCGACCGTTCTGTTTTTAAGGCTAGCGGCGATGATTGCGCGGTTTTGAACCTGTCTAAATCTCATTACCAGTTATTTACCTGCGATATGATCATCGAGAAGGTTGATTTCACCAAGGCTGATAATCTGGAGTCTGTGGGAAGAAAAGCCCTGGGTTTATCCATTAGCGATATTGCTGCCTGCGGCGGCATCCCCAGGCATGCGGTAGTCTCACTGGGGCTGCCGAAGAATATGCTGGTCAGCCGGGTTGACCTTTTAGCCAAAGGCCTGTTTGGCCTGGCAAAAAAATATAAAATCAATATTGTCGGCGGAGATATCAGCGCTTCAGACAAATTGATTATTGATGTAAGCATGCTGGGCGAGGTCCAAAAAGACAAGCTTTGCCTGCGCCGGGGAGCAAAATACGGCGATATTATTATGGTAACCGGAAGTTTCGGCGGATCGATCAAGGGAAAGCATTTGAATTTTACCCCCCGCTTAAAAGAGTCGCGTTTTTTGGTGGATAATTTCAAGATTAATTCCATGATCGATGTTTCCGACGGGCTGATTCAGGACCTGGGGCATATATTAGAGCAGAGTTCCGTCGGAGCTGTTTTATATGAAAGCCTTATCCCCTTAAGCAAAGAGGCCAGGGGAATAGAAGAGGCGCTTTGTTCCGGGGAGGAGTTTGAGCTGCTTTTTACCGCCTCAAGAGACCAGGCCAGCAAGATCATTAAGTCTTCAAAATATAGTTTTAAAGTAATAGGGGAGATTATGCCGGCATCATTCGGCTTAAGATCAATTAACCATAAAAACAAATATTCAGCTCTTAAGTTTAAAGGGTTTAAACACTTCTAATGAAAAAATTATCTACATCAATTAACCAGACATTAAAAATAGGCAGGTTGCTTGCGCGTAACTTTCGCGGAGGCGAGATTATCCTTTTATCCGGTTCTCTTGGCGCAGGCAAGACGGTTTTGGCTAAAGGGATCGCGCAGGGCCTGGGTATTGATAAAGATAATGTAGTCAGCCCGACTTTTGTTTTGCTGCGCGTGTACAAGGGTAAGCATTTCTTGAACCACTTTGATTTCTACCGGATCAAAAAACCGGAAGAAATTATGGGTTTAGGATACGAGGAGTATTTTTATTCTGACGCCGTAACAGTTATTGAGTGGCCGGAGCGGCTCAAATTCCTCTTGCCAAAAGAATTTCTAAAGATTAAGCTGTCTAATAAAAGCAGCAAAAGCAGGATGCTTGAATTTGTAGGCAGGGGGCCTGCGTATAGACAGTTATTAAAGAGAATAGATGAAGATATTAGCTATTGATACTTCCACTAATTTTTTGTGCCTTGGGTTGTATGTAGACGGAAAGTTCTATGAATATAACCTTGAGACAGGCAGGAGCCTTTCTGTCCTTTTGGTCCCAACCATAGAGAGGGTTATTACGGCTGCGGGGCTTAGAATAGCGGATATCGATTATTTTGCCTGCGGCCTGGGCCCGGGTTCTTTTACCGGCATGCGTATAGGCTTAGCTACTATAAAAGGATTAAGCATTGCCAGGAATAAACCGGTGGTTGGAGTATCCACTTTGGATGTTCTGGCGGAAAATTCCCCGCATAGCAACGGGTTGATTGTCCCGGCGATAGACGCCAGGAGGGGGCTTATTTATTGCTGTTCTTATAAAAGAGAACGCGGCCTCCTGAAGCGTAAAAGCGAATACCTGCTTTTGAGCCCGGATGAGTTTGTTAAAAAGTTTGCCGACAAAACGACAATTTTAGGCGACGCAGCGGCCTTATATAAAGACAAGATGCAGGGCCGGATAAAAGGCGCGATTATTTTGGATAAAGATTATTGGTTTCCTAAGGCGCATAACCTTATTGAACTTGCGCTGGCCAAAATAAAGGCCGGGCAATTCAGCACGGCGCAGGCGGTTAACCCCATTTATTTATACCCTCAAGAATGCCAGATAAAAGCAAAATAGGTTACCGGCCCACCTGGGCAGAGGTAAATCTTAATAACCTGGAACATAATCTCAACCAGGTGAAGTCGCGCCTGCAACCACAGACAAAAGTTTTAGTCACCGTAAAGGCCGATGCCTATGGCCATGGTTTAATCCCCGTATCCAAAAGATTAGTTGCCGCGGGAGTGGATTATCTGGGGGTCGCTTCTATCGATGAAGGGATAAAACTAAGAAAGGCGCGCATAAGAACGCCTATCCTTGTCCTGGGGTTGACTCTTAAGCGGGATATCCGTTCACTTTTTACTTTTGATCTTACGCCTACTATATGCGATTATCAGTCAGCTGTTGCCTTAAGCAGGAAAGCAACCGCGTTAAACAAGCATATGCGCCTGCATATCAAGATTGATACCGGGATGGGCAGGATCGGGGTAGCCCATTATGATGCCTTTGACCTGATCAGGAAGATTTACAAACTTAAGTCCATTGTAATCGAAGGAATATTTACGCATTTTCCCTTTGCGGATTCCAACCGTAAGTTTACCGTTTTTCAGGTCAAGCTGTTTAACGGGTTGGTCGGTGAATTGAGAAAATGCGGGATAAACATACCTTTAGTACATGCCGCCAACAGCGTTGCTTTGATTGATTGCCAGGAGAGCCATTTTACCATGGTCAGGCCGGGGCTTGTGATTTATGGATTGCATCCTAAGCCCGGCTTGGGGATAAATTTAAAACCTGTCTTGAGCCTTAAGACCCGCGTAATTTTTATAAAACAGGTTCCCGCCGGATACGGGATAAGTTACGGCCATGCATATGTAACCAAGCGTTTAACCAGCATTGTTACTTTGCCTATCGGCTATGGAGACGGATACCCGCGTAACCTTTCTAACCTTGGCCCGCTTTTAATCAACGGCAGGAGATTTTATGTCAGCGGCAGGATTTGCATGGACCAGATAATGGTTGATGTGGGTAAATTTAAACCCAGGCTGGCGGATGAAGTGGTCCTGATCGGAAAACAGGGTAAAGAAAGAATCACCGTTGAAGAGTTGGCGGATTTAGCCGGGACTATCCCTTATGAGATTACCTGCGGCTTAGGCAGCCGCATCCCCCGTATCTATATCCCTTAAAACCAGGGACGGTTCTCAAAACAAAGGAAAACTGTCCCCTAACCAGGGGACACTTCTGCTTTGAATTGAGAACCGTCCCTGGTTATTCTATGGTAATTTTGCGATAAGATAGATGCTGGTGGATAAGACAATTAAATGGCTCATTGACGCAGCCATGGCAGGCATAAGCAACCCGGATTTCCCTATGGCCAGGCATACGGCATCCAGGATATAATAAAGGAACCCTACGATAATGGAGATCCCGATAGAGGCCATGCCTGTGGCGCGCTTGTGCGTCATAAGAGAAAAAGGAATCCCCAGGAGGATGATTATCAAGCTGGTAAACGGCATGGTAAAACGTTGATAGAGGTCTACTTTTAAATTCCTGATTACAGTAGTTGCCCCGCTTTTGGAAACTCTCCACATATAATCCTGCATTTGGCGGATATCCATCAATTCAGGTTTCTGCCTAAGGTTGGCAAAATCCCGCGGGGTTTCAGGTATTGCCATAATTTCTTCTTCGAAATAAGATGGTTCATCGATTACCTGGCCGTTATGGTCAAAATTATATGTAATGCACCTGGAAAATCTCCACAGCCCGTCTACGTAGGTCCCTTTATCCGCGACGATCTTTTTGGTCAGGTTCTGGTTATCATCATGCTCCAGGATTGTAATCCCCTCCATAGTCTTGGTATTGATAAAGAATTTACTGATAAAAAACAGCCTGTTCCTTGAGCCGTACATGGAGAGGTTCAAGATCACTTCGGGCATTCTGATTTTATTGATTTTTGAGTCCTCCTCCATTTGGGCCTTGATTTTCTGGTTCTCGGCCAGGGAGGAAGGGACGAACCTGTCATTTACCCAGAATACCAGCATACTGATTAGCAGCCCAAAAATCAGGACATTCCTGGCAATTTCGAATATACTCAAACCGCTTGAACGCATGGCGATTATTTCGTTATTATGATTGAGCTTGGAAAATGTATATACTGTGCTTAAAAGGCAGGCAAAAGGGGATACCTGTACGAACATCACCGGCAAATAAGAAAGATAGTAACGGGACAAAAGCATCAAGGTGGCGCGGTGTTTTAATATTTCGTCCAGATTAGAAAGCAGGTCAATGGTGATATAGAGGAAAAGGAAGCTGAAGATACAGGAAAAGAATATATAAATAACCGATTTTAGAATATAACGTTCTAAGATGCGCATAGTTTATAAGTTAAATAAGCCCCTATGCCGGCGAATATGATATTGGGTATCCAAAGGGCAATGCCGGCAGGCAGATGTCCTTCGATTGCCAGAGCTTCAGCCCCGATAAGCAGGGGATAGTAACAGATAATAATCAATACGGCTATACCGATATTAATGGATTTCTCGCGCCTGCGCGTAATAATGCCCAGTGATGAACCAAGGAGCATGAATACAAAACAGGAGAAGGCCAGCGCCAGTTTTTCATTGATTTTTGTAATCAATGGGGCCGGGCTGATTCCCTCTTTCTTAAGCTTTTTAGCCTCTTCCTTCAATTCCCTGATTGTCATCTCTTTGTATTTTTTATCCACAACCTTTTCCTGCATTTGCCCCATATCCAGGTTCATGAAATAAGTGCGAAAATTAAGCTTATAAAAATTAGTGGGGTTTTCCGGGTCAGGTTCGTCGCTTGTCCCGTCGATAAGCTTCAATTTGACGATATTCTTATCCGGGATGCTGATAAATTCCCCGGCTTTAGCCACGATCGTGCGCGTGGGTTTATCTTCGCCCTGGGGTTCGTAGATGCGTATGTTATTCATGCGGTTTTTCTTCTGGTCAACATGATAGATAAAAAGGATATATTTCGGGAAGGTGTCGATAAATACCCCTTCTTCAAACGCCGCGGTGGGATTTTTTATCCCCATTTCTTTTAAAGTCTTACGGTAAGCAAAGTGCGCGTAGGAAGCTGCCTGGTCATTGAAAAGTACCAGGCCTAAACTTAAGATAATGCTGACAACCAGCAACGGCATGATTAATTTAAGCAGGCTTACGCCGCTTGAGCGTATAGCAATTATTTCATTATCGCTGGAGAGCCTGCCTAAAGCAAGCAATACCGCCACAAGCACGGATATCGGCAGGGTGTAGGTAACTATATAAGGGGTCAGGTAAATAAAGATTTGCACTACGCTGAAGAAATCCACTCCTTTGTTAATTACCAGGTCGGCAATACGTTTTAGATTCCCGATCAAGACCATGACAAAGGTGAGCACTCCCAGCGACAACAGCAGGGGGGCAAAAAATTCTCTTAATATATAATTACGCAGGATTTTCATAGTATTGTTAACTGGCCAGGGTCATTACAAAAATTACTCCCGCCCCGGAATCTTTTAAAACTTTGGCCGCCTCGCTTGAGGTGGCGCCGGTAGTCAACACATCGTCGATAAGCAGGAGATTCGCGCCCTTGATTAATCCCGGGTCATTGACCGTAAAACTTTTCTCGACATTTTTACGCCGCTCTTCAAAATCTAAACCGGTCTGGGTCTTTGTCGGCCTGTTGCGCACTAAAACATCAGGGAGCACTTTTTTGTTGAATTCTTTAGCCACTTTTTCGCTCAAGAGCCGGGCCTGGTTAAATTCCCTTTCTCTTAACCTGCTTTTATGCAGCGGGACAGGGATGATAAAATCAAGATATCCTATAGGCAGACGGTAATCTTGAATGAATTCATTCATCAGCCTGCCCAGGGGTTCTCCTAAATAATCCTTACCGGAATATTTAAACTCATGGATGAGTTTTTTTATTGTCCCCGTATATGCGCAGGGGCTGAACGCCCGGTCAAAATAAAACTTAGATTTCAAACAGCTTGAGCATATGTTTTTTGTTATGCTTAATTTATCCAGCCGCCTGCCGCATGAGGCGCAGAAAGGGGGCAGGTTTTTCTCGAGCTTTTGCCAGCACTGCGCGCAGATTAGATCCTCTTGCTTAGCCGGGTTTATCTTGTTTTTGCAGGCCAGGCAGAAATTAGGATAAATTAAATCCTTTACGCCTTTAAAGAAGCCGCGCAACATAAAGATATAATAACAATGAAAAGTGCCTTTGTCAAAGTAATTGACAGCCGTCTCTATCGATAGTAAAATAATCTCATGGAAAAAGAAACCAGGGAGCAACTTAAAGCAAAACTGTTGGATTTATTGAATAAAGAGGCTTTAAAACGGGGTAAATTTGTGCTTTCTTCAGGGCAAGAAAGCAATTATTACCTTGATGGCCGTGTAATCACTTTGACTCCGGAAGGCGCGTATCTGGTTTCCAATATAATATTGGATATGGTTAAAGATGAGGCTTTGGATGCTATCGGCGGGCCGACCCTGGGGGCTGACCCTATTGTAGGCGCCCTGGCCGCCTTAAGCTATATTAACAGGCAGCCAATTAAAACCTTTATTGTGCGCAAGCAGGCTAAGGAACACGGCACACAGAGGCAGGTGGAGGGGCCGGCGCTTAAAAAAGGCGCCCGGGTAATTCTTGTAGATGACGTGGCAACCAGCGGGAAAGCAATCATGGAAGCTAAACTCGCCTTAGACAGGATTGGGGTAATTGCTGATAAGGCGATTGTGATTGTTGACCGCAGCGAGGGCGCTGTTGATAACCTGGCTAAAGCGGGCTTAAAATTAGAGTCAATTTTTAAGCTTGCAGATTTCGGTCTCTAGGTAAACTTTGTGCAAAAGATAAGAATTGTAGTAGTAGGCGCAGGGCCATCGGGTATGATGGCGGCAATCCGGGCAGCGGGTCTTGGCCAGGATGTAACTCTTCTTGAAAAAAAAGATTCCCCCGGCAACAAGCTCCTTTTAAGCGGCAAAGGCCGCTGCAATCTCACTAATACAGAAGAACTTGAATATTTCTTAAAACGCTTCTCTAAAAACGGCGATTTCTTAAGGGATGCCTTTAAGGCTTTTTTTAACCGCCAGCTTATGGATTTCTTCGAGCAGCGTGGTTTAAAACTCAAAATTGAGCGCCAGCTGCGTGTTTTCCCGCAGAGTGACCGTTCCGCAAGCATACTCGATATATTAAAAAAAGAGATAGAGATTTCCGGAGCGCGGGTTATTTATAAGGCCAGGGTAGTTGATTTGCTTTTATCGGGAGGCAAAGTTAAGGCTGTGCGTTTGGAAAACGGCCACGTCATTGCCTGTGATAAGATAATTTTAGCCAGCGGCGGGCTAAGTTATAGTTTTACCGGTTCCGATGGTTCGGGGATAAATATTGCCAAAAAGCTTGGGCATAATATTGTGCCTTTGCAGCCGGGGTTAGTCCCGCTTGATGTAAAACAGGATTACCCGGCAAAATTAGAAGGCTTGACCTTGCGCAATATCAAGCTTAAATTCTCCGATGGCAAAACGCAGATTGTTTCTGAAACCGGGGAGCTGATTTTTACTTCTTCCGGAATATCCGGGCCCCTGGTGATTACTTTAAGCGGCAGGGTAATAGACATGTTCGCGCGCAATAAGAATGTTTCTGTTGAAATAGATTTAAAGCCGGCTTTAACCATTGAGCAGTTGGATAACCGCTTGCTTAGAGAATTCAAGGTAAATGCCAGGAAAAGCATTAAGAACGCGCTGAAAGAATTATTGCCTTTGAGGCTGATTAAGGTTTTTATAGCGGCTGCCGGAATTGACCTGCTCAAGAAATGCAGCCAGATTACTCAAGATGAAAGGACAAAAATTATTTCTTTGCTTAAAGGTTTCCGGATGGATATTTCCTGCGCCAGGCCCATTGAAGAGGGCATGGTTACCCGGGGAGGAGTGAGTTTGAAAGAGATAAATCCGCGCACCATGGAGTCGCGCTTGATTAAGGGGCTGTATTTTTGCGGAGAGATGATTGATGTGGACGCGGATACCGGAGGTTTTAACCTTCAGGCGGCATTCTCGACTGGGTATTTGGCAGGAGAAAGCGCCGCTCAAACCAGGGACGGTTCTCAACTCAAAGCAGAACTGTCCCCTGGTTAGGGAGCAGTTTTCTCCGCCTGCGGCAGGTTTTGAGAACCGTCCCTAATTAATATGGAAAAAATATATTTAGCTTCTAAATCAAAAGCCAGGAAAGAATTATTAAAAAAGTTTGGCCTGAAATTTAAAGTTATTCCGGCTAAAGTCAGAGAGAAAAAGCTGCGCGGGAATTTATCTTACCCTCAATTGGTAAAGCATAATGCCTGTAATAAAGCTAAAGCTGCTGCCGCCATGGTTAATGAAGGGGTTATTATTGCCGCCGATACCATCTGTGTGCAGAATGGCAAAATATTCGGTAAGCCGAAAAATATGCGTGATGCCCGCAGGATGCTTAAGAAATTATCAAGCCGGCCGCAGCGTCTATATACAGGATTAGCGGTTATAGAAAAAAGCAGGCAGGGGGAAAAGCTGGCGCTTGATCATGAAGAAACCAAAGTTTATATGGACAAGTTAAGCGATCTTGAGATCTCTGATTATTTCAAACGGGTTTCCCCGATGGATAAGGCTGGAAGTTTTGATATCCAGGGCAATGGCGCTTTTTTCATCAAAAGAATAGACGGTTGTTTTTATAATGTCGTAGGGCTGCCTATAAGAAAACTGTACCTTATGTTTAAGAAACTGAATTTAAAGTTTTTTATCCTCTGCCTGCTAACTACTGCTTTTTTATCCGGCTGTTCAACCGAATACAACCTGGTTACCAAGCAAGAGGAAAAATACTATTACAGTACTGATAAAGAGGTCCAGATGGGCCGCTCAATTGACCAGCAGGTGCAAAAGGAGTATAAGTTTTCCAATGATCCCTTGCAGCAAAAACGCCTCCAGGATATAGGCAATAAAATAGCCGCGGTAAGCGACAGGAAAGAGATCGATTACCATTTCCAGGTTTTAGAGGATGATGAGGTTAACGCCGTTTCTCTCCCGGGTGGCTATGTTTATGTAAACAGCGGGTTATTGGATAAAGTTTCAAACGACGATGAACTGGCTTGCGTCTTAGCCCACGAAGTGGGCCATATCGTAGCCCGTCATAGTATTAAAAAATTACAAGCAATGCAAAGTTATTCTGTTTTAAGATTATTAGTAGCGGTAGCCCCGGGGACAGGGGATTTGGGTAGTGCCGCAGATACCGCTTTTACCCAGTTTCTCCTTGGTTATAGCCGCGAAGATGAATTGCTCGCAGATCAATTAGGGGCCCGTTATGCCAGGCTTGCAGGTTATGATCCCCATGGCATGATTACTTTTTTAACCAAGCTGCAGGATATAAACCGCAGGATGCCGCTCCAGGAGAAGTCTTATTATAAAACCCACCCTTATGTCCCTGACAGGATCAGGGTGGTTAAACAGGAATTGGGAGAGAGTATAGATTTTGGTGATTATATAAACATTGAACAAAAGCCTCATGAATAAGATAATTTGTTTTATAACTTTATTTCTGTTAGCTCCTACTGCCATTTACGCCGGAGAAACTTTGCTAAAGTCAAATATGGAAACCGATCCGGTTATTTTAAACAGGGAAAACCTCAACAGCCCTTTCGGGGTATTGGAGTTTTTGCACTGGAACCATTCCTGGAATAATTATAAATACCCGGGCGTAAGCGAACTGGAAAGGGCCGCTTCTTTGATGCAGGAAGCCGGGGTGGGCTGGGTAAGAGTTGATTTTTTGTGGCAGGATATAGAGCCGCAAGAAGGAAATTTCGATTTTGACAAATATGACCTCATTGTCAGCCTGCTCAGGAGCAAGGGGATACATGTTTTAGGTATTTTGCATTATAGCGCTGATTGGGCTTCTGCCTGCGGAAAATGGAACTGTCCTCCGAGGGAAAACAAGTTTTTTATTAAATACGCAACCAGCGTTATCCGGCGCTATAAGGATCAAGTCAAATATTGGGAGCTTTGGAATGAGCCGGATTCCTTTACTTATTGGAAAGAACAGGATGGTTTAAAATCTTACTGCGCTTTGTTAAGGGAGGTTTATACCGCTGCCAAGCAGGTTGATCCGGAATGTAAGATTTTAAACGGGGGCCTTGCCAATGGCGCCTCCAGCGTTAATCATTTGTATGATAATGGGGCAAAAGGTTATTTTGATATACTCAATATCCATTTCTTCCAAAATCCGCTTTCACCCGGGGCAATTAAAGCGGTGGAAAGTTATCCGAAATTAGCCTATAAGATAATGCAGCGAAACGGCGACGGAGATAAAAAGATATGGATTACCGAGATCGGCTGCCCCGGAGTAAAGAGATGGCTAAAAACGGACAACTGGTGGCTGGGTAATAATCCCAGTGAGAGCGGGCAGGCCAAGTGGCTTAAGGACGTGTATTCTAAATTACTGGAAGACCCGCATGTTGAGAAAGTATTCTGGGCATTTTTCAGGGATACCAGGAACCACTGGAATAACGGGGTGGATTATTTCGGGCTGCTGCGCTGGGATTTTTCCCGCAAACCTTCTTTTTACGCGTATAAAGAATGTTCCCGCAAATGGTTTTTTGAATACAGTAAGAAAAGTGTTATAATTGGCGCAGGGAGGTGAGGCTCTTGAAGAAAAGAATAATGATCATTGACGATGAAGAGAGTTTTGCCTCAATGCTGAAACTGCGTATTGAGAGTTCCGGAGATTATGAAGTTAGTATTTCTTTAGAAGCAAAAGATATAATCAAACGCATACATGATTTCAGGCCGGATGTTATTTTATTAGACCTGCTTATGCCCGGTATCGGCGGGTTGGATATTTGCGATATGCTGAATCATGACTCAATCGGCATGAGCATTCCTGTAATAATAGTTTCTGGGGATGATAAACCTACGGATAAGCTTAAGGCTTTTAAGCTCGGGATCAGTGATTATTTGGTTAAGCCTGTTGAAGATGAAAAACTGGTCAAAGCAATAGAAAAAGCCATCTCTTTAAAATCGGAACAATTCTAAGGTGGGAGTCCCTCTCCTGGAGTTTTAATGCGGGGAGAGGGAGTTGAACCCTCAAGGGTTACCCCACACGCTTCTGAGACGTGCGCGTATGCCATTCCGCCACCCCCGCAATCCATTCAAGTATATATTAGCCTTTTTATCCTGTCAATCAGTTTAGGATTATAAATGGATTGCCGCAGGGTTTTTTTGCTGTTATAATATTAATTTACTTAGGGCCTGTCCTGTTGAGAAGGAAGGCCTCTATCCCGTCATATCAGAGGAAGCTATGTTTTTAACTCATTTTAAGATTACCGGTTTAGCGATGGCCCAAATATTTTTCCTGGGCGGTTTAGGGTATGTTTTTGTAAAGAAAAATATACTTTCTCATCCGGGCCTGGATGCTTTAAGCCGTCTGGTTATACAGGTTATTTTCCCGGCTTTGATCTTTACCCAGCTGCTGCGGAATTTTAGTTTTAGCCTTTATCCTGACTGGTGGATTTTTCCGCTTACCAGCCTGATAATTACCATTGCCGGCCTGATATTGGGCTGGTTATTGTTTAAATTCCTGAAGTTAAAGACACATAAGCTGCAGTTTTTAAGTTTAGTCGGTTTTCAGAATTCCGGATACCTCCCTTTGGCGATTGCCGCGGCAATGTTCACCGGAAGCGATGCCGCCAATATGTTTATTTATATAATATTACTTCTTTTGGGTTTTGATCTTGTCGCCTGGTCATGCGGTATATACATGCTCACATATGAAAAACAGGCAAGGTTCAGGCTGCGCAGTGTTTTCAGCCCCCCGGTGATCGCGAATTTAGCGACTCTGGCGCTTATAGCCTTAGGTTTAAATAAATTTATCCCGTATGGAGTATATAAGCCGGTTGAAATGATCGGCAACTGTACATTGCCGTTAGCTATGTTTATAGTGGGAGGTAATATTGCCCTGGTGCAATTAAAAAATATCGATGGGAAGGCGGTTTTTTCCCTTCTCCTGGGAAAATTGATTATACTTCCGGCAGCCGGCATTGCCATAGCGCTTAAGCTGGGATTGCCTCATCTTTTGGGCCTTCTGGTTGTTATGCAGCTGGCTATGCCGTCGGCGACCTCATTATCGGTGATTATCCGGCATTACAAGAAAGAGGACGCGCTTATCAGCCAGGGGGTATTCTTCAGCCATATTGTCAGTCTCTTGACCATACCTTTATTTTTGAGTTTGTATTTATCCATGGCTGTGTTAAAATGAGTAAATCTATCCTTACTAACCGCAAGGCTTACAGGGATTATGAGGTCCTGGAGTCTTTGGAGTGCGGCATTGAACTTAAGGGCTCTGAAGTAAAATCTTTGCGTGCCGGAAAAATTAATTTAAACGATAGTTTTGCCCGTATTGATAAACTAGAGGCTTTTTTATATAACGCGCATATCAGCCATTATACGGAAGCCAGCTACCTGAATGTTGATACGGATAGGACGCGAAGGCTTCTCCTGCATAAGAACCAGATTGAAAGGATCGCCGGTAAGCTTGCCCAGAAAGGCCTGACTTTAATACCGCTCAAGGTTTATTTCAATGACCGGGGTTTCGTGAAACTGGAACTCGGCCTTTGCAAGGGCAAAAAACTTTACGATAAGCGGGAAAGTATCAAGCGCAGAGAAACAGATCTTTATATGCGCCGGGCAGTAAAGAACAGAAGATAACGGGGGTGAAAGGGTTCGACTTAAGATATGTCGAATAAGAGCAGCATGCCGCGGAGGTAAGGTTAGCCGCGTTAACAACTCCTTACACAATTTAAACGCAAACACGCAAGTGTCACGTTTAGGAACATTGGTTCCGTCCTTTGGGGCGAGACCTATGTTCGTACCAGCCTTCGGGCTTAATTAAGTCCGAAGCCTCTAACCGTCCTGCCTACGGGATGGATTAGGGCCTAAGTAGGATAGTTCCGTATTTTAGCCTTTGAAGCCGGAGCGAAATTTAAAAGGCTGCGTCTTAGGCAATCCTGTCTACCGGAGTGCGTAGGATTAAGATTAATAGAGAGACTAAGCATGTAGCGGCTTTTATTTGATTACTTAAGGACGCCGGTTCAATTCCGGCCACCTCCACCAACTTTTTCTGACAAAGAAAAAGTTGGTGGATACTTGAACGAGCGTAATGCCGCGACAAGCGGCATAGCGAGTGAAAGTATCTTATGAACGACAAACCGAGCAGCAATCGGAAGAATCTTTTATAACGTATATGAAAATTAACAAATATCTAAAAACATTTCTTACCTGTATTTATCTGGTTATTTTAGCCAGCGGATGCGCTACTGTTCCGCCGTCTAGCACTATTCCGGCTTATTCTATAAATGGCTCCACTTACTATCCGTTGATTAGTTTATGCCAGCTGCGCGGAGTTGACATGCAGTATGATACGCTTATAAGCACCGCTTATTTAAGTAAAGATGCCAAGCGCCTGAATTTACGCGCGGGCGATTCTTTGGTTTTAGTTAACGACAGCCCGATGCATTTAAGTTCGCCGATAGATATTTACCAGGGCACAATTGTTGTCCCTAAGCAATTTAAGGAACAGGTTTTTGATATATTGTTCCCGCAATCTGTTTCAACATATCGTCAGCCGGTCCGGGGAAAGGTAAAATTAAGCAAGGTAGTTATCGATGCCGGACATGGCGGCAATGATCCCGGGGCAATAGGAAAGAATGGTTTAAGGGAGAAGGACGTAAATCTCGATATAGCAAGAAAATTAAGCGATCTTTTAAGGGCAGAAGGCGTTCATACAGTGCTTACCCGTTCAAACGACAGGTTTATTCCTCTTTCTACGCGGGTAAGTATAGCTAATAAATCAGGAGCGGATTTATTTATCAGTATCCACTCTAACGCCAATCGCTCACGTTCCCTGTGTGGTTTTGAAGTTTATTATGTCGCTCCCAGCGTAAGCGATTCCAAGCGCGCGTATATGACGGCAAGGAGCGCCTCCTTAAATATAAAGAATGCCGTTATCACCAATAGTTCCCAGGATTTAGAGGCGATTATCTGGGATATGATTTATACGAATAGCCGGGCGGAATCAATAGACCTAGCGCATTCTTTATGCAAGGTCATGGATTCCAGCGTTGACGCCAATATCCTGGGAATAAAAGGCGCGCGTTTTCAGGTATTAAAAGGGGTGCGTACTCCGGGTGTATTGATTGAAGTCGGTTTTGTCTCTAATCTGAATGAAGAAAAATTATTAAGGACCAGCGCATACCGGCAGAAATTAGCCGAAGGCATACTGGAAGGCGTCAGGAGTTATTCGCAGAATATGGCTTTAGTGGAGGTATCGGCAAGATGAAATCTATCGGTGTTTTTGATTCCGGTGTCGGGGGGCTTACGGTAGTTAAGGAGTTGATCCGGCAGCTGCCTAATGAAAACATAGTTTATTTCGGCGATACCGCCCGCGTCCCTTATGGGATTAAATCGCGCGAAACAGTCATCCGTTTCTCTATCGAGAATATTTTATTTCTCTTAAAGCAGGATGTTAAGCTTATTTGCGTTGCCTGCAATACCGCATCCAGCTTCGCGCTGCCGGTAATAAAGAATTATTTCCGCGCCCCGATTATCGGGGTGATTACTCCTGGGGTAAGGGAGGCGGTCTATGCTTCACAGAACAAGCGTATTGGTGTAATCGGGACCAAGGGGACGATTAAAAGCCGCACCTATGAAACGGAAATCAAACAGCTTGACCCTAAGGCCAAAGTAGTTACGGCATCCTGCCCCTTATTTGTCCCTTTTGTGGAAGAGGGCTGGCTTTCCGGGGAGGTTGTCTTAAGCGTAGTAAAAAGTTATTTGAAGCCGCTTAAAGACGCCGGGGTGGATACGGTAATCTTAGGCTGCACGCATTATCCTTTACTTAAACCGGTAATCCAGCAGGTTTTGGGTAAAGATGTTGTCTTGATCGATTCCGCCAAGCAGGTAGCTTGTGAAGTTAAAAAAATCTTAGCTAGCGAAGACCTGTTTAACCGCGGCAAGGGAGGCAAAAACACTTTTTACGTCAGCGATAACCCGGAGTGGTTTAGCGGCCTGGCGCAGAGGTTCCTGGGCAGCCCATTAAGGAACGTGAAGAAGGTGAATAATGTATAGCTTGAAGGTAGAGGGTGTTTTCAGCTCCGCGCATAATTTAAGAGGTTACAAAGGTAAATGCGAGGATCTGCACGGACATAATTGGCGCGTTGAGATCTGCGTGCAATCCAAAACTCTGGATAAAATCGGGATGGTCCTTGATTTTAAATACTTAAAAAAGAAATTAAACGCGGTCCTTGAAAAAATGGACCATAAATATTTAAATAAGTTAATTTCCTTCAAGAAGCTAAACCCAACATCCGAAAATATAGCAAAATATATTTATAATGAACTTAAAATCCATATTCCTTTGCTTAAGAGTGTAACTGTCTGGGAAAACAACTCAAGCGCCGCCACATATGAAGAATAAGACGGCTAAACAGGCGGTAGTTCTTTTGTCCGGAGGCCTGGACTCAGCTACAGTTTTATATTTTGCTAAAGCAAAAGGGTACCTTTGCCATTGCCTGATCTTTAATTATGGCCAGCTGCATAAGAAAGAGATCCGCCAGGCCGTAAGAATAGCCAAGTCAGCCGGCTGCGCTTATAAAATCTTAAAGATAAGTTTTCCCTGGAAAGGATCCGCTCTCCTGGATCAGAAAATAAAAATTCCTGAAAAGCTTAAGCAGGCTGTCCCG
>Ga0172371_10000806_pt1 | contig 49550 bp, 35 predicted proteins | sample Lak12m_FD_114543 | JGI IMG/M metagenome (GOLD analysis project Ga0172371, IMG submission 114543) | Freshwater microbial communities from Kabuno Bay, South-Kivu, Congo - kab_022012_12m | ecosystem: Environmental > Aquatic > Freshwater > Lake | place: Democratic Republic of the Congo: South-Kivu... | reverse complement strand
CTGTTTTCCGCGTATATCCATCGGCTTCTTTCATTAAACAGCCTACTTTCGCATAACACTCGGCATGGATGGAAATGCTGTCAGCCCCTGCTTTCAAAAAAGGATCAATATACATCCCGGGATTTTCAATCATTAAATGAGCATCGACCGGAAGCTGTGTGACCGACTTGATCGCTTCGACCATTAAAGGGCCAATGGTAATATTAGGAACAAAGTGCCCATCCATCACGTCGACGTGCAAGATATCGACTCCGGCCTCTTCGCACTTATGAACCTCCTCTGCGAGATTCATAAAGTCTGCGCAAAGAATGCTTGCACTCACGTAAATAGCTTTCGACATCTTAGATGCCTCTTTCTTTTAAATCTTTATAAAGAAAATAACCAAACACCACGGGGAAAACTCCTAAAAACCCATTAATAAAATTTACCAACACAGCTGCCATAATAGGATCCCATCCGACCTTAGAAGGAAAAGCCAGATAAACAATTAACTGACAAGGGCCAGAAATAACAAAAAAGATCAAGCCGGCCACAAGGGACTTACCTATAAATTCCCAAAAATATGGCTGAATAATATTACGGCTGCGAACGAGGGCAGCAAGGCCCCGCTTGTCCTCTAGCACAAAAACGATCTGCGCAAACGAATAAAAAAGAGCAAAAACAATGCCGGGGATAATCAATAGCAAAGACCAAAGGCTTACTTTAAGGAGTACCCATAAAGAAACAATACAAAAAGGGCCGAGAGCGGCAACAGAACACCGATAAGCTTCTTGCACGGAAAGACCCTTCTTTTCATCGCAGGCTTTGATCTTTTTGATAATAGCAATCGAAAAAAGCATCATCGTTAAAAAAACGACCGCAATCAAAGCAGAAAAGAAAACAATAAAGACAATAACCGCCAGGATGCTTTTCTGCGCGAAAAAAATATCAATCTTGTCTTTGAAGACAAACGTAACCCAAAAAAATAAAAAAGACAAAAAACCTAACGGAAAATACGTAGCAAAAACGACTCCGGATAAAGAAAATAAATTCCTTTTGAGGAGCAAAAAGGTATCGCAAAGAAGTTGCCCTAAGCTTTTCTTGGCTAACGACATCTGAGCCTCCTTATGTTTACAAGAAATAGGAATCGCCTTTGAACAACTATAGTATAACGCATTTTCTTTTTCCCTGCCAGCGTTACCATAATAGCAATCTACTCCTCTCTGATCCGGTCAACAGCCTTGTTCATGTCAATAATCAAGGTGGGCTCAAAAAAATCCGCTTGTGTTTTTGTTTCAGGCCCAAAGCTAAGGATAATACAATAAGAAGAATGTGGCGCTTTGCTATCTTTTTTTCTAAACATATACATCGTTTTTCCGGAAACAGGATCATAGGCAATGCCATAAATCTTGTAGCTATCCTTCATGAGATTCCTAATACCGCAAGAAAGAAAACCGATGATATCATTACCAAAGCTTGTTGTTAAATTGCCATATTCATCATCCATCACATGCAGTGCGGCTTGGTTAGGCTGAATGAAATGAATTCGCAAATAACGATTTAGATCGTTATTCTGGAGTGTTTCTTCCAAAAATTTTAACTCTACGGCGCTTGGACGCGCGCGGTAATGCAAGGTCGTCTGATAAGACGCTGCCACTCCGCCGCACACAAGCAAGCAAAGAATGCAAATTCGCAGCACCCTGCCCTTCCCGGCGAAAAAATCTGCATACCGCAATAATGCCCACAAAAAAATAAAGATAAAAAAAGCAGCGAGTGCCATATAACAGCGATAAAAAGCAATATTTTCAGGAAAAAGGATGTTAGGAAGCGAGGTTAAAAAAAGCAAGGGAATCAAAACAAGGCCTTTTAAAATACTTTCTTTGCCCGTACCACCGCAAAAACCCTGTTTCTTGTTCTGAAGGCATGCCAAAAGAATGCCTCCCAGAATAAAACCAGCAAACAAAACAGCATATTCTTTTTTTGGAAAAATATTCCAAAAGTTGAGTACCTTGACAGTCGGTTCCGTTAAAAACCATTTTATTTTTTCGATCACGTTAACGACAACAAAATGATACGGGTCATAATTTCTTTCCGGATTTAGATCGAGATACAAATCTTTTGTTATTTCTAGCATGCCACGGTAAATAATCATGGCCAAAAAACCAAAAAAGAAAATCTTGAGAATTTTTTTCCAGAATACCGTAGAAGAATCTTCCCGTGCGAATATAACAAAAATAGCCGCGAGTGCCCAAAAAAACATTGCTCCGGATTGATACGTACATAAGGAAACGATCATAAAAAAAAGCGCGGCTAACCCGCTAGAAAAGAAACCTTTTGAAAAATTCTTCCTGGACAAAAGGTCAAAGCAAAAAAGAAAGGACAATATCGCCGCTAAAAGCGATACGGGATAAAAAAACATGCTCTCTTGGCAAACGATAATCTGGAAAGGCGGAAGGGTAAATAAAATCGCAACGATCAAAAAAGATTCCAAAGGCTTTAAAAAATTCTTACGAAGAAAATTAACAAGAAGAAATCCGCAAAGGCTCAGCTGAAGAACGCTTAGGAAGCGAAGGATCCCTAAGTCTTGCGCCTGCCCAACAAGCCGGCCAACGATTGTGAGAAAAACAGCGGCGAGGTAACGGCCAGAAACAAAAGAAAAAGCAACGCCGGGAGGGAGAAAACGCACGTCGGTATCAAGAAAAAAGGCCAAGCTGTCATGATACGCATAACGCATGGTCAAGGCCGGCCAATAAGCTATCGAAAGCAGCAAAAGTAAACCGCCAAAAATTCCACATTGATAAAAAACCTTATTTCTTAGCATAAAATAGGCCCCTTGTTGCTTTCACTATAAAACATTTTTGTGTAGACGCCTAACAAAATCTAACAAAAAACTCCCAAGCCTTTTCACCTGGGAGTTGTTAAATTTAATGCGCAGAGTGGGACTTGAACCCACACGGGTTACCCCACACGCCCCTCAAACGTGCGCGTATACCAATTCCGCCACCTGCGCATAGGTTCTTATTATATATATTTCAAAAAAATTTTCAACAACGACATCGTTTTACGTAAACGTATATACCGTATCCGAAAGATCCCGACATTTTGCATATTTTAAGACTATCCGAATACTAATTAAAAATCATGGAGAACGCGCATGTCAATAACAAGCGTTTCTGCATCAAAGAACTCTAAGGGAGGCCCTGATTCAATCGCTATTTCATAACGATAATACACATCTTTATTTTTCAAATCTTGAAAAATAAATAATATATTTTTTGAACCCGGGCCAGCCTCAATATGAAAAATGGTCATCTTGTTTTTAACGATTTCGCGCAAGGCGCCGGAAAGTAACCCTGGCATATTGTGCGAATAACGCGTTGTCAAATTGCGGTACTCATCGGCTCTATGCCTTAAATGTTCTTCCTGGGGCTCAATAACATAAATACGTTTATATTGATTAAGCTTGTTTTGAGCGATGGCGCCAAAAAAAAGCTTCCATTCCCTCTGGCTTGGAATAATACGGTGCTGAACGATCGTCTGGTAAGCCGAGACAACGCCGCACAACGCAAATCCCATAAAAATAATCGAAAGGGACAAAACTTTATTTATTTTCTTAAAAGACTCAACATATTCTCGGCAAGAGGCCAAGACAAAGAACAAAACAAGGGCCATCAGCCCTGGAACGCAACGGTAAAAAAAGAGGTTATTCACGGAAGCAAGGTTTGGCAAAAAGGAAGCGAAAGCAAGAACACACAAAACACCAAAAATAAACAATAATCTCCTGGCCTCAAGGGCCTTGGCTTGATGCAGGCGAACGATTTTTAAGCAAACCCCTGCCGCGATAAATATGAGCACAAGATTGGTATAAACAGCCTGAGGGAAAATATTCCACAAATTTAAAGCACTTGTCACTGGCTCAGTAAAAAACCACTTTATTTTTCCAAAATAGTCGGTTGTTAAAGAATACGGATCATAATCCCATAAATTAAATTTCATAAAAACCTTCTTCGTCTGCTGAAGGATGATGCCATACAGGCCAAAGCTCACAAACCCGACATAAACAAAATGAAAAACACGCCGCATAAGATCTCTCAAGGATTGGTTCGAAAACAAAAGGACAAAACCCAGCATCGCCCAAAAAAACATTGCGGCAGGCTGATAAACGCCAATAGCGCAGATAAACAATAAAATCGAGACAAAAACGTTTTTATTCAAGAACCGTTTTAGCCAAGGACCCTCCGTTGGGATACGGTAAGCAACGATGGCTGACAGGACAGCCAGCAAAATCCCTGCAGGCTGAAATCCCATACCAGCCTGGGATACCATGATTTGGAAAGGCGGCAAGGTAAAAACAGCTATCGAAATAAACAATGAATCACGGAGAGATAAAAAATGTTTGTGAGACCAACGCACAAAAAAAACACCACAAAGGCTCAGCTGAAGGAGGCTTAAGAATCTGATGATATTCAAATCACCTATCTTGTGAACGAGCAGGCCTAAAGCGATCAGCATATTGCCGCCTAAAAACCGGCCAATCGCGACGTTAAAAAGGCTTCCCGGAGGCTCAAGCCTGGTCGGCGTTGTCATGAAATAAACAACGTCATCATGATACAAATACTGACTCACAATGGCAGGCCAATACGCAATAGATAAAGCGATGAAGATAGCTAAAAAACAAACGATCAATTGAAAGAATCTTTTAGCCATGCGTCAACGATGATGTTTTACGCTTAGCGATGCTCCAATAAAGTCCTGGAACAAAGGATGCGCCTTGTCGGGTTTGGATTTAAACTCAGGGTGAAACTGACATGCCACAAACCATGGATGACTTTTCAACTCAATAATTTCAACAAGCTTTTTATCGGTATTAATGCCAGCGAACATCATGCCCTGCTTTTCAAGGAGCTTGCGAAAATCATTGTTAAATTCATAACGATGGCGATGACGCTCGGAAATATGTTCCTTTTTATAAGCTTTATAGCTCTTCGTGGATTTCACAACATGACAAGGATACGCACCCAAACGCATTGTCGCACCCTTGTCTTTAATCCCTTTTTGTTCGTCCAAAAGACTAATGATGGGATACTTTGTCTCGGTATCAAACTCTGTTGAATTGGCGCCTTTCATTTTACACACATGGCGTGCAAACTCGACGGTAGCAACTTGCATGCCTAAACATATTCCAAAAAAGGGAATGTTGTTTTCCCTGGCATATTGCACGGCCATAATTTTTCCTTCGATCCCGCGAGACCCAAAACCCCCGGGAATCAAGATACCGTCAGAACCTTCCAAATATTTCTTGGCGTTATCTTTTTCAATCTCTTCAGAATCAACCTTATTAATAACGACCCTGGCATTATTGGCAATCCCGCCATGGACCAAAGACTCATAAATAGATTTATAGGCATCGGGAAGCGTAATATATTTACCGACAACGCTGATCTTGACTTCATCTTGTGGATTTTTCAAGCGCTTAATGACAAAATCTTCCCACTTGTGCAAATCACCTTCGGGTTTCGAAATATTGAGTTTTCTTAAAATCAAATCATCCAAGCCTTGTTTTTGATAAAGTAACGGCACTTCATAAATGTATTTCACGTCAATGGCTTCAATAACGGCCTCGCGGTCAACGCTGCAAAAAAGAGCGATCTTTTCTCTTTGTTCTTTGGTAATTGCTTTTTCTGTGCGGCACAAAAGGATATCCGGCGTAATCCCGATCTCGCGTAAACGCCCGACGCTATGTTGTGTTGGTTTTGTTTTATGCTCTCCGGCGGATTTGATAAAAGGTAAAAGTGTCAAATGAATAAAAATGCAATACCCTGTCCCCAGCTCCCATCGCATTTGACGAATCGCTTCTAAAAAAGGAAGGCTCTCGATATCGCCAACCGTGCCTCCGATTTCAACAATCGTGACATCCACATCTTGTTGTTTGGCGACTTTGCGGATACCATTCTTGATTTCATCGGTAATATGAGGAATGATCTGAACGGTTTTTCCTAAGTATTCGCCTTTGCGCTCCTTGGTGATAACCGAATAATAAACTTTTCCCGTTGTGATGTTGCTGTCCTTACCGACATTGGCATTAGTAAATCGCTCATAATGACCTAAGTCCAGATCGGTTTCCGCCCCGTCGTCGGTAACATACACCTCGCCGTGTTGAAAGGGATTCATGGTTCCGGGGTCGACATTCAGGTAGGGATCGCACTTCATAGTGGTCGTGGTAAGGCCTCTGGCTTCTAACATTTTCCCAATTGATGCCGAGGCAAGGCCTTTACCGAGGCTGGAAACAACTCCACCCGTAACAAAAATAAACTTGCTCATGTGATTACTCCAGACCGTCCAAAGACGTTGTTATTGACCTTTGTGCAACCAAGGATAATTCGGTAGTCAATTAAGGTCTTTTCCCCTGGACACAAAGGTCGTTGTATCGGTCTTCCATATTACCCATGAAAAGGAAAAGACCGATAATATTATAAAACAAAAAAATGGTTATGATACAAAAATGCTTAGTTTATGCTCCGCCTTCCAGCAAATATTTATTCGCATTTTGAGGGATCATCTCTGGATAAGTCCCGTCAAAACAGGCATGGCAGAACTGTCCACCATCACGCATCACAGAAAGCATCCCGTTTAAACTTAAATATTCTAAAGAATCCGCGCGAATAAATTCCGCCACCTCTTTTAAACTTTTTGTCGACGCAATCAGCTCGGCCTTGCTGGGAAAATCAATACCGTAAAAACAAGGATGCCGAATCGGCGGACAGCTCACACGAAAATGGATCTCTTTGGCCCCTGCTTTACGCAATTCCTCAACACGGCTTCGGCTTGTCGTGCCTCGCACGATAGAATCCTCAACAACCACAACCTTCTTTCCCTTTAAAACATCACGAATAGGATTGAGCTTCACCCGCACACGAAATTCACGTAAAAACTGAACCGGCTGAATAAAGGTCCGGCCAATATAGTGATTACGGATCATGGCGATTTCAAGCGGCAGGCCAGAAGCTTGCGCATATCCTAGTGCGGCATAATTTCCAGAATCAGGAATAGACATGACAAAGTCAGCTTTGACTGGATGTTCTTTCGCAAGCTGCGCCCCTAATCTTTTTCGCACAAGATAAACATTGTCATTAAAAATATGGCTATCCGGCCTTGCAAAATAAATATTTTCAAAAATACACTGACTTTTTTTCTCTTTACCTTGCTCAACAAAAAACAACGACTCAACCTTGCCATCCTTGATAAGAACAATTTCTCCCGGCTCTATTTCTCGGATAAATTCCGCGCCAATCAAATCAAAGGCACACGTTTCACTGGCCAGAACATACGCTGTATCCTTTTTGCCTAAACAAAGCGGCCGAAACCCATAAGAATCACGCGCGGCGATCAAAACATCTTCCACTAAACAAATAATCGAAAAAGCTCCTCGAAGCTGTTTTAGCGCATGCGCCATCCAATTCTTTAGATCACCATTCTTCGTTTTTGCTAGCAAGTGAACAATGGCCTCAGAATCCATACTTGTTTGAAAAATAGATCCTGCATCTTCAAGCTCTTTATGCAGTTCTTCTGTGTTAGTCAAATTTCCATTATGCGCAATGGCAATCGGGCGCCCTTTATGTGTTGCTAAAAAAGGCTGAGTATTTTTGGCGCTGCTAGAGCCTGTTGTCGAGTAACGCGTATGCGCAACGGCAAAAGAACCGTGGAGCTGAGCTAATGCTTTCTCGTCAAAAAAATCAGCGACAAGACCTGTTGATTTCTCAGCGTAAATTTTCTTTCCATCGTAAGAAACAATACCACATGCCTCTTCCCCTCGATGCTGAAGCGCATAAAGACCAAGAAAAGCAAGCTTGGCTGCTTCTGGATGATTTGAAATACCGACTATGCCGCACATGATGGCTCCCCTCTTTTTTTCTGATAATAATCCTGCAGGGATTGCACGACAAACTCCTGCTCGCGGCTTGCCTCAATACCATTAACGGCAGCCCACGCCCCTTGAATCGTCGTGATACAAGGAATTCCCTGCAAATTCGCTGTTGAACGCAAGACACGCATATCGGTCTGGCTTTTTTGCCCAGACGGTGTATTAATAATCAAATGAATTTCATTTCGCTTAATCATCTCAATAAGTTTATTTCTTCCTTCACCTACTTTATCTACAACCTCAGTCTTAACCCCGCTAGCCTTAAGTGTCCGTGCCGTGCCTTTGGTGGAAACAAGGTGAAAGCTCATGTCAAAAAGTTTTTTCGCTAAAAAGGCAATATTGCGCTTGTCTTGATCGTTCACGCTTAAGAAAACTTTTCCTTTTTTGGGAAGCGCTTGGTTCGCGGATATTTGAGATTTAGCAAAAGCAGCTCCGAAGGTAAAATCAATGCCCATGACTTCACCGGTTGATTTCATCTCAGGACCTAAGACAATATCAACGCCTGAAAAACGAGAAAACGGCAGGACAGACTCCTTGACAGAGATATGCTCAAGGGTTTCAATGTCAACAAATTGAAAATCACCGATTTTCTTACCTACCATGATTTGCGCAGCAATCTTTGCCAAAGCAACACCCGTGGCCTTACTGACAAACGGAACAGTCCTTGAGGCACGAGGATTAACCTCCAGGACATAAATACATTCACCCTTGATCGCAAACTGAATATTTAAAAGCCCAACGACATGAAGCCCCTTGGCAATAGCACACGTTTGTTTTTTAATTTGATCGATAATGCCTTGGCTCAATGTATGCGGCGGCAAAACACACGCCGAATCGCCCGAATGAATACCCGCATTTTCGATATGCTCCATAATGCCCGCAACGACGGCATCTTGTCCATCAGACAATGCATCCACGTCGACCTCAATGGCATCTTCCAAGAATTCATCGATCAAAAAAGGATGTCCTTCGGAAACTTCCTTGGCTTCTTCGATGAAAGAAAGGAGAGCTTTTTCATCATAAACAATTCTCATCGCCCGCCCGCCCAAAACATAGGACGGCCGCGCGAGAACAGGATAACCAACTTTTTTCGCGACAGCGACGGCTTCGCTGACCGACAGCGCAGAACCGTTAGCCGGTTGCATTAAATTTAATTTTGTTATAAAGGAAGAAAATTTCTCTCGATTTTCCGCTAAGTCAATCGATTCGACCGTTGTCCCAATAATAGGAACGCCTGCATCGCGAAGTCTGCGCGCTAAATTAAGAGGTGTTTGGCCGCCAAATTGCACGATCACACCGCTGGGCTTTTCAATCTCTACAATATTCATGACATCTTCAAAGGTCAGCGGTTCGAAATACAGCCGATCCGAGGTGTCGTAATCGGTTGAAACCGTTTCAGGATTCGAATTGACCATAATGGTTTCGCATCCCAGCTCTTTTAGCGCAAACGAGGCATGGCAGCAGCAATAATCAAACTCGATTCCTTGTCCAATACGATTGGGCCCTCCTCCCAAGATCATGATTTTCTTTTTGCCGCTCACCGGCTGCCCTTTAGCAACTCCACCTTCATTTTCATCTTCATATGTTGAATAATAATAAGGCGTATAGGCTTCAAACTCAGCGGCACAGGTATCCACAAGTTTAAACACAGGGATGATCCCTTGCTCCATCCTTGCTTGGCGCACATCGGCCTCGTCGCACTTAATAATCTTTGCAATTTGAGCATCGCTAAATCCAAGCTGCTTGGCTTGTTTTAAAATTTCTTTGCTCAAAACATGCTGCTTTAGAAAATCATCTTTGAGCGTTGTCTCAAAATCCACAATCTCTTTGATATTAGCAATAAACCACAGGTCGATTTTACTGAGTGCGTGAATCTTATCAGCGCTAAATCCTTTTTGGAGCGCATACTTAACGTAAAAAATGCGTGAGGCATTTGGCTCGATCAAGCGCTGCTCGATCTTCTCATCAGCAATCTCTCGATAATCAATTTTGTTGTCCAGCCCGACGTGCCCTATTTCAAGGCCGCGTAACCCTTTTTGTAAAGACTCCTTAAATGTTCGTCCGATCGCCATGGTTTCACCCACGGATTTCATGGAAATGCCAAGCATGTCCCCAGCCTCAGGAAATTTTTCAAAAGTAAATCGAGGAATTTTTGTAACACAATAATCAATGGTCGGCTCAAAAGATGCCGGCGTTTCTTTCGTAATGTCGTTTTGAATTTCATCCAAAGAATAGCCGACCGCTAATTTCGCGGCAAATTTGGCAATCGGAAATCCTGTCGCCTTGGACGCAAGCGCAGAACTGCGCGAAACACGCGGGTTCACTTCGATCACCACCATGCGGCCGTCTTTGGGATTAACGGCAAATTGCACGTTGCATCCCCCTGTCTCGACGCCAATTTCGCGGATCAGCTTAAGCGTTTGATCGCGCATCTGTTGATATTCTTTATCAGACAAGGTCTGCGCAGGAGCCACCGTGATACTGTCTCCTGTATGCACGCCCATGGGATCAAAATTTTCGATCGAACAAATAATGACAACATTGTCTTTCTTGTCGCGCATAACCTCAAGCTCATACTCTTTCCATCCAGCAATGGATTCTTCGATAAGAATTTCTTTGATCATACTGCTTTCAAGGCCAAGAAAAACAGCACGTTCAAGATCTTTGGGTGTATAAACAATACCGCCACCCGTGCCGCCCAAGGTATAACTTGAACGAATGATCAAAGGAAAACCTATTTTTTTCGCCGCCTGTTTAGCCTCCTCTAAATTATGAGCAAATGCGCTTTGAGGCACATCAAGTCCGACTTTTAAAACAGCTTTCTTAAAACATTCTCGGTCTTCCGCTTTTTTAATCACTTCATACCCGGCGCCAATCAACTGCACATGATATTTTTCTAAAATACCTTGCTCATAAAGTTTCATGGCTAAATTTAATCCTGTTTGCCCGCCAAGTGTTGGTAACAGCGCATCCGGCCGTTCTTTTTGAATCACGCGCTCTAAAGATTCTGGAGTCAACGGCTCAATATATGTCCCATCGCAAATACCCGGGTCAGTCATGATCGTGGCAGGGTTGGAATTAACCAACACAACCTTGTATCCCTCTTCTTTCAAGGCCTTGCACGCCTGTGTTCCCGAATAATCAAATTCGCAGGCTTGGCCAATAATGATCGGCCCGGACCCGATCAAAAGAATTTTATGAATATCAGTTCGCTTAGGCACGAGATTGTTCCATCATGGTAATAAATTTCTTGAATAAATACATCGCATCATGAGGCCCCGGAGACGCTTCCGGATGATACTGAACACAAAATAAAGGATATGTCTTATGACGCAGGCCTTCTGCGGTTTTATCATTTAAATTGATATGAGTAATTTCAATTTCATTTTGATTTAAACTTTTAGCATCAACACAAAACCCGTGGTTTTGCGATGTGATCGCGATGGTATCTTCAATAAGGTCTTGGACGGGATGATTCGCTCCCCGATGACCGAATTTGAGCTTGTATGTTTTTCCACCTAAAGCCAACCCTAAAATTTGATGACCCAAGCAAATACCAAAGATCGGTAGCTTACCTAAAAATTGCTTGACGGTTTCTACAACATAAGGCACGGCAGATGGATCACCGGGGCCGTTAGAGATAAAAAGCCCATCGGGCTTAATGGCTTCAATTTCATGCATCGTTGCAGCCGCGGGAAAAACATGAACTTGACAACCCAGCTTAGCTAAAATACGCAGGATATTATATTTAACCCCGCAATCAATGGCGGCAACCTTAAAAGTAAACGCATCTTCTTTATTCCAAATATATTTCTCTCTGACGCTGACATCTTTGACAAGGTCGGCGCCTTCCATGGACGGAACTTTCTTCATTTTCTCGCCAAGGCTGCGGAGATCAAAATCCTGTGTTGAAATGATTCCACGCATGGCGCCACGCGTTCTCAAATGGCGCGTCAAGGCACGTGTATCAATATTCTCGACAGCTAAGATATGATTTTCTTCTAAATAGGCTAGAAGACTTTTGGTCGCACGAAAATTAGAATAAGTTTTGGCAAATTCTTTGACAACAAAGCCTGCGACATGAACCTTGGAGGACTCAACATCTTCGCCGTTAACGCCATAATTGCCAATTAAAGGATAGGTCATGGTAATAATTTGGCCAGCATAAGAAGGGTCAGTTAAAATTTCCTGATAACCTGTCATCGAGGTGTTAAACACCATCTCGCCTGCGGCTTCGTTCACCGTCGTGACAGAGCGTCCTTCAAAACAAACGCCGTCTTCTAGAAAAATAATTGCTTTGGGCATATAACAGCTTTCACTAATTTATAAACACATTCTTATTTTTTCTTTGATGATACGCTATCTTCTAAATAACAAATCACATTTTGTTTTAAGACATCCGCGCTTAAGCACACGGATGCCTTTTTTCCGCTGTAACGGCTATCAACAACCTTGACAACAGACTCCCATTTGGCGGCATCAGAAATAAGCTTGGTTAAATCATTAGGGGCTTCTTTAAAATATTCCCGATTGAGCATATTATCGTATTTCTGCGGATAAACAACAAAATACAACATATCCATTTCAACCAAGTCATTAAAAAAATGGGTCCCCAGCGATACATCCGGTACCAAGCCTTCGTGCATTTCCGCAATTTCGCAAAGCACGGAGACATTATTGATTTCAGCAAAAGACACCGGAACGCCTAACGCCGGCGTTGTGGTGGCCCAGCGTCCTGGCCCGATGAGCATCACCGCTGGTTTCTTTCCTTTTTGATTTATGTGATTTAATTGCCCGATCAACCGCGCGACAGAATAACGGTCTGCTGTGTTCATTCGACTATAAATTTCAGGCACAACATAAATTAACCGATCGATCGTCGTTGCAATGCTGCTGCCAATCACGGGGCCGCGCGTTTCCAAGATTACTTTATCGCGTGCAATGGATTGCGGAGTCTCAATGCTTAAAATATTTCCTTTTACTTGAAATGGCCGGCATTGTAAAAGATTAATTTTATATTCATCCTCTTCAAAAAAATTTGCCGTAAATTCAATGTCCACCGCATGCTGATAAGATGATTGCAAGGTGTCCATCATCTGACGCATATCCTCAATGAAGGACGTTTTCGAAAGAAGCTTATCAAAAGTTAGAACATGGGAAAAAATATCCTCACGCCCCATGTCAGACGCCCGGCGTTCAAGATCTTCATCCCGTGATGCAAAAATGTCGATTGGCAAGTCTAAATCTTTCTTTGCGATATCTTCGAAAGAACGCGAACAAAGCTTGTTGGCGCTTAAATCTAAAACATCAACTTTGCGCTGTGTATATTTTTGTATTTCACTTGAGCTCGCATCTGGCCAAAGCATTGGGGCGTTCAACGCGACTAAACGCGTATAGTCATCGTCGGTGCGGTCCACCGCACGTGTCCCCAAACCAAAAACAAGCCGTAGCATGCCCGCCTTGGGATCAATTTGACTATTCCAAACATAGGGATTAAAAGAAAACCCGACCCCTGCTAGCTGTGGAAAATATTGATCCTCATAAACAGCACCGGAAACCCGCTGGATCAAAAGCGCCATCTGCTCATCCCGGTCTAAAAGTCCCCAATGGCCTCGATATGCCAGCGCCTCTTCGTTCATGGTGCTCGCATACACATGGCGTACGGCTTCCATAAACTTTTCTAGGCGATCCTCAGGGGTTCCCTGGTTAGCGCAAAACACGCTTTCATATTTTCCGGAAAAAGAATTTCCATACGCATCTTCCAAAAGGCTCGATGAGCGCACAATGATGGGCGACTGGCCAAAATATTCAAGCATTTCCATGAATTGATCTTGAATATCTTTAGGAAATTTTCCTTTCAAGATCAACGTTTTCACCTTACCGGCAGATTCAAGACCAGACGCCAAACTATTGAGCTTGCGGCGAAGCCACCAGCATTTATTTTCAATCAAATAGGTATAAAAAACATCTGATCCCAAATAAAACGAATCATGTTGTTCTAGTTTTTCAACCAGATGGGGGATGTTCTTTTTCAAAATCGCCCGCGCCAACAGCATGCCGACAGACTTTCCGCCAATCAACCCCGTGCCGATCATCCGCTTCCCAATGTTGACCACGTCTTCAAAATCAAAATACTTTTCTGCAAGCTTTAATAAGCGTTCATCGCGCGTGACCGCCATGCGCAAAAGACGTTCAAAAAGCTTACTGCTTTTCCATGTTTCTCTTCTGTCGGGTCGTGTCGTATTAACGACCTCCTGAGCTTGCAAAAAACTGCGCGTCCACATATCACGCTGCTGCATGGTAAAATCAAGCCATGCTTGAGGAATTGATCCTAAAATCTCAGCCGTAATGGCACTTTTGACAACAGGTGTAAAACATTCCCCTTGCCACTTATGGAGCATGTACATCGTCTGAGAATGTCGTTCATCCACCTTTAAAGGATGCACATAAATCTCTTCTTTATGATTATAAATATCCATCACAACCTGAGCTGTTTTATGAATGGCTTTAATGGCAACATTGGTATGATGATCCCGCAATAAAGCGAAATACGCCACGGTATCAAGATCGAAAAGGTATGGGCAGGTCAGCATGAAAAAGTTGCCGAGCATGCGATCGCTATGCCAATCCACCGCAAGCTCAGAAAGAGAATCGAAAACATAAAAAGCCCCTTTGCCGGACTTTTCAATGATGTCAAATATTTCAGAAAGAAAATCTTCAAATCCTATTTCCGGGTGCAGTTGATAAATATCCGCCTTAATGCCCGCAGGCAAAAGACTTGGATGTTCCGCAAAACGAAAATAAATTAACTTTCGATTTTCCTCACAAGCTTTCTTGCAAAAAGGGTGAACAAAGCGAACGTAGTCATCAATCGTGCTGACCTGGAAGACAACATTATCGCCTAAACGAACGCCTTTGAGGGCAACATCTAGGCCGGGAAGTCCCGTAAGGCACGGGTTTTCCTCTTTTTTTGCACAATTCTTTTTCTTCATCATACGTTCCTTATCTAAATCTTCTTACGCCATTTAAGCAGACAACCATTGATGAACACCCTCTGCCGTATGACGCCCTTCGCAAATGGCCCACACAACAAGCGATTGTCCTCGATGCGCATCACCAGAGGCAAAAACGCCTTTAATGTTTGTCATGTCACTTGCATTAGTCTTGATATTGCCGCGCGGAGTGAGCTCAATATTTAAATTTTCCACAAAACCTTTTTTGGAGGGGCCCAAAAATCCCATGGCAAGAATCAAAAGATCGCAATCAACGGCAAACTCGGACCCGGGAATTTCTTTTGATGTTGCCCTGCAGGTTACCGGATCCCAAGGGCCATACTCAAGCCTAACCCCGTGCAATTTTTTTAAATGGCCTTTTTCGCCGCTTAAATATTTTGTCAAAATACAATAATCTTGTTCAACGCCTTCTTCCTGTGAACTTGATTTCCGATAAATAAATGCCCATTGCGGCCACGGGTTATCTTTAGCCCGCTCCAAAGGAGGGCGCGGCAAAAGCTCAAATTGTTTTACACTCTTTGCGCCTTGGCGATTCGCGGTCCCAACGCAATCAGAACCTGTATCGCCGCCGCCTAAAATAATAACGTGCTTACCCTTTGCTGTAATGCGTTCTGCGGTATCCACGCGGATTCCTTTATTCACGCGATTCTGCTGCCGCAGATAATCCATGGCTTGATAAATACCTTGCAATTCTCGCCCTGGAATATTCATATCCCGCGCGTCTTCCGCGCCAGAGGCTAAAACAATAGCATCAAATTCTTTTTGAATATAACGAATCGAAATGTCAACCCCGATGTGGCATCGCGTTTTAAACACAACGCCTTCCTTGCGCATCAAATCAATGCGGCGTTCAATAATATTTTTTTCCAGTTTAAAATTTGGAATCCCTAGCGCCAAAATACCGCCTATGTCTTCATTTTTCTCAAACACCGTAACGCTATGGCCGGCCTTGTTGAGTTGATCGGCACAGGCTAAACCAGACGGCCCTGAACCAATAATTGCCACTGTTTTTCCGCTACGTTTTAAAGGAGGGTTGGGAACAACCCATCCTTCTTTGAACGCTTTTTCAATAATAGCAAGCTCCACATTGCGAATGGTCACAGGATCACGGTTGATTCCCAAGACGCAAGAATTCTCGCAAGGCGCAGGACAAATGCGGCCCGTAAACTCAGGAAAGCTATTCGTCTCTGTTAATCGTTGATAGGCTTCTTTCCATCGATTGCGATAAACAAGATCATTCCAGTCGGGGATAACGTTGGCGATAGGACAACCCCAGTGGCAAAACGGCGTCCCGCAATCCATACAACGCGCCGCCTGAAGCTGCAAATCTTGACTCGAAATACGCTGAACGAATTCCTTCCAGTGTTTTTTTCGCGCCTCAACCGGCTCTTTGCTAAAGTCTTGCTTGTTATATTTTAGAAATCCTGTAATGTCGCCCATGTTATTTAAACACCTGTTCTTCGCGCTCGGTGGCTTCGTCTTCTTTCATCATTTCCCCTAAAACCCGTCGGTATTCCATCGGGAAAACTTTGACAAATGAAGGAAGGCACATCTCCCAGTGATCTAAAATATATTTAGCTTTTTTGCTTTGTGTATAATCAAAATGTTGCGTGATCATCCTTTTTAATTCAACAGCATCTTTGTTGTCTTTAATAAGCTCTAAATCGACCATATCGAGATTACATCGGCCATCCAGCTTGCTGTCGGGATCATAAATATACGCAATTCCGCCGCTCATCCCCGCGGCAAAATTGTTTCCTGTTTCTCCTAACACAACAATCCGTCCTCCGGTCATGTATTCACAGCCATGATCACCGACCCCCTCAACAACAGCGCAAGCACCGCTATTACGAATCGCAAAGCGTTCTCCCGCACGGCCATAAATATAAACCTCACCCGTTGTTGCCCCATAAAGCAAAACGTTTCCGCAGATAATATTCGCTGAGGGATCGTAAAGGGCTTCTCGATAAGGCTTAACGATAATTTTGCCTCCGCAAAGGCCTTTACCTAAATAATCATTGGCTTCGCCCTCTAGCACCAAGGTCGTTCCATGAGAGGCAAAAGCACCAAAGCTCTGTCCTGCGGCTCCCTTAAATCGACACGTAATCGTATCCTCAGGCAAACCTTCATGGCCATAACGTTTTGCGATCTCGCCGGAAAGCATGGCTCCAAGCGTTAAATTGGTATTCACAATCGGCTTCTCGATGACAACAGGCTTTTTCTTTTGAAGAGCCTCGCTTGAGAGCTTGATCAACTCGCGATCCAGCACATGATCGATCCCGTGATCTTGAGATTCAATACACCGCATAGGGCCTTTTAACCCTTCAAGGTTTCTAAAAAAAACTTTTGAAAAATCTAATCCACGGGCTTTCCAAAAGGCAATAGCGTTGTTGACCTCAAGAAGGTCACTGCGTCCAATCATCTCATCCATTGTCTTAAAACCAAGTTGCGCCATATATTCACGGACTTCTTGAGCAATCATGGAGAAAAAATTCACGACAAACTCTGGCTTGCCGCTAAAATTCTTTCGAAGGCGTGGATCTTGCGTCGCCACCCCCACCGAACAAGTATTCAAATGACATTTACGCATCATCACGCATCCGCAGACAACCAAGGGCGCTGTCGCAAAACCAAATTCTTCTGCGCCAAGCAAGGCCGCAATTACAACATCACGCCCTGTTTTCATCTGTCCGTCGGTCTGAACACGAATACGACTGCGCAAATGATTTAGCACAAGTGTTTGTTGTGTCTCGGCAAGGCCCAGTTCCCAAGGAACACCAGCATGTTTAATCGACGACAAAGGGGATGCCCCGGTTCCGCCATCATAGCCGCTGATCAAAACCATATCGGCATGCGCTTTGGCAACCCCAGCGGCAATAGTCCCAACACCAACCTCGGAAACTAACTTGACGGAAACGCGCGCTTTCTCGTTCACATTCTTTAAATCAAATATCAGCTGCTTAATATCTTCGATCGAATAAATATCATGATGAGGCGGAGGGGAAATCAGCGTTACGCCCGGGGTTGCGTGTCGAACACGCGCAATCTCAGCGTTCACCTTATGCCCCGGAAGTTGTCCGCCCTCTCCGGGCTTCGCGCCTTGCGCGATTTTGATTTGCAGCTCTTTTGCACTAACAAGATATTCCGCCGTGACGCCAAAACGGCCGCTAGCAACCTGCTTGATCGCGCTACAACGATTGTCCCCATTTTCATCTATCGTATAGCGTGCGGGGTCTTCGCCGCCTTCGCCGCTATTGCTCCGCGCGCCAATACGATTCATGGCAATGGCTAATGTTTCATGCGCCTCGCGGCTAATCGATCCAAAAGACATCGCCGATGTGACAAAGCGTTTGACGATTTCTGAAACCGGCTCCACCTCTTCCAGGGGGATCGGATTTGTTTTTTTGAAACAGAACAATCCCCTCAAGGTGTATTGTTGTTTTGCCTGATCATTAATAAGTGCGGCATATTCTTTGTATATTTTAAGATCATTGTTACGCGTGGCTGTTTGCAATTTATAAATCGCCTCCGGCGTCCACAAATGCCTTTCTCCGTCTCGACGAAAAGCATATTGGCCGCCGCTTGGAAGATCTTCCTCTGTCTTTTGGGATGCCCCCAGGGCTTGCTGATAACGAAGAGAGATCTCGCGCGTAATCTCGTCAAGGCCAATACCTTCAATACGCGAAGCGGTCCCTGTAAAATATTTTTCAATGATATCGCAATTTAAGCCTACCGCTTCAAACACTTGAGCGCCGCGATAGCTGCGCAGCGTTGAGATGCCCATCTTTGACATGATCTTCATTAACCCTTTTTGAAGCCCGTGAATATAATTTTCAATAGCCTTGGTGATACTGATATCAACATCAAGCACTTTTTGCTGTGCCATATCAGCAACGATTTCAAAGGCTAAGTAAGGATTAATGGCTGTGGCACCAAAACCTAACAAAAGCGCCATATGGTGAACTTCCCTGGCTTCTGCCGTCTCCACGATAAGGCCAACATGCGTACGCAGCCCGATGCTCGTCAAATGCTGATGAACCGCAGAAACCGCTAACAACGCAGGAATCGGCATCAGCGTATTCGAGAGATTACGGTCACTTAAAATAATAAGCGAACAGCCATTGCGCACGGATATTTCGGCCGCGTGACGCAACTGATCCAGCGCCCCTCCCAGGTCTTCGCCGCTGCCGCTGGAAGGGAATCCCATTTCTAATGTTGTGGCCCAAAAATCTTTCAGTTTTAATGAATTCAACCGTTCAAGGTCCTCATTTGACAAAATAGGGTGTGTTAATTTGATCAAACGGCTATTCTGTGGACTTTCGGTAAGAATATTTCCTGGCGTTCCCATAAAAGTCATTAAGGACATCACGAGCTCCTCGCGAATAGGGTCGATCGGAGGATTTGTAATTTGCGCGAAAAGCTGTTTAAAATAATAATAAAGAAGTTGCGGCCGCTCCGATAAAACAGCCAAAGGCGTGTCGCATCCCATGGAACCCACAGGCTCTTCCCCTTTGACAGCCATGGGGCCAAGAATTGTTTTTAAATCTTCTCGGGTATAACCAAACATCTTTTGACGTAACAAAAGTGTCGTCTTGTCAACTAAAAGGGGGGAAACATCATTAAAAAGCCCGTGAAGCTCAATCTTATTTTCCTCCACCCATCGTCGATACGGCTGTTTGCGCGCATAAAAAGTTTTTACTTCATTATTTCTTAACACGCGCTTTTTTTCTAAATCAACGAGGAGAATTTCTCCGGGACGCAAGGATCCTTTTTCCACAACGTCTTGAGGCGCGATGTCTAAAACACCGGTTTCCGACGCTAGAATCATAAAATTATCTTTGGTAATGGTATAGCGGCATGGCCGAAGACCGTTACGGTCAAGCAACGCGCCAACGGTATGCCCATTGCTAAACGCAACAGCGGCAGGGCCATCCCAGGGCTCCATCAATCCTGCGTGATATTCAAAGAATCCCCTCAAGTCTGGGCCAATAGGATATTTGACTCCCCACGCTTGCGGAATAAGCATCATCATGGCATGCGGCAAGTCTCGGCCACCGTTAGCCACAAGCTCTAAGGCATTGTCCAAGCAAGCTGAATCACTCCCTTCAGGGTCAACCACAGGAAGAATCTTTTTAATGTCATCGCCAAAAAACTCCGATGCTAAAAGTTGTTCTCTCGCCTGCATTTGATTCAAATTACCGCGCAGCGTATTAATTTCTCCGTTATGGGCTAAATAACGAAACGGTTGAGCCAGCTTCCACGACGGAAAAGTATTTGTGCTATAACGCTGATGAATAACAGCTAGGGCGCTTGTCAAATTGCTATTTTTCAGATCCGTATAGAAATCAGACACCTGGGTCGCCATCATCAAGCCCTTATAAACGATTGTTTGAGAAGAAAAGCTGGGGACATAGAATTGATCACCTGTTAAAAGTTTTTCCTCAATGCGGTGTTCAATGTCTTTACGCAAAATATACAACTTTCGCTCCAATGCCTCACCGGTTAGGTTCGCACAAGAAACAAAACATTGCATGATGAAGGGTTGCTCTTGTTTAGCTTTTTTGCCAAGCGCCGAACTCTCGCAGGGAACAGTTCTCCATCCTAAAAACTCTAACCCTGTTTTAAGCGTTATTTCTTCAATGATCTTCTGGCACGCTTTACGCAAATCTTGTTTTTGAGGCAGGAACATCATGGCAGCGCCATAACAACCTTCAGCAGGCAAGACAATCTTTAATTGAGTGCATTCTTGACGTAAAAAAGCATCAGGGATCTGGATTAAGATCCCTGCCCCATCGCCAGTCTTATCGTCCCCGCCCGTGGCTCCGCGGTGCAGAAGCTTTTCTAAGACTTGGATCGCCCGAACAACAATATCGTGCGATTTGCGGCCATCAATATTCACAAGAAATCCTACGCCGCAGGCATCATGCTCGTAATCGGCCTTATATAATCCGTGATGGGAAGTTGTGCTGGGATAGCTCATCTCTTAAACTTCAAAAGCTGAATATTCAGCTGGCGAATCTTAGCTCTGATGGTATTTCGGTTAATGCCTAAATTTCTTGCGGCAACGATTTGATTGCCGCGGGTTTCGCAAAGCATGCGTTCGATCAATTCTTTCTCCGCCTTCTGAATCACCGTACGATAAAGCGTTTCTCTTTTTTTCTCTAAAAAGTTATTTTCGCCTATATAATTCATCGTATTTCTTTACCCATCCAATAAAAATTTATAGATATATTAAAATTCTTTATAGTGATTTGTCAGTGGAAGCCTTCGATCCCTGCCAAAAGCCTTGGGGGTAATTTTAACGCCAATGGGTGCTTGACGGCGCTTGTATTCCATGGCATCCACAAGCTGCATGATACGCTTGGCCAAATCAACCCCACCTTTTTTATTCTTTATTTTTTGCAAACCTTGATCTTTTTCAATATAAGCCTCTAAAATAGAATCCAAAACATCATAGGGCGGCAGGGAATCTTCATCTTTTTGATTCTTTCTAAGTTCGGCTGTTGGCGGGCGTTTAATAATACTCTTGGGGATTAAGGGCCATCTAGCTCTCCTATTAACAAAATCAACAAGCCTGTAAACAGTTGTTTTAGGGACGTCTTTGATCACGGCAAATCCACCGGCCATGTCCCCGTAAAGCGTACAATACCCGACGGAAATCTCGCTCTTGTTCCCTGTTGTCAACACTAAATGGCCAAACTTGTTTGAAAGAGCCATTAAGATATTGCCTCGGATTCTTGCCTGAAGATTTTCTTCGGCAATATTGGCCTTGAGCCCCTTAAAGGCTGGTTCCAATGTTTTTAGATAACTATCAAAAAGTTCTTTAATAGAAATTTCTTCAAAGCTAATGCCTAAATTTTTTGCCAAAAGCTTTGCGTCAGATCTTGTCCCCTGCGATGTGTAGACAGACGGCATGGAAACACCTAAAACGTTTTCTTTGCCAATCGCATCACAGGCAATCATAGCAACAAGCGCTGAATCAATCCCTCCGCTAATACCAATCACAGCTTTTTTAAATCCATTCTTTTTTGCATAATCGCGCGTGCCTAACACAAGGGCTTGATAAATTTCTTCAAAAACAGAAAAACTTTTTTCTTTTTTTCCTCCTATAAAAATCTTTTCCTCAGGCAAAAGAGAACTCTTGAGGCCAATAACTTTTTGTCGTCCTTTTCTTTGCTTCTTTTTTGCATCAAGCCTCAAGTCCATAACGAGTAGATCTTCTTCGAAGGCTTTGGCCTTGGCCAGAACGCTCCCCTGAGGATTCAAGACCATACTGGCGCCATCAAACACAAGATCGTCTTGTCCGCCAATTAGATTACAATAACAAACAAAGACCTTGTTTCTCTGTGCACAGGAAGAAAGAATTCTTTCGCGTTCTTTTGTTTTTCCATAATGATAGGGTGAGGACGATAGATTAAACAAAATTGATGCCCCTGCCTTTGCTTGGCGCATACAAGGACCTTTTACGTTCCAAATGTCTTCACAAATATTAACGCCAAAATAAATACCGCCGTAATTAAAAAGAGGGGCGTCCGTACCATGAATAAAATATCGCTTCTCGTCGAAAACGCCATAATTGGGCAAACTGTTTTTTCGATAAACTCCTTGGATCTTACCGGCAGAGATCACCGTTGCGGCATTATAAATCAAGCCATTTTTATCTTTGTCAACAAACCCAACAATGGCGACAATATTCTTGATTTTCCCGGCAAGTTCTTTGAGGATGCGCCGGTTGTCGTCCACGAAATACTTTTTTAACAACAAGTCTTCCGGCGGATATCCTGTCACGGCAAGCTCAGGGAAAATCACAATATCCGTATTCAGTTGGTGAGCCTTGGCCGCATAATCAAGAATTTTTCTTGCGTTGCCGGTCAAGTCGCCAACGGTTGTGTTGATTTGGGCTAATGCAACTCGCAAAATTTTCATATTTTTGCCTAATCGTTAGGCATCTCTTAATAAAAAAATTAATTCTTTGTGTTTATAAGTGACGCAAAATTGTTATAAATTTGCTCGGCAATCTGACAGAGTTGCGGCTGGGCCTGATCATACTGCGATAAAATATTCCGAGCTTTTTCACAATCCAAAACATCATTTAACTTCCAATACTCTTTCATCCACGCGATAATCATCGCGCGATCGATTTCAATGTGAAATTGAAATCCATAAGCCTTGCCCTGTACGCGAAACGCTTGATGCGGACACGCGACAGATGTTGATAACCACAAAGCATCGCGCGCTATTTCCGACATGTCTTCATGCCACTGAAAAACCTTGAACGGCGAATAAATATTCTTAAAAAGAATGTCTTGATAACCATGCCCTATCAAAGAAATATCAAAAAGCCCGATTTCAGGCACTGGAGACTTAACGACCTTTGCCCCCGATGCCTTTGCCAAAAGTTGCGAACCTAAACAAATACCCAAAAAAGGAATGTTTGCCTGAAGGACTTTTTTGATAAAAACATCTTCTTTTTTCAAAAAAGGATATTTCTCTTCTTCATAAACATTCATAGGCCCGCCGAGGCTGACAACAGCGGCAAAGGAACGCGCACTCTTTGGGGCTTCATCTCCAGCCGATAAATCCAATGTTTCTGTCACAAAACCGACTTTTTTAAAGAACAGCTCCATGCTGCCAGGGCCTTCAATCGCTATATGTTTTAAAAAAAGTATTTTCTTTGACATTAAAACTTAAACAACATCTCAGCGTAAGAAGGGACCGGCCAAAAAGCTGATGGCACCAAGCTTTCCAGCGTATCGATCGGTTCCCGCAATTTCGCTGTGCCTTCTTTAATCTTGACTGTGTCCCCTCTTGCAATAGCCTCTTCGAGCTTGCCAACAAACTCAAGAGCTTTCTGCGTTTCATCCGTAATATTCTTAAGCAAATCACGTGAAGCCTTCGCCTTTGTCTTATTCACACTCTCAACAGACTTAATGGTTTCGGCTACCTGTCCTTGATACTCCAAGATGACTGGCAAGAACATGGTCTTTGCCATGTCAACGGCTAATCTTCCTTCATAATCAAGAATGGTTTTATACATCTCTTGATAAACCTCATATCGAGAAAGGAGTTCTACCTTGGTCAAGACACCGTGTTTCTCAAAAAGCTTAACCGCTTCCGGAGTCGCAAGTTTTTTAAGGGCTTCAGGCGTTGTTTTTAAATTTGCGAGCCCTCGCTTCTTGGCTTCTTTGATCCACTCTTCGGTATAATTATCACCGTTAAAAATAACCTTTTTATGTTTTTTAATGATGCTTTGAAGTAATTTTTGCACAGAAGCATTAAAATCCTTGTTAGCTTTTTTATCTGCCTCGAGAATTGTGCATATCTCTTCTAAGGCATCAGCAAAAATGGTGTTCAAAACAATATTAGGGCCAGACAAGCTCATGTTTGACCCAACAGCCCTGAATTCAAACTTGGCACCTGTAAAGGCAAAGGGCGATGTACGGTTTCGATCCGTTGCGTCGCGAGGCAGCTTCGGTAAAGAATCCACGCCGATTTCGAGAACACCACCTTTTTTAGAACTCTTGGCGCCGCCTTTTTCAATCTGCTCAATGATGTCAGTGAGCTGATCGCCTAAAAAGATGGAGATGATCGCTGGCGGTGCTTCATGAGAACCAAGGCGATGATCATTACCGGCAGAAGCAACCGCAGCACGTAAAAGTTCGGCGTGCGTATCGACAGCCTTGATAACCGCGCATAACGTAACCAAAAACTTTGCATTTTCATGCGGATTCTCGCCTGGAGACAACCAATTCTTGTCATCTGGGCCAACGATGGACCAATTGTTATGTTTACCGGAACCGTTCACGCCGGCAAAAGGTTTTTCGTGCAACAGGCACGCGAGCCCATGCTTTTCCGCAACCCTTTGCATGACTTCCATACAAAGCATATTGTGATCAACTGCTAAATTTAAGCTTTCAAAAACAGGCGCGACTTCAAACTGCGCCGGAGCAACTTCATTGTGACGCGTCTTGGTAGGGACACCTAGCTTCCACATTTCCTTGTCCAGTTCTTCCATAAATCCGATAACACGAGTTTTAATCGCTCCAAAATAATGATCTGCCATCTGTTGATGCTTGGCAGGCTCCTTGCCAAAAAGCGTACGGCCTGTTTGAATCAAATCAATGCGCTCATTATAATATGTTCTGTCAATCAAAAAATATTCCTGTTCACCGCCTAGAGTTGCATAAGCTTGCTTACCTTTGGTGTTAATACCAAACAAATCAGCCAGACGACAGACTTGTTTTGATAAGGCCTTCATGGAACGTAAAAGCGGTGTTTTTTTATCAAGCGCTTCGCCGTGCCAACCGATAAAATATGTCGGAATGCAAAGCGTCGTACTGACAACTCCTTCTTTGATAAAGGCAGGGCTGGTGGGATCCCATCCGGTATACCCTCGCGCTTCAAAGGTGGGGCGAAGACCTCCCGATGGAAAGCTCGAGGCATCCGGCTCTCCTTGAGTCAGCTCTTTACCGGAAAATTTAACAATAAGTCCACCCTCCCCATCAGGAGAAATAAAAGAATCGTGCTTTTCTGCCGTGAGACCTGTCAAGGGTTGAAACCAATGGGTAAAATGTGTGGCTCCTTTGGAAACTGCCCATGTCTTCATGGCATCAGCAACTTCATCGGCAATGCTAGGATCTAAAACTCCTCCGGTGCGAATAGTCGTGCTTAAAGATTTATAGGCGTTTTCCGAAAGATAATTGCGCATCACCTTTAAACTAAAAACATTCTCGCCGTAAAGATCCTGGATTTCCTTTTCTCGTCCCTTGTCTTGCGTCTCAGACATTTTCATTCCTCCTGATTTTAATGACTAAATTAATTCTCCTGTAAATTTCTCCCTCAATTAACCGATAGCCTCTTTTCCTTCTTCTCCGGTACGAATACGGATACAGCGCGGAAGGTCTAAAACAAAGATCTTTCCATCTCCGATTTCACCCGTTTGGGCACCTTTCATTATAGCGTTAATTGTGGGTTCTACAAAGTTTTCATTTACCGCAATCTCCAAGCGAACCTTGCGCAAAAGATTGCCCGTTTCCTTGGCACCGCGATAAAATTCTGTCACGCCTTTTTGCTGACCATGGCCCAAAACTTCATTGACGGTAATCAAATTCACATTGGCCGCATATAACTCAGCCTTCACATCTTCAAGCTTGTGTGGCTGGATAATAGCAATAATGAGTTTCATGAGATTCTCCTTTAAATGAGCCCCGCCGACGGCGGGGCGCCTTAAATTTTTAATTTATTCTAAAACCGTATAGGCCCGCTCATGATGCTGTGTGAGATCCAGGCCAATTGTTTCATCTTTTTCCGAAACGCGTACGCCAACAACAAAGTCAATCACTTTATAAATAACCAATGTCATGACAAAGCTATAAACGAGTGTCACACCGACGGCTAAAAGCTGGGTCATAAATTGACCGGGGTTACCATAAAACAACCCATCGGCTCCCGCGGCATTGACCGCTTTCGAGGCAAAAAGTCCCGTCGCCAAAGCGCCCCAGACCCCACCGACACAGTGAACACCAAAGGCATCCAAGGAATCATCATAACCCAATTTTGGCTTTATGATACTCACAGCAGTAAAACAGAAAACGCTGACCATAATCCCAATAATAATTGCTGAGACCACATTCACAAACCCTGCTGCCGGAGTAATGGCGACTAGGCCGGCCACGGCTCCTGAGCAGAAACCAAAAAGCGTTGGTTTGCCGCTTCGTCCCCATTCAATCATGGCCCAAGTTAAACCAGCGGCAGCGGCTGCCGTATTCGTGACAACAAATGCGTTGACCGCTAACCCATTAGCAGCTAAGGCGCTACCGGCATTAAAACCAAACCAGCCAAACCACAAAAGTCCTGTGCCTAAAACAACGAATGGCATATTATGCGGAGTTGGAGTCCCCTTATCTAGATTTTTCCTTCTTCCGATCGCAATGGCTGTTGCTAAAGCAGCGATCCCTGCATTAATATGAACAACGGTCCCGCCTGCAAAATCAAGCGCTCCTTTATCACGCAACCAACCGCCGATCCCCCAAACCCAATGGCAAACCGGAGCATAGACAAAGGTTGCCCACAACAACATAAAAAGCAAGAAAGCAGAAAACTTCATCCTTTCGGCAAACGCGCCTAAAATGAGCGCCGGCGTGATAATCGCGAACATCGCCTGAAAGATCATAAAGGCTTGATGGGGAATCGTGCCTGCATAATCCGCATAAGGCTCTAACCCGACACCGTTTAGCCCAGTCCATTCAAATCCGCCCCAAAACCCATGTCCTGGATGAAACGAAAGGCTGTAACCATACAGCACCCACTGAACGCTGATCAAGCCAACAACGATCATGCATTGCATCAAGATGCTTAAAACATTTTTCTTTCTTACCATGCCGCCATAAAAAAAGGCCAGCGCCGGCGTCATCATTAATACAAGGGCTGCGCTCATCAGCACCCAAGCGGTATCTCCACTATTAATCATGTTCATCTTTTTATCCTCCAAGACAGAAATTTTCTGCCTTAAAATTTTCGTTAAAAGTTATATGTTAATGTCGTTCCCCAAAAAAACTCTGATTTTCTTTTAATGTCCCCGTCGTCATTATGATCATCCTTGACTCCACCAAACGGCGCGTTCCAGTTGACCGATGGAGAAAGTTTCAGGCTTTTCGTTAAGGGGACCGTGAACCCAGTTGTCAGCAAAACATCTCCTCCTTCACCACGGATATAAAGATGTTTGTTATATCCCACGTGCCCACTCATATCTAAGGTAACTCCGTAGGCTTTGATCACATCCAGGCTTTTGGCCAAAGTTAAAGCCAGGTAATCCCCATCACCTCCACCTTGGCTTTCCCGGCCATGATCATGATACCAGGTCAAGGTCGGCGAAAGAAAGGTGTCATACCCTACACCTAAAACAGACTCTTTGCTAAATGTGCCTGCACCGGAAAAATCATAATAGATGTATCCTAGTGTTAGCGAAACCGGCTTGAGGGCCAGAGAGCCCAGCTTCAGATTCTCGAACTTATGCGTGTACGTCAGCGTCGTATCTGTTTCATTCGCGTTCGGAGCATCCGCATAATGGCTGGCGTCGTAACTGCCCCAAACATTTAAATTCCAATCCTGAAACGCATTGATATTCAAGCTCGGCTGGGTTACATATCCGTCATAAAGACGGAATCCGCGCCACATGTATTTGGAATAAACCGATGTCGTACCGCTCACCTGAATATTTGCTTTTTTAAAGGCATCTCCAAAAAGAGTCTTTGTTTCCTCCGCAAAAGCCAAGGATCCTATCCCGGTTCCCAGAACAATGGCGGCAACACTTAAAAAAAATTGTTTTCTCATTTTTCCTCCTGTGTGTTAATGTTTCAACCGCCATTGGTTGCCAAAGAGCGACAATGCTCTAAACAGCTCCTCGGTCGCTTTGCTTCCTCGGAGTGGCTTGGCTCGCTTCGCTGGCCAAACCAAAAAGTCCTCTTAACGCATTCACTGCGCCAAGAGGACTTCAATGCCCTTGCTTAAAATAAAAAAACCGACAACCCTTCCAAAGGGATGTCGGACTTCTGTGCCCGATAAAAAGAAAAACCTCTCAAACCCTTCAACGGATTTAAGAGGACTTCACTGCCCTGCAACTATTTCAACTATACACGCCGTCTTTTATTTTGTCAAGAAAAAATATTTTACTTTTTTTGCAATTCATCCATCAGCATGATCGACTCGGCGACATCCTTCATCGTTTTGCACGAATCCATACTTTTTTTATGGATCAATTTATGCGCTGCTTCTTCGCTCAGCCCTTGCATCCTCATCAAAACACCTTTAGCGCGCTCAATAAGTTTTCGTGTCTCCAAAGCTTCTTTGGCTTTGAGCGTTTCTTCCATCAGCTTTGTATTTTCAACAGCGATCGCGGCTTGATTGGCAACCATTTGTAACACATTAATCTCTTCTTGGGTAAACTCATGAGGATCCTGAGTATAGACATTGATGATACCGATCACCTTATCTTTAACGACCATTGGGACAGAAATCATGGAGCTTAAACTTTCTTTAATGGCAAGGTCACGATACGCATAACGCTCTTCCAGGCGCACATCAAAAACGACCATAGGCTTTTTTGTCTTAACCACTTGCCCGCTTAAGCTTTGTTCAACCTTGATATTGGGTTTTCGCTTATATTCTTCGCTTAAACTTTGCGTGGCTTTGATCGCGAGCTCTTTTCCTTTATCATCTAAAAGCATAATTGAACAGATCTTGGAATTCAGCATTTCTGCCGTAACAACGACGATGAGATTAAGAATCTCGTCCAAATAGCTCTCGGAGGTGATCGACTGGCTTACTTGAATCAACTTGTCAAACTGAACAGCCTTTTTCTTTGTTTCTTCATAAAGCCGTGCATTTTCAATGACACCGGCAACTTGTTTTGCGATAGTGGCAATGAGATTAACGGTCTGTGGCTTATGTTGATAGGGTTTTTTATGCTGGATGTTAATAACACCAATGGCTTTTTTCTTATAAATAATAGGGACAGAAAGAAACGACTCGTATTTATCTTCAGGCAAAATATCAAAACCTTTAAACCGTTTGTCCTTGTAGGCGCTTTCCTTAATATGGACCACCTTGCTTTCTTTGGCAACCCACCCCGTGATCCCTTCGCCTATTTTTAAAATGACCTTCCCCAGTTCTTTCAAGTGAGGGGTTTTAGAGGCCGTCAAAATAAGATGTTTTTCTTGATCATCGGCAAGATAAATAAAGACAGAATCTACCTGGGTGATCTCATTAACAATGTTAACAACTTCAGACAGGATAGAACTTAACTCAAGCCCCGAAGAGGTCAGGTCAACGATCTTACGTAGCGATGCAATCTCTTGCGCATGGCTAAGATTCAAAGCCTTTTGCTTTATAATCTTTTTATTTTTCATAATGATCTATTTTTTAGTATGTTCTTGAAACAAGGTTTTATCTTATCATAAACACCAGAAGTAAAAAGATATTTTATTTTAAACAAACATCAGTTTAAACTTCTATTGAAATTGCCGTTAAAACACTATAGAATATCTTTATGCTTAAAAAAAGCGAACAAAAAACAATCCTCGTTGTTGACGACGACGTTATCCACATCAAAGCCCTTGAAAAAAGACTTCCGGAAAATGGCTATCATGTGTTAACGGCGACGAAAGCTGCTGATGGCCTTCAGATGGCCATGACAAAATACCCTGACTTGATTATCCTCGATGTCATGATGCCGATCATCAACGGCTACAACCTCTGCCAGCTACTTAAAAATGACCCTAAGCATAAGTACATCCCCGTGATCATGCTGACCTCGCGCGACAGCGAAAAAGATAAACAAATCGGCCATGACGTCGGCGCCGATGTTTATCTGATTAAACCGCTCGACATCCCCCTCTTATTAGAAAAGATCAAAGAGCTCCTAGCAAAATCAACAAAATAATTTACGCTGTTCTATCAAAAAAAGGATTTTTTGACATAGCCGTTAAAGGAATCGCATAGGCAATCTTAACATCTTTTCCCAAAAGTCCAAGCTCAAGCGCTGCTTGTCCGGCCGTATACATCACGCGATTATCAACGCGATGATTCGCCGCAACGCTGACCGCTGAACCGATAGCGATGCCCAGGTCTCCGGTATTTAGGACGCACGGGGTTTCTTTTGGCTTGGCGTCACAATTTTTAAATCCACACATGCCACATATTTTCAAGCCCATGGGTTTGACCGCTGTCCCAAGAAGAACAACAACAGAAGCTGATAAAATATTTTCCGCATCACGCAAAAAAGCCGGAGCATCATGGCGTTGCCCAATATCTTTCATGGCTTTCGAAATTCTTTGGATATCTTGTTCTTGCGCCAAACAAAAAGTAAAGGTGTCCATCCCTTTGCCTTTAGGGGCCGTGCGTGCGGCGAGGATCATTTGCTTCCCAACACTGATAAGCGTCTCGTGATTACTTTGTTGTTCAGAGATCATTTGTCCCTCCTTGTTTATCGTCTATAATTTTTGTATGTTATCACAGGAAAGGATATTTTTGATAGATTAATTTTAAATAAGGGCATAATTTACAAAACGTGAACGTGCACAAGGTATGCGCCCGAATTGATCCCGCTAATTTTTAGCGGGATCACAAAGACGCAATATACGAAGATGAATTCTCTGTAGATTTTTTCTTAATCTGTGTGTACAATAACCTGAATATTAGACTCGAGAAATTCTATGGAAAAAACAAATATCACCATTATCGGTGCTGGAGTTTGCGGGCTGGCGGTTGCTTATGAACTGTCCAAAAAACACGAAGACATCCTTGTTATCGAGAAACATGACTCTTTTGGCCGAGAAACCTCTTCGCGAAATTCCGAAGTCATTCATGCCGGGCTCTATTATTCCAAGGGTTCGCTTAAAGCCAAACTTTGTATCGAAGGTAAAAAACTTCTCTATGATTTTTGTGTAAAAAATAACATTCCTCATAAAAATATCGGCAAGATCCTTGTCGCTTGCAATAATGAAGAGGCAGAAAAACTTCGTCAAATTAAAGATAATGCAGCCCTCTGCGGCGTAAGCAATCTTCATTTTCTCACCCAAGACGAATTAAAAACCCTTGAGCCCGATGTTCAGGCACAGGAAAGCCTGTGGTGTCCCGACACGGGCATTATTGACTCTCATCAGCTGATGAAGTCCTTGTTTGAACAATCACAACAGCAGGGTGCTGAAATTGGCTTTGGTATTGAAGTCGTGGGCATCGCCAAAAAAGGTCACGGATACGAGATCACTGTCAAAGAACCCGAAGGAGATCTTTTTTCTTTTGAAACAAAAATTCTTATCAATGCTTCCGGGCTCTCTGCGGACCGCGTCGCCCAATTGGCTGGCTTTGATATCGACGCTCTTGGCTATAAGCTGCATTACAATAAGGGGCAGTATTTTCGCATTAGCAATCCTAAAAAATTTTCCCTCACGCATCCGGTTTATCCGCCGGCGAGTAAAACAGATTTAGGAATTCATATTACGCCGGATTTGGCAGGCGGTCTGCGCTTAGGGCCTGATGCCCATTATACAAATGAAATTAATTATATGATTGATGAGAATGACAAACAAAATTTTGTTGATTCTGTTTCGCGATTTCTTAAAGACCTTATAATTGATGACCTTGTCCCTGACACCGCCGGTATCCGCGCAAAACTTCAAGCCCCAGGAGTTGATTTTAGTGATTTTGTTATTAAGGAAGAGTCTGAAAAGGGTTTTAAAAATTTTATTAATTTGATTGGAATTGAATCGCCGGGCTTGACGGCCTCTTTGGCGATTGCCCGCCTTGTTGGAACGTTCTTATAAACGTTCTACAATCATACTAATCGCGCCACCGGACCCGAAACAAATTGATACAAGTCCACGCTTTTTATTTTCGCGTTCCAGGGAATGAATAAGGGTCACCAAAAGCCGTGCTCCCGTCGATCCTAAGGGATGTCCTAAGGCAATATCTCCGCCGCAAACATTAAGTTTTTCATCAGGGATACCGAGGTGTTTCTGTGTCCAAACAACTTGCGAGGCAAACGATTCACCCACTTCAAAAAGATCAATATCCGTTAGTGAAAGCTTGCATGCCTTCAGTGATTCTTCAATGGCAATGATCGCACCTTCAAAACAACGCTCTGGCTCAAGGGCAATCGAGGCATAGCCTAAAATTTTTGCTTTTGGCTTTGATAACTGATATTTCTTAATTGCTTCACTAGACGACAAAAGGAGAATGGCCGCTCCATCCGCAGGGGCAGAAGCATTGGCGGCCGTAATGGTGCCGTCTTCCTGGAACGCCGAAGGCATTTTACCCATTTTTTCCAAGCTGGCATTTTTACGAGGACGGTCATCTTTGTCGACAACGCTTCCGTCATCTTTCTTCACCCCAACAATTTCTTGCTGAAACTTCTCCTGTTCTTGAGCGCTCACGGCCTTCACATGGCTATAATAAGAAAACGTATCTTGTTCTTCTTTTGAAATCTGATGTTTTTCTGCAAGGCCTTCAGCAATTTCCCCCATATGCTTATCACTCATAACGCACCAAAGTCCATCCTGGATAAGGCTATCGATAGGCTTTTGATCGCTTCCATAAACAAGGGACGGACACTGTGATGCGCTTTCTGTTCCCCCTGCCAAAACAAGATCCATGCCATCGCAAAAAATAGCCCGGCAACCCATAATCACAGACTCCAACCCGGAACCGCAAACACTATTAACAACAACTCCCGGCGTCGAATACGGCAACCCTGACAAGACAACAGCCTGCCGTGCAATATTTTGTCCCGTGCCGGCAGACACAGTGTTTCCCAACAAAACTTCATCGATGTTATTTTTAACAGATATTTGTCGACTGATTAACTCTTTGATCACAACAGAAGCAAGGTAAGCCGCGGAAAAACTTTTTAAACTTTTTAAGCTACTTCCCACAGGAGTACGGAGGGCTTCAATAATATAAATATCTTTATAAAGTTTACATGCGCTCATCGGCTATCCTTTTTTGCCTTTTCTTCCATCCACTCATCAATTTTCTTGGCACTCACATCATGAAAATGATTAACAACGATATCCGCCCCCGCCTCCTTAAGGTCTCGATCATTTTCCTGACGGGCAACGCCAATAACAAGCGCAAAACCTCCCTTTTTTCCCGCCTGAATGCCCGCCACCGCATCTTCAACGACAACCGCGCGATCAGGATGACAGTGAATATGTTTGGCTGCCGTGACAAAAATATCACCTTCTGGTTTTCCTTTAAGGCCAAGTTGAGCCGACACAATACCGTCAATGCGCGCCTCGAAAAGTTCCTCGAGCCCTGTTTTCTTCAAAATAGGATGACAATTCTTGCTCGAAGATGCAACAGCCACGCGAACACGGTTGATGCGTAAATCTTTGATCAAGGTAATGGTGGATTGATAAACCTCAATTCCTTTTTCTTCAAAAATCATTTTAAACCGAGCGTCTTTTTCATTCCCTAAACCGCAAAGAGTTTCCTTGCCCGCCAGATCATCTTTATCACCAAAAGGAATATTAATTCCGCGAGATTTTAAAAAATTTTCGACGCCCTGATACCGAGGCCGACCGTCAACAAACAGCCGATAATCATGATCAAAGGTAAATTCTTTGAACGGTGTACCGTCTCGCTGCTCCCGCATCCTTAAATATTCATCGAACATCTCTTTCCAGGAAAGCGCATGTGCCATGGCTGTTTTTGTTACAACCCCGTCTAAATCAAAAATAACACCGTCATAATTTTTCAAAGTTCCTCCACGTTAAATGAGACTGTGATTTACGGACGCTTCGCGACGTAAATCATATTGTCGAATTTACCCCGCTCCCTTTGACAAGGCAAATCGGATTCCTTATTTTTTTATTATATGCAATTTAAATTTTATACGCAAGGTCAAAACACTTACCCTGTTACTGACTCAATAAAAAATCATTGAGCTTCGACATTGTCTTGGGGCCAATTCTTCCATCAGGGCTTAAGCCGTTAGACACTTGAAAGTCCTTCAGCGCCTTCAATGTTTTTGGCCCTGTCTTGCCGTCAACTTTTCCTAAATAAAATCCACCCGCCTTCAAGGTTTCCTGGACAACAACGAGATCAAGTTTCCCGTCCTTCACAAGCCCCGTTGCTGAAAAAATATTTAACTCCTCCCATGTCCGATTGTCGATAAATCGTGTGACGGGAAGCCCTTTGTCTGTTTGAAATTTGGCAATAGCCTCCCTCATTTTTCCTCCTAGCTTTCCGTCAATTTTCCCCGGATTACACCCGTGAATCAAAAGTAGCTTTTGCGCATGTTCAACTTCTGCGCTATAAACTGAAGGCGTCGCGCTCCCCAGGATTTTTTTCTCCTGTGCGCCTTCTTTTTGCAAAATCCCATAAATAAAATCACACCCAAAAAGAGTGCAAAAAAAAAGGATCATAATAAATTTTCCTATCCAAAATCGCATATTCTTTAACACAAAATAAGGGCCCCTACCGCAAGCTTGTAAGAGCCCTTCCAATTAATAAGATAAATTAAGCCGTTAATCTTGCTATCGATTCTAAAAGGTACTTAAAATCCACCGTTTTCACGGTGAAATCATCAGCTCCGGCCTGTCGCGCACGGCGGGCATCAACGGCTTCAAGCTTACCCGTATAAATAATCACTTTAAAAAAGTTATCCATATCCTTGATCTGTTTACACAAATCAAATCCATTAGCATCGGGAAGCATCACGTCAAGAATAATGACATGCGGCTGCATTTCTTCAACCGCCTTGATGCCTTCCTCTCCGCTTGAAGCAAGCCGGACATCATAGCCCGCCTTCTCAAGGCGCGCCTTCAAAACCTTTTGAATTGATTCTTCATCTTCAATAATAAGAACCTTTTTTTTCTCCATACGATCCATCCTTTGTTAATTTAAAAATTTACGAATTTCATTTAACAAGTTTTGAAATTCAAATGGTTTAAAGACATATCCTTGCGCACCCGTTTTAGGAAACATATCCTTAAAATGTCCTGCCCCTAAGCTCGCCGTCATAAAAATAATGGGTATCTGCTTAAGCGCTTCGTTTTTCTTAATCCGCTCACAAACTTCATAACCGCTCACCTTGGGAAGAGTAATGTCGAGCAAGATCAAGTCAGGCTTGGTTGTTTCTGCTAAAGCCAAACCTTGCTCGCCATCAACAGCAATCTGAATATCGTAGCCTTCTTTTTTAAGCCGAAAAGTGACCACCTTGATAATGTCGGGCTCATCATCAACAACCAAAATTCTTTTTGTCATGACTCTCTCCCTGCGGCGGTGCGCTATCCACGTCTTCTTCGTTCGGCAATAGGCAAAAGGAAAGAAAAGGCGGCTCCTTGGCCCGGCGTTGACTCAACCCAAATCTTTCCATTATGCTGCTCAATAATCTTTTTGGAAATTGCTAATCCAAGCCCTGTGCTTCCTGTCTTGCGCTCTTTTCCCCTTTTAAGCTGACTAAATGTCTGAAAGAGCTTATCTAAATCTTCTTCTTTGATTCCCTCACCGTGATCAACGACAGAGACCGTCACCGTATTGGCTTGCTTTGATGTTTTGATAACAACCGGCTTCCCCGGAGCATATTTAATCGCATTGTTCACCAAATTTGTCAAAACTTGCGTGATGCGGTCTTTATCCATTTTAATAAGCGGCAAATCCCGAGTAATATTCTCGCTCAAGCTCACGCCTTCTTTTTCCGCAACCTTGCTCATGGTAGCAACAACTTCACCGACAATGTCGTTCAGGTTTTGTATTGAAAGTTCAAAGCTAATATGCTCGGCATCAAGCTTTTGAAAATCGAGAACATCATTGATAAGGCGCGACAAGCGATCCACATTACGCTTAGCCACATCCAAGAACTCCTGCTGATCTTTGTTAACCTCTCCCGTGACACCATCGGCAACAATCGAAATTCCTTCTTTGATTGCCGTAAGCGGTGTTCGTAACTCATGTGACACAACCGAAATAAATTCACTTTTCATGCGCATCGCTTCTTTGGCTTTTTCTTCTGTTGCGCGCTTATCAGTTACATCTTCTTTGACTGCAATAAAATTAATGATTCTCCCTTTCTCATCCTTAACGGCAGAGATTGAAGCTTCCTCATAAAAAATTTCCCCATTTTTCTTTTTATTGGAGAATTGTCCGCGCCACACTTCCCCTTTAAGAATTGTATCCCACAAATCTTTATAAAACTCTACTGGCTGATCACCGGACTTGAGAATACGCGGGTTTTGTCCCAAAGCCTCTTGAATAGAATATCCTGTAATGTGACAAAATTTCGGATTCACATATTCAATATTACCTTGTGTATCGGTAATCACAACCGTTGCCGGACTTTGTTCAACGGCGCGAGAAAGCTTAAAAAGCTGTTCTTGAGCCTTTTTAATTGTCGTAATGTCATTACCAACACAAAGAATTTCTTGTTCCTTGGTTTTTTCATTAAGAACAACTTTGTTCGACCAGCGAACCCAAACTCGCTTTCCATTTTTACAAATATTTTCATTCTCGTTAATTTCATGTTCTTGAGGACGCTCAACAATTTGCTGAATTAAAGAACCCAGATCCTGCCCCGAAGAGCTAAACGATGGCACGATTGTCTCTGCCACAGGCTTCCCCAGAACTTCATCTTTTTTGTATCCAAAAAAATTCTCTGCGTATTCATTAAAGAAAATAATGTTCCCCTTGGCATTGAGGCGCAAAATAATACTGTTTGCATTTTCAACTAAATGTCGATATTTTTCTTCACTTTCTTTTATTTTCTCCTCGGCGGCAAATTGATCCGTCATATCTTCAAAGCTTTCAATCCCACCAACAACATTGCCTTCCAGGTCCTTAAGATAATCTACATTTTTCAAGATAGTCCGCATCTCTTTATCTTTTCTGCAAATGGTCGCTCGAGTCTGAATAAGGGGCTTGTCTTTATCCTCATCATATAATCCGCAATAATTTTTACAGGGCCAATGACAAAAGACCTCACAGGATTTACCTAAAATTTCATTTTCCGTATACCCTGTAATTTCAGCAGCTTTATTATTCCAGCTGGTGACACGCCGTTCTTTATCCACGGTAAAGATAGCGCTCGGAACAACTTTATAAATACGCTCAGCGATATCTTTGCCTTTCAAGATCTCTTTTTGAGAAGCTTCCAGGCGAACCGTCTTTTCTGCGATCTCCTTATACAGCGCTTTAATCGCTTCATTGGTTTTCTCAAGGCCTAATGCTTTTGCCTGAAGAGCTTTCTGTGCTTCGACTAACGCCTTCTCTGCTTTTTTCTCTGATGTAATGTCCCTCGCAATGGTCGAAGCCCCGATCACATTCCCATGAGAATCCTTAATCGGTGAAACAGTTAAAGAAACATCAATGGGCGTTCCGTCTTTTTTCACGCGAACGGTTTCAAAATGATCAACAGAATCTCCACGTTTTATTCTTGCAAAGATATCTGTCATCTCACGGCTTTTTTCTTGAGGAATGATCTGCGCGATCGACTTGCCCACCATTTCCCAAGATTCATATCCATAAATTTTTTCTGCTCCCTTGTTCCAGCTTAAAATTTGGCTATCAAGCGTCTTAACAATGATCGCATCATCCGAGGACTCAACCACAGACGCCAGAAGCTGATCGCTACGGCTTGCCTTTTTGGATCCATAAATAATAACTATCGATACAAAAAGCAAACGGCACGCTAATGTCGTCACGATCATGCCGAAGAATTGATAAAAACGCATTTGACTTGCCGACGCAAGAAAGACAACATCCCATTGCGCAAGATTGACAGAGGATTTAAAAATAAAATATTTCTTGTGTTGAAGTGTAATCTCCTGGCCATTCTTGAAGGCATCTTTATTAAATACAAGTGTCTTTGGACCTATTGCTGCCTCTTGCGGCCCTGGGCTTTTAAAAAGGTGTTTCACTGCAGGCTCTTCCTGTAAAAAATCTAAATTGTTGGTATCCGAAAAGAAGATGGTTCCTTCGGGGTCAATTAAAAAACTATGAGGAAATTTCTGAAAATTCTCGATCAAGGCATCGGCATCTTTTTTAACAACAACAACGCCGATCAGCGCGCGCTCTGAATCATAAATCGGACAAGACGAATAATACCCTTTCTTTCTTGACGTTTTACCAATAAGAAATAACCGTGACGGCTTGCCGGCAATAGCTTCTTGAAAATAGGATCGGAAACTATAATTTTGACCAACAAAACTATCTGGCTGGTGACGATTAGAAGAGGCGATCGCGCTGCCCTCTAAATCCAAGACATAGCAAACAGCTGAGACAAGTCCTTCCGCGTAGCGATCCAAAACTTTATTAGCCAAATCAATGCCGGAGGATTCTTGGCTCAAGCCCGCAATCACCCCGGGAGACGTTGATAAAATTCTTGCAATTTTATCAATTTCTTCCATGTCACGATTCACAAGCTGGGTCAAAACATATAAAGATGTCTTTGAATTTTCATAAATTTCTTTTTTGGAGTGCTCCGTCAAGAATATCGTTCCTAAAATACCGCCCAAAAGAACAAAAATAAGAATAACGGCATAGGAAAACATGGACCGAGAAGAAAGGACTTCTGTTATTTTAGAGGGCTGATGAACCAACATGAAGAAATTCCTTTACGAGTGTCTTTTCAGCAACATGCGAATCCTTGCTACGAGCTTCTCGTGATCAAACGGTTTGCAAATATAGTCATCCGCGCCGGCATCAAGGGCTTCAATTTCGCTTGCGCTATCGGTTTTAGCCGTTAACATAACAACGGGAATGGAGGCTGTCTCCAGGTGGCTCTTGATCTTTTTTGTTGCGCTAACGCCGTCTAGCTCAGGCATCATCACGTCCATAATGATCAAATTGGGCCTGCGCTGATACGCCGCTTGCACGCCTTGCTCCCCGTCCACGGCCTCAACAACCTCATAACCTTCTTTCGTAAGCCTTGTCTTAAGGATGCGCCTGATGTCTTCTTCATCATCAACAACGAGAATCATAAATCGTTTATTGACCGCACGCCTCAAATCAGCGGTCACGGCAGATATCTCTTTGATTTCTTCTTTTGTAGGTGCTGACAAATTTACTCCGTGCTCAGGCTTCCCTTCGCTATCGCGGACATCACAAACCGATTCAACTTCTTCGATCGTCGTCAGACCTTCTAAAACTTTCCGAATGCCAGATTCGGCAAGGGTTCGCATACCTAACGTGCGCGCCACCTTGAGCATCTCTCCCTGATGCGCCTTATTCGAAATAAGTTCTTTCATTTGGTTATCAATCTTTACTATTTCACTAATGACTGTCCGCCCCAAAAATCCCGTGTAACAGCATCGATCACACCCTTTGCCATAAAAGAATTTTTCAATCTTATTTTTTTGTATAAAAAGGCCGAATTTTTCATGTAAACTTTGTAACTGCTTGGGATCTGTTACTTCATGTTTACAGTAGGGACAAATCGTGCGCACCAGGCGCTGGGCAACAATCAAAATCAAGGATGAGGAAATCAAGTACGGTTCAAGGCCAATATCCATCAAACGAACGATCGTCGCCAAAGCATGATTGGTATGCACGGATGACAGCACAAGGTGTCCGGTGAGAGAGGCGCGAAACGCGATTTCCGCGGTTTCCAAATCACGGATTTCTCCTACCAAAATGACATTCGGATCCTGGCGCAAAATACTTCGCAATCCTGTAGCAAAAGTAACATCTTTAAAAGGATTGACCTGAATTTGATTGATCCCTGGCATAAGATATTCAGCAGGATCTTCAATAGTTACAATATTTTTACTTTCGCTCTTAATATTTCCAAGGGCTGCATAGAGTGTTGATGTTTTTCCTGACCCTGTTGGGCCTGTGATTAAAATCATCCCCTGGGGCTTATGAATTGCCTGCTTAATAATATTAAGATCATCGTCATAAAAACCCAAGTTTTCTAATTCAACCTGAGCTTCTTTTTTATCCAAAAGCCTTATAGCGATTTTCTCACCAAAAAACGTCGGGATCACCGAGATTCTTAAATCAACCTTTCTCTCGTTGATCAAAATACTACAGCGCCCATCTTGCGCCTTACGTGTTTCTGAAATATCCAAATTGGTTAAAATTTTTATCCTGACAACAAGGCTGGGATATAAATCAGCAGGAATCTTCATAATGCTACGCAAATTGCCATCAACGCGATAACGAACTTCGACAAATTTCTCAAAAGGCTCTAAGTGAATATCGCTTGCGCGCGCGGATCGCATCATACAAAATCACATTGCCGATCTTAACGGCAGGCGAACGATCGCTGTCCACGCTCGAAGAAACGTCGTGCATGGTTTTCTGATCAATGATCTCATCGTCTTTGATAATTTCGACGGTCGCTTGATCGGTAATATTTTTCATAAGATCATAAACGGTATCATCTAAAAGATAATACCGTTCAATGAAGCTGGAAATTTCACTCTTGCGAGCTAATACCGGCTTGATTTTAGCGCTGACCAGCATGCTCAAGTGATCCATGGCAATAATATCCTGCGGATTGCTCATGGCCAAAAGTAAACTACCCTCTTCATAGCGCAAAGGGAAGACACCATATTGTTTTGCCTTGTCGCTAGGGATCCCTTTAAGGACCGCATCTTCAATTCTTTCGGCTGAAAGATTCACAATCGGCATCTTATAGACTTCCGACGCTGTCTGGATCAGGTCTTCTTCGCTTAAAAACTCCATTTCCACAAGAACTTCGTGCAGGGGTTTTTTGGCGCCAAACTGCTTGATCTTGGCATCATCAACGTTTTCTTGCGTTACAAGGTTCTTTTTAACTAACGCATCGACAAGGGTAATCATATTTTTTATATTTTTGCGTAATGTAACAAAAAAATACTCGCCGCGAGCTTATCTATGTTCGCGTAGTGTATCAGCGTTGATTTTCTTTGACAAGTTTTGCAAGTTGCTTTGTCAAAGAAGTTGTTATCTGACTAGGCAGCAAGCGCCACTGCCAGTTATGGTCAACGGTGCCTGGAATATTCATGCGGCAGGCTTCGTCAAGGCCTAAAATATCTTGCATGGGTAAAATAACTGTATCGGCCACGGATCTTAAGGCCAGGGTAATAAGCTGCCAATGAACATTCTCCAAGAGAGGCTCTTCACCTAAGACTTCCCTCATTTTTTGTTTTATGTGGTCCGTCGCCTCTTGCTTGAACCAGCCCTTGACCGTATTGTTATCATGCGTACCTGTATATACAATACAATTTTTAATATGATTATGCGGCAAATAAGGATTTTCATCATCACTGTCAAAAGCAAAAAGCAAAATTTTCATGCCGGGAAATTTATATTTTTTAATTAGCTCCTTCACGTCATCGGTCAAAAATCCTAAGTCTTCAGCAATGATCGGAAAATCTTTGAACATCTTTAACATCTTGTTAAAGAAATCTTTGGCTGGGGCTTCCGCCCAGGAACCATTGACGGCCGTTGTTTCACCCTTAGGCACCTGCCAGAAATTGACAAATCCTCGAAAATGATCAATGCGCACAATATCAAAAAGAGTTAAATTCTGTGCTAGGCGCTCAGCCCACCATTGATATCCTGTTTCTTGAAGGGCCTCCCAATCATAGACAGGATTGCCCCACAGCTGGCCCGTCTTGCTAAAATAATCCGGAGGAACGCCAGCTAAAAATTCCAACCCCCCTTCATCGTCGAGTTTAAAGATCGATGGGTTCGCCCAGACATCCGCGCTATCATGCTGAACATAAATCGGAAGGTCGCCGATAAGGCTTACGCTTTTGCTTTTACAATATTTTTTAAGCGCAAACCACTGCTCAATAAAAACATATTGAAAAAACTTTTGCCTTAAAATAGCCTCTTGCAATTCTTGCTCATATTTCTTAAGGGCAACGGACGTCCTCGCGCGAATATCTTCGGGCCATCGATACCAGGGCGCCCCTTGAAAATACTGCTTCAAAGCAATGAACAAACTATAATCATCAAGCCAGAATTTATTTTTTAAGCAAAAGTTCTTAAAATCAGCATCTTTGACTAAATGATTGCGATAATACAAAAAGGCATGATCCAAGAGCCCTGTCTTGTAAGAAATAACAGATTGATAACTGACATGGTCTTCGGGAAAAGAAGGAATTTTCTTTAAGGCATCAGGGGGAAGAAAACCCTCTTCAACAAGCTTTTCAGGGCTGATAAAAAGAATATTGTTAGCAAAGGCAGAGTTGCTGCTGTAGGGACAATTGCCCAGGAGAATATCCGTTGGGTTCAGGGGCAGAATCTGCCATTGCGACTGTCCAGCCTCTTTTAAAAAATCAACAAAATGATACGCCCCTTTGCCCAAATCTCCAATGCCAAAGGCAGACGGCAAAGAACTAACATGAAGCAAGATCCCGCTTGTTCGCTTATCCATATTTTACCCCACAGAAACGCCTAAAAATTCACCCAAAAGCTCGAATGCAGAAACCCATCGAGCGCTTCCCCTGTCTCCTTCTTGAACTCTTTTCTTCTGTTCAGCATAACATGTTAACCTTAAATCAAAAAAGATATTTTGTGCTTTCCATAAATTCACATCAAATTTTAATGTATTTAAAATATTCAAAAGGGCCACGATATTTTCAATGAAAAGAGCATCTCCTTGCTGCCAAGAAAGCTGTTCCATAAGTTTGCTCAGTCGCGCGCTTGTCACAAGGCTCATGCCGTCCCGATCACGCGCAAAGGACCAGCGCTTGAGTTCCCAGGCTAAGACTTGGATACGTTTAAGATTAAGCGGTTCGCGCTCAATTTCTTGGCACATTTCATGGCTTAAAACAAATTCAACAACCGTCGAGAGGACTTTTGGCAATCGAACAGGCAATTCTTTCTGAAGCTGCATCAAAGGATAATGCTGCTCATAAATTTCCATGAACGATCCTTCAATCTGCTCCATAGTTGTTTTTAATACTTCATCTAAAATTTTCTGTTGCTCGTTACGGAACAAATGCTGGATCGTATAATTTTCATGCCCAAAATATTTATCAATTAATCGCGTCGTTTCCGGAATTTTCCTTGCTTCAAAGGCATCAAGGATTTCTTTTTCGGCTCTCGTATAATCTCCTAGCGACATGCAATCAATCCCGCGAATCATATTATGATTTCCCATGTGAAAGCCGACAAAAAAGACCGGTGTTTTTTCAAGGGTAATATGAGAACGCACAGACCCTCGGCCGATACAAAGCTTTAACCGATTGGCTTCTTTCTTTTTGTATTCGTCCTTGATCACGCTATAACAATAGACATTGGTTTCTTTAGGATAATCCTCGAACAGAGACGACACCGCATAATGAACACCGACCCTGAGCAATCCCACCACCGAAGGACGGACAAGGCTGTTATAGATATCACGGCCGTCTTTATACTCTTCTTCGTTGCTATTGGCGTTAGCAAGGAGATCCAGGAAATTATTTTCAACATTACGCTCGTCTAATTCCAAAATAAGCTGAATCACGCGGGCCGCATATTTTAAAATCTGCACAGGTTCAATGCGCGACAGCTCATCAAAAAACCATCCGCAGCTTGTATACATTAACTGCGCATTGCGTTGCATTTCAAGCAGCTTTAGAACCTTGACTTTCTCTGTTTCGTTAACAGCCTTGACAACCTGTTCAGTGATAAATTTTTCAATATTCTTTTCATTGCGATTTAACATAACATCAATATACGCATTACGAGCGCCCCAAACGTCCTTAACGTAAGGGCTTAGCTGGCTCGCATACACCCCAGCTGCCTCTTCGTTGAGCCAGTCCAGTGCTTGGCGCAAAGGAGCACGCCATTTTTGATTCCATTTAGGATTTGTCCCTAGGCAGCATCCGCAATCCGCACGCCATCGCTCAATGCCATGGGCACAGCTCCAAGATGTATTTTCAAAAATGCGGACTTCTTCTTGCGGAGGAAATTTCTCTAGATATTCGCCATAAACCGTTAATGTGGCTAAATTTTCTGTTTCAATCTTGTTGATGGCATAGGCCAGCGCCATGTCTGCAAAACGATGATGATGTCCATAGGTTTCTCCGTCGGTTGCGATATGGACCAATTGCCTTTCTTGACCGTTGCCATAATCAAAACCGCCTAAAAGCCGTCTTGTAAAATCATCGCCGCTTTTAAGCAATCCTTCGAATGCCACCGCGCGCGACATAGGCCCATCATAAAAAAAGATGGCAATACTTTTTCCAGACGGAAGATAACATAAATAAGGTTTTTTCGGATCAATGCGCTGGCCGCTGACATCAAACCAATCAAAGCTCGTGATGGGTTTAACGCTTTTGGCCTGATGCGGCGCAAGGATCGTAAATTTAATTCCGTATTCAGCCATGATGCTCAGGCTTTCTAAGTCCACCGCGGTTTCCGCCAGCCACATCCCTTCTGGTTTTCTCTTAAAACGATATTCAAAGTCTCGAATCCCCCAATAAATTTGAGTACGTTTATCATGCTTGTTCGCCAAAGGTAAAATAATGTGATTATAAACCTGAGCCAATGCTGAACCATGGCCTGAGAATTTCTCCTGGCTTATTTTGTCTGCTTTTAAAATATCCGCATAAACCTCAGGATCTTTTTTCTCCATCCAGGAAAGCAGGGTCGGGCCAAAATTAAAACTCATCTTGGCATAATTATTCACGATCTTGATAATTTTTTTTTGAGAATTTAGAATACGCGAGGTGGCATTGCGCGAGTAACACTCGTCAGTTACGCGTTCGTTCCAGTCATGAAACGGATACGCGGAATCCTGCAGTTCAACCTCTTCAAGCCAAGGATTTTCCCGGGGAGGTTGATAAAAATGGCCATGAATGCAAATATATTTTTGCAAAAGGACACCTTTGTAAAATACTTAATAAACGAAACTAGGCCTGAGGATCAAATAATTTTCTAAAGCTAAACTTGGAGCAACATGTTTTTTTCTCAGCGCCCTTGCCGCCATGGTGCCGATGATACGCTTCCAGTTCTTTTGGCGTGAGGGCAACATAGTCTTCGCCGCAGCGTGAAAAATAATTGATTTTGTCTTCACGGGCAAGCCATCCGAGGGATTGCAAAACAATTTCTTCTTTTTCTTCGACTAACTCCGCGAGGAAAGAAAGCTCAACTTCTTTTTTTGCCCCTAAAACACGCCACGTCTTTCCTGCTGTTTCAATTATTTTTGCTTTCATCTTTTTTCTCCTGTTTTATAACGGTATAGTTTGTGACTTCGTAAATATAGCTTTTTTTACTTTCGCCCAGGCCTTCTAATCCCGCGCCGCTGGCGTGATCCGTAATAAAGGCTTGCTGGGTCGCATCTTTCTTTAAAAAAAGAATTCCTAAGGGTGGCAAGGTCAAAGACAAAGACTGCGCAAATCCGTGGGACTTCACCGGATCGGTATTTTTTCCTCCAAAGTTTCCTTGTCCGCTGCCCCCGTACTCTTTGCCGTCGCTATTAAGCAGTTCTTTCCAATGCCCTTCCTCGGGAACGCCCAGCCGATAGCCAAATCGCGTCTCAGGAGTAAAATTACATACAACGACAATCTTGTCCTCTGCAAGGTCTCCCTGGCGCATAAAAATAATGATGCTCTTTTGCCAATCTCCGCCGTCAATCCACTGAAACCCGGATGTCTGAAAATCATATAAAAATAACGATGGCTCTTTTTTATACAACGTGTTTAAATCTTGCGTCCATTTTTGAATGCCGTGGTGGGATGTATACTGCAAAAGGTGCCAATCCAAACTTTGCTCATGGCTCCATTCTGCACGCTGTCCAATTTCTCCACCCATAAAAATAAGTTTTTTACCCGGATGGGCATACATATATCCTAGTAAAAGACGCAAATTTGCAAATTTCTGCCAATCATCACCGGGCATACGGCCGATCAGCGATCCTTTTCCATGAACAACCTCGTCATGAGAAAAAGAAAGGACAAAATTTTCTGTAAATGTATAAAGAAAGCTAAACGTCAAATCATTATGGTGGTATTTGCGATAAACAGGGTCTTTGGAAAAATAGACAAGGACGTCATGCATCCATCCCATATTCCATTTCATGCCAAAACCCAGCCCCCCGGCGTACAGCGGACGAGAAACGCCAGGCCACGCGGTTGATTCCTCGGCGATCATCTGAACATCAGGATAATATTCATAAACTCTTTTGTTAAGATTCTTCAAAAAATCAATCGCTTCAATGTTTTCTCTGCCGCCATAGCGATTCGGAACCCACTGTCCATCATAGCGAGAATAATCCAAATAAAGCATCGAGGCGACGGCATCAACGCGCAGTCCATCCACATGATATTTGTCCAGCCAAAACAAAGCGCTTGAGACCAAAAATTCGCTCACCTCTTTTCGACCGTGATCAAAAATATAACTTTTCCAATCAGGATGAAAACCTTTTTTGGGATCCGCGTGTTCGTAAAGATGGGTACCGTCAAAATACACAAGCCCATGAATATCCGACGGAAAATGGGAAGGAACCCAGTCTAAAATAACGCCGATGCCATTTTGATGAAGCGTATCGACAAGATACATAAAATCTTCTGGCGTGCCGTAGCGAGATGTCGGCGCGTAATAACCAAGGGTTTGATAACCCCACGAGCCATAAAAAGGGTGCTCCATCATGGGCAAAAACTCAACATGAGTAAATCCCATGCTCTTAATATATTGCGAGAGCTGCTGCGCGGCTTCGCGATAGGTGAGCGATCGATTGCCTTCTTCAACGACGCGGCGCCAAGAACCAAAATGGATTTCATAAGTGGCCATGGGCGCTTTCAGGCTGTTTGTCTGATGCCGCCCCTTCATCCACACTTCGTCCGCCCAGGCATAGTTCAAATCCCAAACAACGGAAGCGGTCTTTGGCGAGACCTCGGTATACACAGCAAACGGGTCTGCCTTGTCAGCGCGATAATTATTATATTTTGAGACGACGTGATATTTGTATGTCACGCCTTTTTCAAGGCCGGGGATAAAGCCTTCCCAAATACCCGAAGAATCCCATCGGACAGCTAAAGGGTGGCTCGCCTTGTTCCATTGGTTAAAATTGCCGAGGACGGAAACACTTTGAGCATTGGGGGCCCAAACAGCAAAATAAACACCTTGCTGATCGTTGTGCGTGATGGCATGCGACCCTAATTTTTCATAGAGTCGATAATGATTGCCTTCTTTGAACAGATGAATGTCTTCTTCGGTTAAGAGAGAAACTCCATGGACAATGGCACCGTTTTGGGAATTCATACCTAAAACAAAACTTTCTTAAGTTCGTTCGATGGTTATTTCAAGCTGCTGTCTCTGCCCTCAAAGAAGTGGTGTTATTTTAGCTAAAAAATCGACATTTTTCCATGTTAATTTTTAAATAAACACCCACGGCGCGCAAGAAAGGTTTGGAGAAAAAATAAAGGATAATTTTCTAAAAACATATTTTTGTTTTTTAAAAAATGTTATAATGACGCTTGTGAAAAATAAATATTACATTGGGATTGATGTTGGTGGAACAAAAATTTCTGGCGCCCTCATCACTCCCCGAGGAATTATTATTTCCCGCAAAAAAATTTCTTCTCCCAAAAAAGCCAAACCCCAGGACATTGTCCATGCGATCCGCGAACTTATCAAACAGCTTCTTAAAACTCCTTCTTCCCGCAAGATTTCACTTGCCGGGATCGGGATCGGGATTCCAGGTATCGTTGATAACACAAAAAAGAAGGTTATAAATACGCCTAACATTAATCTATCGTCTGTCGCCCTCGCCCCTCTTCTCAAGCGGACATTTAAAACGAGGGTGTTGCTAGAAAACGACGTGAATTTAGGCACGCTTGGGGAAAAGACGTTTGGGACAGCCAAACACGTGCACAACGTCATTGGCGTATTCCCCGGCACAGGCATTGGCGGAGGCATTATTATTAATGACAAACTGATCAGCGGCGCCCACGGCGCTGCTGGCGAAATAGGACATATGGTCATGGATATTCACGGGCCCCTGTGTGGTTGCGGGCATCATGGCTGCCTTGAGGCCTTAGCGAGCCGATGGGCTATTGAACGTGATATCCGTCAAGCCATCAAACAACATAAAAAAACACTGATTAAAAAATTAACCAAAAATAAACTCGCAACCATCAAAAGCGGTGTCCTTAAAGAAGCCTTAAAGAAAAAAGACCCACTTACAATAAAGATCATGGCGGAAAAATCAAAAATTCTAGGATTGGCTTGTATTAATTTGCGTCGTCTTTTTGACCCGGAAATGATTGTCCTCGGCGGAGGACTTACAGAGGCCTGCGGTGATTTCATGTTACCGATCATCCGAAAAACGGTAAGTGAAGATCGTTTCTTCAAAAAACTAAGGCCTTGCCCCGTAATGCCGTCGAAGCTGGGGGATGATGCCGTGCTGCTTGGCGCCGTGGCGTTGTTCAAGTTCGTCAATACTTCGTCCTAGACGGATCGAATCTATCAAAATCGACGGAAACCTTTCTTTTCTCATTTTTTGTAAATTCTTATCAATGTCATACGATAAACGGCAGCGCTTAAGTGTTAATTTTTTATCATCAATCTCCAGCATCACGTAGGAAGCCCTCTGTTTCCCATCAAAAGACCGGCCCACGCTTCCGGGATTAATAAAACGAGTTCCCGCAATTTTTTTATCAAAATAAAAATGCGAATGCCCAAACAAAACAACATCAGCGCGCGCGGCCTTTGCCAAAAATAAAAAACGCCTCAAAGGCGTCTGTTCACTTACGACCTCATCAATATCTAAAGGGCTCGCATGGACCAAAAGAAAACGTATTCCAGCGCGCTTGATCCTTCGCTGCTCTGGAAGATTTTCTAAATACCTCTTATGGGCTTTGGATAAACACCGGCTGGCCCACTGAAAAGAAAAATATTTGGCAGGGGCTTTTTCTTTTCGCCATTTTTTTTGAACAGAAGGAAACGCCAAAACTTTTTTATCATAATTACCAAGAACCCCCTTAACTTTTTCTTGTCGAAGAGACGCCAAAACTTCGTTGGGAAAAGGGCTGTATCCGACGTTATCCCCCAAATTCCAAATCTCTGCAGCTTTTTTCTTCTTAATATCGCTCAAGACGGCTTTTAGGGCCGGAACATTAGCGTGGACATCAGAAATAACAGCAATTTTTATCAAGATCTTTTATGCGGGTCAAAAAACTCCGTCATCCTCCATAAGAACGAAGAAGATATTCTTGAATATT
>Ga0172371_10000804_pt1 | contig 49636 bp, 44 predicted proteins | sample Lak12m_FD_114543 | JGI IMG/M metagenome (GOLD analysis project Ga0172371, IMG submission 114543) | Freshwater microbial communities from Kabuno Bay, South-Kivu, Congo - kab_022012_12m | ecosystem: Environmental > Aquatic > Freshwater > Lake | place: Democratic Republic of the Congo: South-Kivu... | reverse complement strand
GCTGCCAAACCGGGTAAATCAGGCTGCCGGAGAAAGCTCACTATCCCGGAAGGTTAGGCGCAGAAGCGGGCCGACGGTCATTTTTTGCTTGACACTGATTTTGTGAATGTTTTAACATTCAAACAATTAAATCAGGTTCTGGGCGAAACGAAACTATACTGATGCCATTGCTCAGTCATTTAACAGAGAAAAAATCCGCCATCCTGGGTCGCTGGCTCATCTCGATTTATGAGAGTTACCCTCCCGAGACGGCGATCTTTTTGCAGAGGGAAAAGGACCGCTTCGACAATCCGGTGGGCTATCGCATCTCGGCTGGACTGGAAGGACTATACGGCGCCCTCCTCCAGGAGATGGAGACGGATCAAATCCTGGCCTTCCTCGACGAAATTATCCGCATCCGGGCGATCCAGGATTTTGCTCCCTCCCAGGCCCTGGCCTTCATCTTTTTATTAAAAAATATCGTTCGGGAAGAATTGGCCGACGAAATCCAGAAAGAAAACCTGGAGGAGCAGGTCCGGGACCTGGAGTACCGAATAGACGGCCTGAGCTTGCTAGGATTTGATGTCTACAGCAAACGCCGCGAGAAGCTCTACGAAGCCAGAGCCCAGGAGATTAAAAGCAGAGTGAGCGCCTTTTTGCGCAAAGCCGGCATCGGGGGCGACAGCCTCTAGCAGGTATCGGCAGCAAACGGTTAACTGAAACGAGGTGACAGTACATGGATTTTTTTAAGCGTCATTTCTTTGTGGCCTTGTCGGCGGTCCTGGGACTGATCCTGATCGCTTACGTGGGAGCCAGGGGCAATCTGCAAGTCATCTTCGGCGTCGTGGTGCCCTACCTGGCCGTGCTCATCTTCGTGGAGGGCCTGATCTACCGGGTCATCCAGTGGGCCCGCTCCCCGGTGCCCTTCCGGATTCCCACCACCGCGGCCCAGAACCGGTCCCTGCCCTGGATCGAGAAGAACCTGGGAGAAAAGCTGGACAATCCCGAAACCACCGCGCATGTGATCGGGCGCATGGCCCTGGAAGTGCTGGCCTTTCGCAGCCTGTTCCGGAATTTGCGCACGGAACTGAGGCAGGACCCGGACAATCCCGAGGGGGCCAGGCTGATACACTGGTCCCACAAGTGGTTATGGCTGGGGGCCATCGCCTTCCACTACGCCTTCCTGGTGGTCATCCTGCGGCATCTGCGCTTCTTCACCGAGCCGGCGCCGTACCCCATCACCCTCCTCACCGAGCTGGACGGCTTCTTCCAGTTCTTCACTCCCGCGGTTTATCTGAGCGGAGTCGTCCTGGTGGTGGCGGTAGCCTACCTGCTGTGGCGGCGGGTCTCCATTCCGACCTTGCGCTATATCTCCCTGGCGGCGGATTACTTCCCCTTGCTGCTGATCCTGGGCATTGGCATTACCGGCATTCTCATGCGGTATGTCTTCAAGACTGACGTTGTGGCGGTGAAACAGCTGGCTCTCGGTTTGGTGACCCTGCATCCCGTGGTGCCGGCGGGCATCAGCTCCCTCTTTTACGTCCACCTCTTTCTAGTCTGCGTCCTTTTTGCCTATTTCCCCTTCAGCAAGTTGATGCATGCCCCCGGGGTGTTTATGAGTCCCACCCGGAACCTGGCCAGCAACAACCGCTGGGTCCGGCACGTGAACCCCTGGAACTATCCGGTCAAGTTCCATTCATACGAGGAATATGAAGATAAGTTTCGGGAGGCCATGATCGAGGTGGGCCTCCCGGTCGAAAAGGAGCAATAAGCTTATGGCCAAAGTTCCTAAACCATCAGAGCTTTTACCCGGGATAAGTTATCGGCCGCCCCAGAAAGGGTGGATGGACATCAAGCCGGAGTTCCGGGAGGGCAATTATTGCAATCCCGCCGGCCTCAAGTGGTTGCAATGGCTTGGCTATCCCCATATCCATTCCTGGTCGGTGGAGAATGAAGATTGGGGACTGCCCCCGGATTGGAAAGAAACTATCCTCCAGGGGATGGAAGACCGGCTGAAACGGTTCCGGACCCTGAGGCTGTTTTTCGATATCTGCGTCCGGTGCGGGGCCTGCGCCGATAAATGCCATTTCTTTCTGGGCACCGGCGACCCCAAGAATATGCCGGTGCTCCGGGCCGAGCTCATGCGGTCGGTTTACAAGCGCTACTTCAAACCCGTCGGCAAGCTCCTGGGAGAGATCGCCGGGGCTCGGGACCTGGACGAAGCCGTCATCAAGGAATGGTTTTACTATCTCTATCAATGCACCGAATGCCGGCGCTGCTCGGTATTCTGTCCCTACGGCATCGACATGGCCGAAATGACCATCCTGGGCCGGGAGCTTCTCAGTTCGGTGGGACTCAACATCGATTGGGCCATGGCGTCAGTGGCCCAGTGCTATGACAAGGGGAGCCACATCGGCGCCACCCCCCAGGCCATGAAGGACATGATGGACTTTTTCGCCGAGGAAAACGAGCGGGTCACGGGCATCTACACCCCGGTGCATTACAACCGCAAGGGCGCTGAAATTCTGTTCGTGGCTCCATCCGGCGACTACTTTGCCGACCCGGGCACCTACACCTTTATGGGCTATCTCCTGCTGTTCACCTACCTCGACCTGGACTGGACCCTGAGCACTTATGCCGCCGAGGGCGGCAATTTCGGCTACTTTATCTCCCACGAGATGGGCAAACGGCTCAACGCCAAGATTTATGCCGAAGCCAAACGCCTGGGGGTCAAATGGATCCTGGGCGGCGAATGCGGCCACATGTGGCGGACCATGAATCAATACCTGGACACCTGGAACGGCCCCGCCGATTTTCTGGAGATGCCCGTCTCGCCCATTACCGGCACCCGGTTCGACAACGCCGCCTCCACCAAGATGGTCCACATCTCGGAATTCACCGCCGACCTGATCAAGAACGGCAAGTTAAACCTGGACCCCCAGAGAAACGCCCATATCAAGCTGACTTTCCATGACTCCTGCAACACCAGCCGGGCCATGGGGATTTTTGAAGAGCCGCGTTACATCATCAGGAACGTCTTGCCCGAGGGTCATTTCGTGGAAATGCCCCCCAACACCATCCGGGAAAAGACCTTTTGCTGCGGCAGCGGCAGCGGCTTCAACGCCGATGAGTACCTGAATATCCGGATGCGGGGCGGCCTCCCCCGGGCCAATGCGGTGCGGTATGTGCACGATAAATTCGGGGTGAACCACCTGGGGTGCATCTGCGCCATCGACCGGGCCGTGCTCCCCACTTTGATGCGTTACTGGGTCCCGGACATGGAGGTCACCGGCCTCAGCGAAATGGTGGGCAACGCCCTGATATTCCCAGACGAGATGGAGCGCACCACTGATCTTCGGGACCGCGACCTGGTGGGCGTGGGCGAGACCGCGGAGGAAGGCGGGGAGGAAGAGGAATAACATGGCCGACTACAAGAACGAATTCGGGGTTTTTGCAGAGCGTCCGAAGGTCGAAAAGAAGATTTTCGACCGCAATAAAATCTTTGCCGGGTTGGCTATCTTCGTGGTGCTCATCACCATCCCGCTATGGCAGAACCTGGGAAAAGTCGTGGCCGCGCCGACGCCCAGTCTCGACACCCCGGTGATTAAGAAGCTGGCGGACAAAGAGAAAAAATGCATCATGCCCACGGACTGGATGCGGGCCAACCACATGCAGATGCTGGTGGATTGGCGGGACAACGTGGTCCGCACCGCAGAACAAAAGGTCACCACCAGCCGGGGCCGGGAATTCGTGGCCCCCGATGGGAAGAAATACCTTGCCAGCCTGACCAATACCTGTATGGAGTGTCACTCCAATAAGGCTCAATTTTGCGATCAATGTCACAATTATGCTGCGGTAGTACCTAACTGTTGGGGTTGCCACCTGGAAACGGGCAAGAAGCTGGCGGAGGCGAAGTGATGGGTATCGATAGAAGAGAATTCATCAGGATAGCCGGACTCTCCACCCTCTTGGGGCTGGGAGGCAAAGGGGCGTTTGAATTATTGGCGCCGGGGCGGGTGGACGCCGAGATCGTGCCGAAACCCGAGGCCAAAAAGGGCAAAAGATGGGCCATGGTGGTGAACCAGAAGAAGATGGACGACCACACCGCCCGGAAGTGCATCGAGGCCTGTCATCGGGTCCACAATGTCCCGGATTTCACCAATCCCCCCAACGACAAACTGAAACTTGACCCCGCAATGGCCAACCGCTACCAGATCAAGTGGCTCTGGACCGAACATTTCCATAACGCCTTTCCCGGGGAAGAGCAGAAATATCCGCAGGAGCACCTGGCCCACCTGAACTTCCTGCTCCTGTGCAACCAATGCAATAATCCCCCCTGCGTCCGGGTGTGTCCCACCAAGGCCACCTTCCAGCGGGAAGATGGCATCGTCATGATGGACATGCACCGCTGCATCGGCTGCCGCTTCTGTATGGCCGGCTGCCCCTACGGCTCCCGGAGCTTCAACTGGAAGGATCCCCGGCCTTACATCAAGGAGACTTTTCCCGGTTATCCCACCCGGGAACTCGGGGTGGTGGAAAAGTGCAACTTCTGCGCCGAACGGTTGGCCCAGGGATTGGAGCCGGCCTGCGTGGAAGTCTCCGGCGGCCTCTTGATCTTCGGGGACCTGGAAGATGAAAAATCCCAGGTGCGGGAGTACCTCCGGAAATATTTCACCATCCGGCGGAAAGCCCATCTCGGGACGAACCCGCAAGTTTACTATATCGTGTGAGGTAGGTCATGCTGGAAAACGCGCTGGTCGGTACGAGAAGATACTATGGCTTGCTAGCCTTGCTGGCGGGAATATTCGCGTTGGGGTTTTTGGTCTACCTCAAGCAAATACAGGTGGGCTTGGGCATCACCGGCATGGGCCGGGACGTGTCCTGGGGCTTTTATATCGCCCAATTCACCTACCTGGTCGGGGTGGCCGCCTCCGCAGTGATGGTGGTCCTGCCTTATTACCTCCACAATTATAAGGCCTTCGGCCGGGTGACCATCCTGGGCGAATTCCTGGCGGTCTCCGCGGTGACCATGTGCATCCTGTTCATCACCGTGGACCTGGGGCGCCCGGACCGCATCCTTAATGTCTTGAAATATCCCACCCCCAACTCGATCCTGTTCTGGGATATGGTGGTCCTGAACGGCTACCTCTTCCTCAATCTATTGATCGGCTGGAACGTCTTGGAGTGCGAGCGCCATTCGGTGCCGCCCCCCAAGTGGCTCAAGCCCTTTATCTACCTGTCCATCCCCTGGGCGGTGTCCATCCACACCGTCACGGCCTTCCTCTACGCCGGTCTGCCGGGGCGGGGCTACTGGCTCACCGCCATCATGGCCCCCCGCTTTCTCTCCTCGGCCTTTGCCGCAGGCCCGTCCCTGCTCATTCTCCTGTGCCTGCTGGTCCGGAAATACACCAAGTTTGATCCGGGCAAAGAGCAGATCCAATCCCTGGGCAAGATAGTCACCTATGCCACCCTGATCAACGTGTTCTTCTTCTTCTGCGAAGTCTTTACGGTGTTTTACAGCCAAATCCCCGACCACTTGCTCCACTTCCAATACCTGTTCGGCGGCATCGCCGGCAAGGGCCGACTGGTGCCCTTCATGTGGTTCTCCATCGTCGGCATGACCCTGACCGCCCTGTTTCTGGTCAATCCCCGCCTCCGGCAAAACGAAACCACCCTGGCGGCCCTGTGCGGCATGGTCATCATCACCACCTGGATCGACAAAGGCCTGGGCTTGATTTCCGGCGGGTTTATCCCCAATCCCCTGGAGCAGGTGACCGAATACTGGCCCACCGTGCCCGAGGCCATCATCACCCTCGGGGTATGGGCCATGGGATTCTTGATCCTGACCGTGCTTTACAAGATCGCGGTGTCCATCAAGGAAGAGATTAACGCTTAAGATATTCTGACTTCTTTATTTTGAGGGGGAATGAGTTCATGGCCTGGCGGGTGGAAGTTGATGAGGAAAAGTGCACCGGCTGCGAGGAGTGCGTCAATGTGTGTCCCGCAGGGGTGCTCGAAATACAGGACGAAAAATCAACCGTGGTCAACGAAGATGAATGCCTGGGTTGCGAGAGCTGCGTCGAAGTCTGCGAATCCGGCGCCATCTCCGTAACCGAAATCTGAACTGCCCCGGTTAACCAGGAGACGCCGGTCCCACTGACATGATCGGCGTCTTTTCGTATAGTAAACCTTTACGTACCTATATAAGGGAGGTGAACGGGAATGGCTTGGCGAGTGGAAATTGATGAAGATAAGTGCACCGGCGACGAAGAATGCGTCAACATCTGCCCCTCGGGTGTGTTAGCGCTGGAGAATGGCAAAGCCACGGTGGTCGAACAGGATGAATGCGTGGGGTGTGAAAGCTGCGTAGAAGTCTGCGAGGCGGGAGCGATTACCGTGACCGAAGTGTGAATTAACCATCGCGCCCCCATTAACAGAAAACGCCGGTCGCCAGTCCCGACCGGCATTTTCTTGAGACCTGCCCCACCGGGGGAAGGCTGCGCTCGGCCCCTTGCCCCTGCGGTCACCGCCGGATTGCCGGGGAAACGCCCTATCACCCGCGCCTCACCGGATGCATCTCTGCACCGGGGGCCTAAGCCCCCCTGGTTCCTCTTACCAAAATGATCGAGTAACCCCTTATACCTTAAAGGGATTAACCAGGTGGACCGGAACCGGGGAATTGGCCATCACTTTTTTGGCCACGCTGCCAAAATCGGCGCTCTTCTGGTCCAGCTCATCATGGCCCCGGCCGTGGGTGGTCAGGACCACCATATCAGCCTGGGTGTCGGTGATGGCCTTTAAAATCTCGGCGGCCGCGTCCCCCTGGACCAGGCGCACCTCGACGTTGGGACAGGCTTTCAATTCCGCTTTACAAACCGACTCCAACTGCTTTCTCGCCTGCTTAACTTCCCATTGCTGGAAATGTTCCACCTGATTCCCGCTGGGTTGCCCGTAGGCCGGAAACATGGACAGCAGATCCACCCCGACATACAGGAGGATAACCTTGGCCTGGTACTTCTCGGCGAGGGATGACACTTGCTTGGCGGCCTTGATCGATTTCCTGGACAAGTCCGTGGGCCAGAGAATAGTGCGTATTCCCATCTAAGACCTCCCTGTGGCGAAAATTGCTCATAATATAAGCACAGTCCCCCAAATTTAAAGGGGCTTGGTAAAAAATTCCCTCGTGAACTGCCATAAATCAAATAATCTGGTGATGAAAAACCCCAGGTTGCCTGGATTATCCCCCCGGCTGACCTGGAGTACGGTTCTGGGCGACCCTCTGGCTGCGGTCAAGGGCCAAAAACGGAGTTGCCGGATTTATGGGCCCGGCTCCAGAACTCCACTCACGCCGTTGGCAGGCCCAGCTCGGCTTTAAAGGTTTCCAGGCCGACCTCGTCAATGATCCGGCCCAGGCGTTTCTTTTTGTCGGCGGCTTTGTACCAGTCCATCACCCGGCCGGCCAGACCGATGGCCTCGTCATCCGTCAGGTCGGTGGCGATGGTGTCCGCCAGGCGGGGTTTGAGGCCCGAAGCAAAGCCGCCGGCCAGCACCCGCCAGCCCTTGGGGGCCCCCACCAAGCCCAGGTCCTTGATGACGGACTCGGAGCAGTTGTTGGGGCAGCCCGAGACCCCGATCTTGAACTTGTAGGGCAGCGGCATGCCGTGATACTTTTCGTCCAGATGGAGCCCCACCCCCACCGAATCCTGCATGGCGATGCGGCAAAAGGTGGTGCCGGGGCAGATCTTGATGGAGCGGACGCACAGGCCGATGGCCGCGCCGGGCGGCAGGCCCAGCTCCTGCCAGACCTGGTCCAGCTCTTCGGGCTTCAGGCCCACCAGGGCGAAACGCTGGGCCGAGGTGAGCTTAATGGCCTTGACCCCGTATTTGTCGGCGACGTCCGCCACCCGGCGCAGCAGGCCGAAATCCGTAATGATCCCGCCGGGAATATGAGGCGCTATGGCGTAGCTTGCTTTGTCCCGCTGCAGGATAGCTCCCTTTGCCAGTATATCTTCAGACATATACTTCCTCCTGGGAAAAAATAGCGATTACCTGACAATAATAATTTCTCTAACCAAACTTGCAAGGCCTGACGCCGGAAATTTTCTCGGTTGGCCCCGGGAATGCTCCACAACTGTCGGCAACCGGACCGGCTCCTGCCAATAATGAGTTCATGAGGCTGCGGTGGGAAAAATGAGCTTTACCGCGGGCCGGCCAGGAGAGAAAAGCTGCGCCCCGCCTGTTTGCCCGTCCTCCGCCAGCTCAGGGATTTTCCATGTTGGTGCTGCCGCCCAGTCCTCCTGGAGAGTGACAGGCTCTGATACATTTGCTATACTTTTTCCCGGGTATTTACTTAATGCATTGAAAGATTTTCAGCCTGCTACAACTTCACCAGCAGTCGGGGGCTGCGACGCCCTGCCGGGAACCCTGGTTGCCCTGGCGGCGCCCCAAAGGATCAGACCACCCGGGTTCGCTGCGGCCCTTTGATGTTCGCTTAATCAAAGCATCTTGTGATAATCTTAAACATTACATCAATCTATGAAAACCATAAAAAATATCCTGATTATATCATTATTAACAGCAATATTATTAGAAATAACCCTGCAATTGAATTACTATATTCAAAATGGGGCACTGTTATTTTATCGGGTAAATACACCAATTTATATAAAAGATATTAATTATGCTTTTAGGGTTAAATCATATTTAACATATCATCATAAAACCAATGAATTTAATGTAATCTATTATACTAATAGTAAGGGGCTCCGCTGTTCTTCTAAATTTGAAGAATATGGCAACCCTGGAAATGAATTGGAAATAATTTTAAACGGCCCCTCCTTTGCGTTTGGCTGGGGAGTAAATTATGAGCAATCTTTTGCTGCAATACTGAAGAAAAAATTAGAACTAAATTCCCCTAATGGTAAAAGGGGCCTAAAAGTAATCAATTTCGGGGTCCCCAGCCGCCCGGTGCCGGTCCAAATTAAATATTTAAAAAATGAGAGCCGACACTATAACCCTTCATTGGTAGTGCAACTTGTATATGGATCAATGGTTGTCTGTGATGATGAACAAAGTTATTATAGTGCCAAGGATGGTTATTTAGTAAATAAAAAGGATAGGTATCAATATATTATAAGCAAATTAAAACAATCTGGAATAATATTTTATTCCTGGATTGCTTATAACAAAATATTATCCTGGAGCAATAAAAATAATTCCAATAAAAAAATAATCGGTGCAGGTAGAGAATTGAAAAATATTTATGAATTTAATTTAGAAAATAAAGATATAATAACCTCATTAAATTATTATCTTAACTTACAATCTTACTGTCAATCAATTAATGCCAAATTAATTATTGTATATATTCCGCTAAGTTATATTATCTATAATGAGGATATTATTCGATGGAGACATTTGGGGGCTGACAATATTAAGGGGCAAATCGCGTTTAACCACCAATTCTGTAACTATCTCAAGACACACGGGATCGTCTGCATAGATTTGACTGAGGATCTCAGCAAAATAGCAAAAAACTCGCCGCAGCGCTTATACTATTGGCTGGACGTCCATTGGACTGCTTACGGGAATGAAGTCGCCGCCGGTTTAGTGGCGGATTACCTCCTGAAGCATCACCAGGAATATTTTTAGAATTTGAGCGCAGTTCTCTCCCGAGATTCGGCCCCGGCTTCCTCTCACCCGTCAGCCTATCCCCCCTCCCCCGGCCTGAGGACCTCAGCCGCTGGTCTGCTTCCGCCGCAGGAGGGGGACCGGGGCGCGGCCATCATTCCTCGGTAGTTATCTTATGGGCGGCCCCTTCAGCCAGTCGAAATCAATGTCCGGATCATTATAGGCAAGGCGTAGTTCATCCGCCGGGTTGTAAACCTTGGAGGTTATATACAGCAGATTGACCGGCCCTTGGACGGTCTTGCACCCGTGCCCCACGCCCGGCGGAATCTTCAGGACCTGGGCCGGCTGTAAGTCACCCATCAGGAAGTCCATCGTCTGCCTGTACGTCGGGGACTCGGGACGCAGGTCGCACAATCCCACCCGCAGGACGCCGGTGACCACGTACCACCAATCCACCTGCAGGTGATGCACATGCCAGGCCTTGATTACCCCGTCGAACATCAGGGAATGGCTCCATTGCCCGAACCCCTCGCCAAAAAAATCATCGGTGACCCGGATGATCTCCCGGAAAAAACCGCGTTCATCGCCATACGTGGTGAGTTCCTTGCAGATAATCCCAGCAATCATAACCTTCCCTATCCTCTCCCGGGGAAATCTAGGGTCCGGACCCCCCTGATCATGACGGAAGCACCCGGCTTGAGCCAGCCGGCCCAGCCCGGAGGCCTAATTGATTCCCCGGCCGCCGCCCTTGCGGCCGGCCTGGGCGTTCTTCTTGGTTGGCACCGACAGATTACCACGGTTCCAGGAATTTTTCATTATTAATGGGGGGACCGGGGATGGCCGTTTTGAAACGTGTGGCTGCATCGGGGCCCCAACGCCCGCCTTGTGGGCGGGCCACTGACCGGGAAGGAGCGGGCCTCCCCTCCGAGCCAGACCGGCTGCCAGCACACGTAACTGTTGGGGCCTGAGGGAATATCCGGCCAGGTGCTTGCCAAAGTGGGCTGCTTAGTGATACCTTTATGGCCAAGGAACCGGTTCCAGGTCCCATGCTCTTGAGAACTCGAGGAATCATGCTATGACTGCACATAAAATCTTGGTTACAGGTGGTGCAGGGTATATCGGTTCTATTTTGACTCCTGCCTTATTATCTCAAGGCCATAGCGTAACAGTCCTGGATGCGCTCATTTTTAACCAGACCCCTTTGTTGGAATGTTGCAGTAACCCAAGATTTGAATTCATCCGAGGGGATATTTGTGAAACTTCTTTATTAGATAAGCTTATTGCCCAATCGGATATTATTATTCCCTTAGCGGCTATTGTGGGCGCTCCCGCCTGTAAAGTAAGCCCGACCCATGCCAACTTGGTAAATTATCAGGCCCACCGGCATATCGTCAATACGGTCTCCAAAGATCAAAGGGTGATTTTCCCCACCACCAACAGCGGCTACGGTGTAGGTGAGAAAGATGTTTTTTGCACGGAGGAGTCCCCGTTAAGACCGGTTTCTGAATACGGGCGAGCGAAGGTACAAATAGAACGGGCCTTCTTGGATAAGGGGAATGCCGTTACGTTCCGGCTGGCAACGGTCTTTGGGATGAGCCCGCGTATGCGCATGGATTTGCTGGTCAATGATTTCACCTATAGAGCTTATAAAGATCGATCAATTATTATTTTTGAAGAAAATTTCCGGCGGAACTTTATTCATATTGCCGATGTCGCCCGGGCCTTTATTTTTGCCCTTGAAAACTTCCAGATCATGAGAGGCGAGCCTTTTAACGTTGGCTTGAGTTCCGCTAACCTCACCAAAAAACAACTCTGTGAGAAAATCAAGGAACATGTGCCGGAGTTCTATATCTATTGCGCTCCCATCGGGGAAGATCCCGACAAACGGGATTACCTCGTCAGCAACGCCAAAATCGAAGCCTTGGGGTGGCGCCCGGTTCACACCCTGGATGACGGTATCAAAGAGTTGCTGAAAGGCTTTCAGATCCTGAAACCCCAACGCTTTGCCAATGTCTGAGGAAATGCCTGGATTGGAATCCATGGTGGCGGTAGTCCTGGCCGGGGGCCTAGGATCACGCCTGCGCCCGGTGGTTGGGGACCGTCCCAAGGTTTTAGCGGAAGTGGGCGGCCGCCCTTTCCTGGCCTATATTTTAGATCAACTGGACCAGGCAGGCGTGCGTGAGGCGGTGCTGTGCACAGGCTATCTGGCGGCGGCCATTTCGAACACCTTCGGCGAGCGCTACAAGTCTTTGACGCTCAGGTATTCTCGGGAGGCCCAGCCCCTGGGCACCGGCGGTGCGTTGCGCCAGGCACTGCCCTATTGTCTTTCCGATCCGATTTTGGTTCTGAACGGCGATTCGTTTATCCAGGCGGATCTGGGGGCCTATCTGGCCTGGTTTTATCACAACGGCTTGGAGGCCGCCCTGCTTCTCACCTCGGTGCCCAACGCCCGGCGATTCGGCCAGGTGAAGGTCAGGCCAGACGGCCTGATCCTGAGCTTTGCCGAAAAATCGGGACCCGACCAGGCCGGCCTGATCAACGCGGGGGTTTATATCTTAAAAAAAAGTGTGATATTATCCATTCCGGCCGGGGAAAGCTTTTCCCTGGAACATCAACTCTTTCCCCAATTGATGGGGAAGAATCTCTATGGATACGTAACGAGAGGAAGTTTTATTGATATTGGCACCCCGGAATCATATTTATTGGCCCACGAATTTTTTACACATAACAAAATTGGCTGGACAAAAGAAAAAGTTGAGTCTATGGTGAAGTAGGACTCAGCCGGGGAAGGACCAACTAAAGGGTAACAGCAATTATTCTGAAAGGTAACAAGGGAAATGATTATCAGCAGAACGCCGTTCAGGATCTCGTTTTTCGGAGGAGGTACAGATTATCCTACCTGGTACCTCAAGCATAGTGGCAATGTTCTAGCTACATCAATTAATAAATACTGTTATATAAGTTGCCGCTACCTGCCTCCTTTCTTTGAACATCGCATTAGAGTAGTGTACTCTAAAATAGAAAATTGTCGAAGTTTCGAAGACATTCAGCACCCCTCGGTAAGGGAAACCATTCGCTTTCTGGAAATGGAAAGGGGATTGGAAATCCATCACGACGGAGATTTGCCCGCCAGAAGCGGCATGGGGTCCAGTTCATGTTTTACCGTGGGCCTGTTGCACGCCCTCTATGCCCTGAGCGGCGTGATGGTCAGCAAACATCGCTTGGCCAAGGAGAGTATCCATATCGAACAGAACCTGATTAAAGAAACCGTCGGCTCCCAGGATCAAGTAATGGCTGCTTATGGCGGTCTGAATCACATAATCTTCAACACTACCGGCGATATCTCCATCAGACCCGTAATCCTGGAAAAAGAACGTCTGCAAGAACTTTTCTCCCACTTGATGCTGTTTTATACCGGCATCAAGCGCACGGCTTCGGATATCGCCAAGACTTATGTGGAAGATCTTGAAAGCAAAAAGGACCATCTCTCCGCCATGCACGAGATGGTCGAGGAGGCCATTGCTATTCTCTGCAGCAACCGGTGTGTCTGCAATTTCGGAGATTTGCTCCATAAAAGCTGGATGCTGAAGAAAAGTCTGAGCCCTCATATCTCCAACGGGGTGGTGGACGGGCTCTATGAGAAGGCTCGGGCCCATGGCGCCCTTGGCGGCAAGATCACCGGAGCCGGCGGGGGCGGGTTTTTGCTGCTCTTTGTTCCTTTTTCGGCCCAAGAGAAGGTAAAGAAGGCCCTAAAAGATTTGATTCATGTTCCCTTTACCTTTGAATCCTCCGGCAGTCAAATTATCTTCTATGAACCGAGCAAAGAGGACTTTTCCGCTTTAGATCGAGACCGCGCCATTAATCCTGTCATTCCCTTCAGGGAACTCACTCCCCGATAGTCAAAGGTATATTCCTTGGATCTGGCTCACGACTTATTACGACGCCTGTACTATGAGATGTTGCGCATCCGTCTGTTTCAGCTCCGGATAGAACACCACTATCTGGATAATGAAATGAAAACCCCCGTCCACCTGTGCATCGGTCAGGAGGCGGTGCCGGTGGGGGTTTGCGCCCATTTGCTCAAGGAGGACTATATCTCCAGTAATCATCGCGGCCATGGCCATTATCTTGCCAAAGGCGGTTCGCTGAAGGCGTTGGTGGCGGAGCTGTATTGCAGAAGGACCGGCTGTTCCAAGGGCCGGGGCGGCTCAATGCACCTGGTGGATGTTTCCGTGGGCCATTACGGGAGTTCCTCCATCGTCGGCGGCGGCATCCCCATCGGTACGGGGATGGCCCTGGCAATTAAGATGAAAAAAGAGGCCCGCATAAGCGCAGTGTTTTTCGGCGACGGCGCCGCGAATGAAGGCGTCCTGTACGAGAGTGTCAATTTTGCCATCCTGAAGAAGCTGCCGGCGATCTTTGTCTTGGAGAACAACCACTATTCCGTCTGTTCCCATTTTTCCTCCCGTCAGGCCGGTGACAATCCTTTTCATGCCATGCCGCCGGAATTGCTGCTCACCGGAAAAATCGACGGCAACGATGTCCTGGAGGTTTACCGGGCCGCAGGGGAAGCGGTGCAGCGCGCCAGGAACGGCCTGGGTCCTTCCTTCCTAGAATGTCAGACGTATCGCCTGCGCGGTCATGCCGGGGTGCCGTCCCAGGAAGCCCGGGGATATCGGACGTGTGAGGAAGTGCAGGAATGGGAAGCCCGGTGCCCCATCAAGTCGCTGGAACAAGAGCTTCTCAAGGCCGGGGTCCTGACTTCCCCCGACCTGGCCGCCATGCAGCACAGGATTGAGGGTGAACTGGACGCCGCCTTTTCCGCCGCCCTTAAGGACCTGCCGCCCCAAAAAGAAGAGCTGCACCATTATCTTTTCTGCGAGTAAATAACGTGCCGTGGTCCAAGGTAAAATTCGAAATCGGCGAACCTGACGGCTTCAGCAGCTGTCCAGGAGAACGCCGGATCCTCAAATATATTGAAGCCGTGCGGGAAGGGTTCCATCAGGCCCTGCTGCACGACCCCAGGGTCTTTGTCATGGGGCAGGATGTCGATGCTCCCGGCGGTATGTTCGGCGCCACTCGGGGCCTCCAGGAAGAGTTCGGCCCTGAACGGGTGTTCGACACCCCCCTGGCAGAGAATGCCTTGACCGGGATAGCAATCGGCGCGGCGCTGGCTGGTCTGCGGCCGGTATATTTACACAACCGGCCGGATTTTCTCCTGCTGGCCATGGATCAACTGGTCAACCACGCGGCAAAATGGTACTATATGTTCGGGGGCGCGGTGAGTGTCCCCCTGGTGATCTGGACCTGCATAGGCCGGGGATGGGGCTCGGCGGCTCAGCATTCCCAGGCTTTGCAGGGATTGTTCATGCATGTCCCAGGACTGAAGTTGATCATGCCCAGCACCTGTTATGACGCCAAGGGACTCCTGTTGGCGGCCGTCGCCGATCCCAATCCGGTCATCATCATCGAGCACCGGCTGAATTTTAGACAAGCGGGGAAAGTCCCCCCGGAAATCTACCAGGTGCCCATCGGCAAGGGGGTAGTGAGGCGGACCGGCCGGGATGTCACCGTGGTGGCCACCTCCCATCAGGTGCTGGAGGCCTTTAGCGTCGCCCAGGAACTGTCCGGGCAGGGCATTGAGGTGGAAGTAATTGACCCCCTGACGCTTCGCCCCCTGGACCAGGACCTCATCCTCAACTCGGTGGCCAAAACCGGGCGCTTAGTCATGGTGGACTCCGGCTGGAAGACCGGAGGAATCGGGGCCGAGATCGGGGCTCTGGTGGCTGAAAAAAGTTTCCCTTATCTCAAGGCGGCCATTCAGCGGGTGGCGTCCCCGGATTTGCCCACCCCCGCAGGATTCACCCTTGAAGAAGCTTTTTATACCACCCCGGCGGATATCAAACAGGCCATCTGCGCCGCGGTTGACTATCACCCACGTGTTTCGCCATGAAGCAATCGCCCCAGGGACGACCACCCGGCTGTCTGCCCCGGATTGTCCAGCGGTAAGGAATCCTAGCCATGCCCAAGACGACGAAAGTTCCGTTCGGCACCATCGCCATACCCGAAAAGTCCAAAGATTTGATTCTCCAGGCGCTGGAATCCAGGCGCATTTCCAGCGGCAAATATGTCCGGGAGTTCGAGGAGAAATTTGCCGACCTTCTGGGGATTAAAGAGGCGGTGGCGGTGAGCAGCGGGACCGACGCCGATGCCCTGGCATTGGCTGCCCTCCATGACTTCGGGGCCCAACCGGGGGATGAGGTCATTGTCCCGGCCCTCAGCTTTGTGGCCACCGGCAACGCGGTGTTGCATGCGAGATTCACCCCCGTGTTCGTAGATATCTGCCGGGATACCCTTAATATTGATCCGGATTTGATTGAAGCCGCCATTACGGAAAAAACCAGGGCGATCATGCCGGTGCATCTCATGGGCAAACCGGCGGATATGGACCGGATCAACGTTATCGCCGAAAAGCACGGGCTTTTTGTCATTGAGGATGCGGCGGAAGCGCACGGAGCTTCCTATAAGGGTAAACCCGTGGGAACCCGGTCGGACCTGGCGGCCTTCAGTACCTACATCGCCCACATCATCACCACCGGCGAAGGCGGCGTCGTCGTTTCCGATCGGGAAGATTTGGCGGAAATCGTCCGCTCCCTCCGTTCCCACGGCCGGGCCTGTAAGTGCAAGGAATGTACGCTTAATCTGGCCTCAAAATATTGTTCCAAAAGATTTAAGGGAAAAGGAGGCGAGGATATTCGCTTTATCTTTGAGAGAATCGGTTACTCCAGTAAGATGAATGAACTGGAAGCGGCCATCGGCATCGGTAACATTGAACTTTATCATGAAATCCTGGAGAAGCGTCGCCAGAATCTTCTTTATGTTCTCAGCAGATTTGAACAGTTCAGTCCTTATCTTTCCACCATCAGAGAGGAACCCCACGAAAAAATCGGACCGCATGCGATTCCCATTATCATCGAGCCTCACGCTTCCTTTACCCGGGCGCAGTTTACTGAGCATCTCGAGAAACATGGCATTGAGACCAGGACCCTATTCGCCTCGATGCCCACCCAATGTCCGGGATTTACCTATTTGGGCTATCACTTGGGACAATTTCCCGTGGCGGAGTATATGGGGAAAAATGGCATCCATCTCGGGGTTCACCAGGATTTGGGGCTGACAGAAATGGAATATGTTTTAGACCAGATAAGGGTATTCTTAAAAAATCACTAAAAATTTTTTAGGAAAAATTATCGGAGGGTCTGGCCCAGTGTTCTGCATCTTAGAGGCGAGAAAAAACCAAAAAATCGGGGGCCCCGGCCCTCTTTCTTATTGCCCCGGCCTGTCTGGCCGCCTCCACCGGCCATGCGCTGGGGGGGAACGCCCTCACCGGGGGGTCGGAGAATTCTCTCCATGCCTTCGTCAGCTTATCTGCCGTCATTCCCCTTACGCTGGTGGTCCCGATGATTCTCCAGAAACCGTTACAACAAAATTCCCGAAATAGAATTTTCCCTTTCAAGAACGTATGAGCGCCGGAATAACTTATTTTTATGAAAATAAAATATTAGTAGGGATATTTTTATGTTCGATAATGGTATTTATTTTCTACGTCATTGTTTTCTTTATATCTTTGTCTTCTCTGATTTCTGATTATTCGTGGGGAGATATCGTTTACCATCACCAGATATTTTATAATTTTATTCATGGACGTTTTTTTCAAACCTCAGTATATTGGAACGCCTTGGTCAACTCAAACAACCAATACCCTTATTTGAGTATGTTCAACGTCCATCTATACCTTTCACCGTTTATTTTCTCTATATTTTATTGTCTTCTCCCAAATCTTTACGGCTTATATAGTATGGTGTTAGCGGTAACTTATATAAGCCTGGCATTTTTTCTATGGAAACTGGTTTGCCTTTTTACCAACGAGAACCGCTTTCCCAAATATCTGCTCATTATGAGTTTCTTTTTATCAAATTCATTTATCTTTTTAATATTCGTGGGCAAGGCCAGCCCCATATTGCTGGGAACGCCGTTTATTCTGGCAGCTTATTATTTTTTACAAAAAGACCAATACCTTTTATATTATCTTTGTTCTGTATTATTTTGCCTGTCCTATGACGACTGTGGTCTCTTGTTCGTATCTTTTTTGGGGTATGTCTATTTCTTCGAAAAAAAGCATGTGAAGCCCGCGATGGTCACTGCGGTGCTGGGAGTAGTAATAGTTGGCCTGATTATCGGCGTCCTGCAACCCCTGGCCAGGTTCAAAATGACCGGAAAATCGGTGGCCTCCGTCTTCGACGCCTTCGGGGTGGTCTGGGTTTATTTCACCAGCGGCCATCTCCTCCAATTTGCCTATACCATGATGAAAAACCTGTTGTTCTTCGGATCGCTGTTTCTGGTTTTCCCGGTTATAGCGCTCTGGTCGCAGCCACCCTTTCCGCAACGCCGGGATTTGTATCAATGTCTCGGGTTGATTTTCTTGGCGCCCCTCAGCCATTGGGCTTCGATTCTGGTGAATGTCGGCGTGCATCTTTTGCCGGTGGTGATATTTTCCCTGATTGCCGTCACCTTGGCCATCAGCCGATCAAAGCTGGTTATTCCCGGACAATGGTCGTGGCGCCGCGGCTTGGCTCTGGCGCTGGTCGGTTTCTATCTCCTGGGGAATGCCCTGGGGTTCGGATATCGTCATCGCCACTGCCTCGGCAACGAGTATGCCGAAGACAAGAAAGCAAATGCCCGCTGTCTGCAAACTATCAACCACTTGGTGCCCGTTGACCGGGGTCTCTGTTATTGGACGGCCCGGGGACTCGACGGTTTTTTGGGTAACCGTTCCAATCTCTGGCGCTTTCCGCATTTTTTTGATCAGGCTGATTTATTGGCGATGCAGAAGAACGCCCGAAATACCTTTTTCCAGGCCGACCTCAACCCCGGCCAGGATATCTCTCAAGCTCTCCGGCGGGGAACCTATCATTCCACCGGGGAGCAGGTCTTCATCGACCACCGGGCCATTGAGGCCGTTTGCCATAAGCTGGTGACGGTAAACGGGTCTCACGCCGTCATCTTCGATGATCCGGGGATGGTTATTCTAAAAAGGAAGGAATCCCCCCGGCTTGAACAACCGCCGGAAACCCGGGGCTTCGGGTTTTTGCGCTATTTCCCCGAGTTCTGGAAAGCGAAATTTCCAGGATAATGCCCTAGAGGTTATCCGATTGAGGGCAGCGTCTCGGTAAGTCATCCTGACACCTCAGCAAAGGAGAACATAACCTTGGATTTGAAGGTAACTCTAGTCGTTCCAACCCTCAATGAGATCAATGGCATGCGGCAGATCATGCCGCGCACCCACCGGGAGCTCCTCCACCAGATCATTATCGTCGACGGGGGGTCCACTGACGGCACCCTGGAGTATGCCCGGGAAATGGGGTACGAAGTGTACATCCAGAAAGAACCGGGCATCCGCCTCGGCCTGATTGAGAATTATCCCAACATTACCGGGGATATCATCATCACCTTCAGTCCGGACGGCAACTCGGTGCCCGAGGAAATCCCCCCCTTGATCGAGAAAATCAAACAAGGTTACGATATGGTCATCGTCTCCCGGTATCTCGGGGACGCCCGGAGCTTTGATGACACCTTCGTCAGTCGCCTGGGGAATTGGTGGTTTACCAAAATCATCAACTTCCTGTTCGGCTTTCATTATACCGACGCCCTGGTGATGTTCCGGGCTTATAAGCGTGGAGTGCCTGAAAAATTAGGAATTTTGAAAAGACGGTCCCCCCTGTATGAGAAGTTCATCGGCCGCTATATCAGTTGGGAGCCCCAGTTGTCGGTGCGCTGCGCCAAGCGCCGGCTGAAGATCTGCGAGATTCCCGGCGACGAACCGCTGCGGGTGGACGACAAAGGCACCCGGGGGAACCGGCTGCTGCCGCCGTCCCGGATCTACCATTTCCGGTCCGGATTCGCCTGCCTCTATATGTTTTTAGAAGAATTTATCCGCCGGGATCTATAAATTTACTCCAGGATAGATTGGCCGGAGGGTCATCATGAAGGTTACCTTAATACAGCCGCCGAACATGCAGCGAACCGGCAAGTGGAAAAGTCAGAAGGTGTGCCGCACTCCCACCAACCTGGGTCTGTTGGCCGCCTATATCCGGCAGCGCGGCCATGAACCGCGGATCGTGGACCTGGACATCGAAGGCGGGACCCTGGAAGAGATTGGCCGCCTCATCTTGGCCAACGACCCTCAGGTTATCGGCATCACCTGCCTGACGCCCCGCTTCCCCATCAGCATGGCCATTATCGGCGAATGCAAGCGCCTCCAGCCGGAGGTAATTGCGGTGGTCGGCGGTCCCCATATCAGCGGTTTGCCTGAATACGCCTTGAAGGACCCGGTGGTGGACTACGCCGTGCTCGGCGAAGGGGAACAGGCATTTCTCGAGTTGATCAATCATCTTGCGGCCGGTAAGCCGGTTGACTCGGTGGCGAATCTCATCCACCGGCAGAATGGCGCCGTCAAGGTCAACCCGGTCCGGCCCTTCATCGCCGACCTGGACGCCTTACCCTTTCCCGCCTGGGATCTGCTCAAGCTTGACAATTACGTGGATCCCGCCTTTTACCAGGGACCGCACTTGGGCCTGATGTCGGCCCGGGGATGTCCCTTTGACTGTTACTTCTGCGCCTCCCGGGTCGTCTGGGGCCGGCGGGTCCGCTACCGTTCGCCCGCCAATATGATCGCCGAGATCGAAGAGGCCATCAGCCGATATGGGATCCGGGAGTTCATGTTCTACGACGATACCTTTACGTTAAATCGCAACCGCATCCTGGAATTCTGCCAAGGCGTCATCAAGCGCCGCTTGGATATCCGGTTTTACGCTCAGGTTCGGGTTGACACCATCGACCTGGAAATTGTCCAAAAACTCAAGGCCGCAGGGTGTTTCGCGGTGGCCATCGGGGTGGAGAGCGGTAACGAGCAGATCCTGAAAACCATGGGCAAAAACCTTAACATTGACCAGATCCGCGCTGGCTGCCAGGTGTTGAAGGCGGCTCACATGCCTTTTTTGGCCAGCTATATCATCGGCCACCCCGGGGACACCCATGAAACCATCCGACAGACCATCGACTTCGCCAACGAACTGGACGCCGACCAATCCAAGTTCCTGATCGCCACCCCTTATCCGGGAACCAGGTTCTTCCAGATGTCGGTGGCGCGCGGCGTCATCCCCCCGGAAGGAGCGGCAGACCTGGGGGATCACACCTATTTTCAGCACGTCGCCGCCAACCTGTCACAAGTTTCGGATGCGGATCTCCTGGCCTATCAACAACAGGCCTTCGACGATTACGATAACCGCAAGCGGCCGTTGGTATAGAAGATCTCAGTGGAGCGCTGTATGAAAAAATCCGGTAATCCGCCCGACGTGGTGCTGATCTATCCGAAAACCGGGCTGGACCTCGGATCGACCGTGGCCCCGCCCTTTGCCCTGTTGACCATTGCCGCCCCGTTGCTGCAGAAGGGGATTCGGGTGCAGATCATCGATCAGCGGGTCGAGAAAAACTGGGTCCAGCAGCTTCGGACCGCCCTCCGGCACAAACCGGTGTGCTGCGGCATTTCCACCATGACCGGCACCCAGATCCACTTCAGTATCGAAATAGCCAAGATTATTCGGGCGGAAACCGGAGGGGCGATTCCCCTTGTCTGGGGCGGTTGTCACCCCACGATATTACCCGAGCAGACTCTCCAGAGCGAATATGTGGACATCGTTGTCGTGGGTGAAGGTGACGAAACCTTCCTGGAGCTGGTGGAGGCCTTACAGCATAAGCAGCCCCTGGCCCAGGTGAAGGGCATTGCCTACCTGGAAGGGGAAAAGTACGTCTTCACGGGGGAACGGCCGTTACTGGACGTTGAGACCCTCCTCCCTACTCCCTGGGAACTGGTCAATGTGGAAGCCTATATTCATCCCGATCTGTATCTGCGGGAAAGTCGGCGGGTGTTGGATGTCGGCCAAACCAGCCGGGGCTGCCCCTACCGTTGCGGCTTTTGCTCCAGCGCCGCCATTCGCAAACGCAAATGGCGCAAAATGTCCGTGGAAAAATCTCTGGCCATGATCATTGAAGACGTGAAGCGCTATAACCTTGACGGCATTTGGCTCCGGGACGATGAGTTTTATATCGACCCCAATCGGGCCACCGAAATCTGTGAAGGTATCATCGAAGCCGATCTGAATATTGCCTGGTACACCTCGGGAACCCGGATCGGGGATTTGTTGCGCGCCACCGATGACCAGTTGGCAACATTGAAAAAGAGCGGCGCGTATGTGGTAAAAATGGGCGCCGAAAGCGGGAGTGACCGGGTCTTGGAATATATCCGGAAAGGGCAAACCGTTGAACAGATCCTGGCCGCCAACCAGAGATGCCGAAAATTCGGGATCAAACCGGCCTTCAGTTTAATGTGCGGCTTTCCCACCGAGACCTTTGCGGAAATTAATCAAACCATCGACCTGTTCTTCAGGCTGCAGGAAGAAAACCCCGAGGCCTCCTGCGAAACCATTGCCCAATTTACTGCCCTCCCCGGCACGGAATTATATGACATCGGCTTGCAGATGGGTCTCAACCCGCCGGAAAGATTGGAGGACTGGGTTAACTGGCTGTTTCACGATACTGATTATAAAGGGGAACGATTGCCCTGGTTCAATGCCCAGGAGCGCCGGGCCATCGGCAACCTGAATTATCTCAGCATCTTATCCAAAACCGGGGCGGAAATCGTCAAGACCATTCATAATAAAACCTGGGCATCCCTTTTGGGAATGCTGGTAAAACCGGCTTCGAGATACTTTGCCTGGCGGCTGAAAAACAAATACTATCATCTCGTCCCGGAGATTCGTCCCATCAAATGGTTTCAGTACTACATGTTTTCGTCCAGTTGATCGAGTAAAATTGCGCCAGGGACCAGCAGAACGCCACGTGACGATCTGTTAAATTGTCCACCAAGGAAAAGATGGTCAATGCTCATCTATATTGCGGAGCTTTCCCATACGGGGCGAGGTCGTAGTCCAAATGTGGTTCCTTTAGCCGCAGGCTACCTTGCCGCTTCTGCGAAAAAGCATTATCCCCATTTGAATATAACGATTTTTCGAGACCCTCACCTGCTGTTGCAGGCGATTAAGGCAAACCAGCCCGATATGGTAGGTTTTTCAGTGCACCTGTGGTCCGAGAGATTATCACATTTTTGCGCCCGAAAAGTTAAAGAGATTTCAGAACATATCCCCGTGGTGGCCGGCGGACCCTCAGTCGATGACCTGGACCCCCAACTGGTGGAGTTTATGCGCTGTAACCCCGGTTACGATGTCTGTATCCCAAATGAGGGAGAACCTGCCTTCCTGAATTTAATCGAGCACGTCGGGGCTCATGGCAAAGTCAGGAAAGATATCATCATTGACGGGTGTTCCACCTTATCTGCCGACGGCTCCTTGCTGCGGGGGCGCTACCTTGCTCCTGATTTATCCCACCTACCTTCACCTTATCTTGGCGGGTTCCTGGATGCTTTTCTCAATGAGGGTTATGATCCGATCATTCAGTCAATGCGAGGATGTCCTTACTCCTGTAAATTTTGCGTCAGCGGAACACCTTTATGGAGCAAGATCAGGGCCTTTGACACGGACAGGGTGTTGGCCGAATTCGACTATATTAAGAAACGGACGAACAGCGATTATCTGATCTTAACCGATGAAAATTTTGGCATTATGAAAGAGAGAGATGTCACTCTGGCGAAATATATCATGAAATCCTATCAGGACGGTGGCTATCCCCGCAAAATCTATTACTATTCCGCCAAAATTATCAGCGATTACGTCTTAACGGCGGTGGAGACCCTGTCGCCCATCGGCGAATTCGCTATGAGTTTTCAGACGTTAGATGAAAAGGTCGCCAAGGAGATCAAGCGGAAAAATATCAGCTTCGAGCAGTTCTTGCATTACGTTGACTGGGCGGCGGCGCGCAAGATCATGACCTCTTCGGAGATGATTTTCGGGTTCCCGGGAGAACAGGTGCACTCCTATGTGGCCGGCCTGGAACGCTTGATGCGGTCGGGGGTTGACCGGATTTACAGTTATAACCTGCGGCTGTTCAACGGGATAGATTTGGCTGCCAAGGAAAATCGGGACAAATATGGGTTTAAAACCTTGTTCCGCCTCCCGGAGCGCACCTATGGTTGTTATGACGGCGAATTTGTCACCGAAACCGAGGAAGTGGTGATCGGCTCCAACAGTTTCGACTATGAAGATTATCAGCAGGTCAGAAAATATGGGTTGTTTCTCGAATTGTCCACCGGCAGAGGTTACCTGACGGAATTGATCCGGATTATGATTAGATTGGGATTGCCGGGTGAAAAATTGATCATGTTTCTCACAGAGTTTGATTACCGCAATTTTCCTCACTTACTCTCCATCGTCAAAGAATATGAAGAGATGGCCAAGAAAGAACTGTTCGAATCCCCGGAAATGTGTATCGCCAACGCCTCTAACATATTTTCCAGCGGCCAACCCATACCGGAAGTAAAACTAAATTTAATTTATACGGGCAGGATCATGTTGGATCCTAAAGCAAGAAAAGAATTGTTCGAGGTTATCAAACAGTTCATCCGGGGACATTGCCGGTCGGAAACACAGATTGACTTTTTTCATGAATACCTGGACAATCTGTTGGCGAATCAGATTGTTTCATTTTGCTCGCCGGAAAGACCGTCCATTACCGTGCAAACGAAGATTCTTATAAATAATATTGAACTTAATTGTTATAATGTTGTTGATGATTTGTGGACAGAGACGCCGTTATCGGTTAGTTTTGATTTGCACGAAGATTCTGTTAATTTTTTAAAAAATAAAAATCTGGAGAATACACATAACGACGCGACTCTACAAGATATTTACATGTCGGTTTCGAGATTTGGGCTTCTCCGATTGCGCCAAATAACTAATTGAAGTCTGATCTTTTTTAAATGGACACGTTGGAAAATTGATGCTAACATAAATATTAGTCTATAATTTTGAGATTTGGGCCAGGCTCATGCAATAAATAAAATAATTGAGTGAAATATATGTTAAACAATAAAACAATTCTTATTACTGGCGGCACCGGTTCTTTCGGGAAAAATTGTACGGAAATTATTTTAAAAAAATATAACCCGAGAAGACTGATTATTTTCAGCCGGGATGAGCTCAAACAATTTGAAATGGCACAGGAATTCCCGGACTCAAAATTTCCCTGCATCCGTTATTTCATCGGCGACGTAAGAGATAAAGAACGATTATATAGAGCCTTTCGTAATGTTGATTATGTCATCCATGCCGCTGCTTTGAAGCAAGTTCCGGCGGCGGAATATAACCCCTTTGAAGCAGTCAAAACCAATATACTGGGGGCTCAGAATATCATTAACGTCTCTATCGATCAACAAGTAAAAAAAGTTATTGCGCTCAGCACGGATAAGGCCGCTAATCCGATAAACCTCTACGGCGCTACGAAATTATGTTCAGATAAATTGTTTATTGCCGGAAATTCCTATGTAGGCGAAGCCGGTACAAAATTAAGCGTCGTCAGATATGGAAATGTCGTGGGCAGTCGGGGCAGTGTCGTGCCTTACTTTCTGAAATGTCGGGAGAGTGGTCGTTTCCCTATTACCGACCCACGCATGACCCGTTTCTGGATTACCTTCGACCGGGGCGTCAATTTTGTGTTGGATTGTCTTGAACGGATGGTGGGGGGCGAGATGTTTGTCCCCAAGCTCCCGAGTATGAATATTATGGATCTGGCTCAGGCCATAGATCCGACCTGCAAAACCGACATCATCGGTATCCGGCCCGGGGAAAAAATTCACGAAGTCATGATAACCAGAGATGATGCGAGAAGAACGGTTGAGTTTGACGATTATTACCTTATCCAGCCTGATTTTCCCTTCTGGAAACAAAGGAATAACCACGGCGGCAATCCTGTGGAGGAGAATTTTGAATATAATTCAGGCACCAATCCCTGGATATTATCTGTGGAGGAAATGAGAAAAATAATTAAAACCCTATGATCCCTTATGGCAGGCAAACGGTTGACGAGGATGACATTCAGGCCGTCATAGACGTCCTGCGGTCCGACTGGCTGACGACCGGTCCCAAAGTCGCAGAATTTGAACAGGCATTCTCCCGGTATGTCGGGGCCAAGTACGCCGTGGCGGTGAGCAGCGGCACGGCCGCCCTCCACTGCGCCATGTATGCCCTGGGCATCGGTCCGGGCCAGGAAGTAATCGTGCCGGCGATCACCTTTGCCGCGACCGCCAACTCGGTGGTTTATCAGGGAGGAACGCCGGTTTTCGGCGATGTCGCTCCGGAAACGCTCCTCATCGATCCACAGGATATTGAGCGAAAAATCACCCCCCGCACCAAAGCTGTCATTGCCGTGGATTATGCCGGTCAGCCTTGTGATTACGAAGCCCTCCGGGAAATCGCCCAGCGCCGTCAGATTTTTTTCGCAGCGGATGCCTGTCATGCTTTGGGGGCCACGTACCGGGGGCGTCCGGTTGGCTCGTTGGCGGATTTGAATGTCTTCAGCTTCCACCCGGTAAAGCATATCACCACGGGGGAGGGAGGCATGATCACCACCGACACGGAAGCCTACGCCCAGCGCCTGCGTATCTTCCGCAATCATGGGATCACGAGCAGCCCCCGGGAGCGGGCGAGCCGAAACGCCTGGTTCTATGAGATGATCGACCTGGGCTATAATTACCGGATGACGGACTTCCAGTGCGCCCTGGGGCTGAGCCAACTGAAGAAGTTGCCCCAGTGGCTAACCCGGCGCCGGGAAATCGCCCGGCAATACGACGAAGCCTTCGCCCAACTGAAAGGAATTGAGCCTCTTACGGTAAAGGCCGAGGTGGGGCATGCCTATCATTTATATATTGTGCGGGTGCAGCAAGAGGCGGCCGGCATTGACCGGGAGGCAGTTTTTCAAGGTCTGCGGTCCCGGAGCATCGGGGTGAACGTTCACTATATCCCCGTACACTTGCATCCCTTTTACCAAAATCGCTTCGGCACCCGTCGGGGCCTGTGCCCGGTGGCGGAGTCCGCCTATGAGCAGATTCTCTCCCTGCCCATGTATCCGGCCATGACTGATGAACAGATAAAAATGGTGATCAAGTCGGTTCGCAGGGTATTACAGGTATGAATGCGAGGCGGGATACCTTTCTGGTCGCCGCATCATGAGCCCGGAGGGGATGGCCTTGCAGAAGTTTCTAAGAATTGCCTCCCTGCGCAAGGGGGACTGCCCGACCGCCTTATGACTAAAGCAAGACATCAGTCCGCCTCGCAACTTGTCCTGGGCACCGCGCAACTGGGTATGCCCTATGGAGTGGCTAACCAAGCGGGCCCGCCGGACTTTGAGACGGCCGTAGCCGTCATTAAAACCGCTTGGGAATACGGCATCCGGGAATTTGACACCGCGGCGACCTATGGGGCAAGTGAGGCGGTTTTGGGCAGGGCTCTGGCCTCTCTGGGTATTTCCCCGGAGGCCAGGATCATCACCAAGCTGGACCCGGGCCTTGACCCTCATCAGGGGCAAGCCTTGAAAATGGCCCTGGAGAGGAGTCTGGAGCGCCTGCAGGTCGCATCTCTCTATGGCTTATTGCTGCACCGCGAAGCGTGGCTGGATGACCTGAATGATGATGTGGCAAACATTCTGCGGGAATTTGTGCGCCTGGGCCTGGTGCACCATCTGGGCGCTTCCCTGTATTCGCCGGCCAGGGCCCAACAGGCGTTGGCCTCGGATCTCTTTGAGGTGATCCAGGTGCCGGCCAATATCCTGGACCGAAGATTTGCCGATGCCGGGGTCTTTCAGGCGGCGGAGGACAGCGGCAAGCAGGTTTACATCCGCAGTGTCTTTCTCCAAGGTCTCCTGCTGATGAGGCCCGAGGATTTACCAGCCAATCTGGCCTTCGCCAAACCCACCCTCAGGAGAATTGACACCCTCTGTCTCCAATATAATTATACTCGCCAGAAAATGGCGTTGCGTTACATCAAGGGCGCATATCCTCAGGCAAAAATTATCTTCGGCGCCGAAACCCCGGCCCAGGTAGAACAAAACTTACATATTTGGGAAGATGATTCCCTCTCATGTCTCCCCCGCAACACAGTGGATAGCCTGGCAATTGAAGATGAGAGGATCATTAATCCCTCTCTCTGGCTTGGTTAAAAGGAAATAGCTATGAGTCAAAAGGAAATATTCAGTACGGGGGAAGGCAATAGATACTATGAAAGAAATAAGAATAAATTAACCTCCCCCGATAAAGACCCGATTATTCAGAGTATTGCTCAATTAGAATTATCTCCTAAAAAAGTATTAGAAATTGGATGCAGTAACGGTTGGCGTCTTCATTCACTCAGGCAAATCTATAAATCAGATTGTTGGGGAATTGATCCATCAGCAGAAGCGATCAAACAGGGAAGAGCAGAATTTAGAGAAATAAATCTCGAACGCGGCACAGCCGATGCATTGCCCTATGAGAACCAAATATTTGATATGATAATCTATGGATTCTGCCTTTACCTTTGCGATCGAAGCGATTTATTTAAAATTGCCTATGAAGCGGATCGAGTATTAATGGAATTAGGCAATATCGTAATATATGATTTTTTTTCACCTCTCCCTTACAAAAACCGTTATGCTCATTATGAAGGACTCTATAGTTATAAAATGAATTATGCCAATCTATTTCTATGGAATCCTGCATATATCCTGAAGTACCAGAAAATTTTTCCCCACCCTCCCTTGAAAAACGGCACGGTGGATGACTTGGTATCGGTAATGATAATCGAAAAGCACACTGCCGGTGCATTCCCCCATAACCCGTATTAACGATCAGAGCATGAAAACCGTCGCCCTTATCCAGGCCCGCATGAGCTCCCGTCGCCTCCCGGGGAAAGTCCTCCGGGATATTTCCGGTCAGCCCATGATTTTGCACGTCCTCCGCCGAGCCCGACAGGCCAGCTCCATTGATTCGGTGGCGGTTATCACCTCCGTTCATGAGGATGACGACGCCATCAAGGACTTATGCGCAAAAAACCGCCTTGCCTGTTTCCGGGGCAGCCTCGATGACGTGTTGGATAGATATTATCAGGCCGCCCGCTATTTTCAGGCGGACATCGTGGTCCGGTTGACGGCCGACTGCCCTCTGCTGGATCCCCGGATTATCAATAAGGTCGTCCAGGCCTTCCACCAAGACGCTTTTGATTATGTCTCCAACACCCTTGACTGCACCTATCCGGACGGTCTGGATACCGAAGTTTTCCGGTTTGCGGCCTTGGAGAAAGCCTGGCAAGAGGCGCGCTTACCCTCGGAACGGGAACACGTGACGGCTTATATCTATAAGCACCCGGAATTGTTCCGGTTGGGGTCGGTGAAACAGGAACCCGATCTGTCGGCCTTGCGCTGGACAGTGGACACGCCCCAGGATCTTGATTTTGTGCGCATGATATATCGGTTAATCAATAAGGTTGATTTCGGCATGCAGGAGATTTTGACATTGCTGCAAGCCCATCCGGAAATTATGCAAGTGAATGCGGACCAACAACGCAATGAAGGCTACCTGAGGTCATTGCAGGAAGATCTCAAAGCGACGACAGATTCCAGGTGAGGAGAATGGGCGCCGGGCAACAATTATACATTAATGCCAAGAAAAGAATTCCGGGGGGAACCCAGCTGCTTTCCAAACGCCCCGAGATGTTTCTCCCCGAACAATGGCCCAGCTACTACAGCAGAGTCAAAGGCGTAGAAGTCTGGGATCTGGACGGCAATACCTATATCGACATGAGCATCAACGGCATCGGGGCCTGTATCCTGGGAGCGGGTGATCCGGAGGTGGACGAGGCCGTCCGCCAGGCCATCGAAGCCGGGACCATGTCGACCCTGAACTGTCCGGAGGAAGTGGAACTGGCTGAGCTTCTCTGTGAGCTCCATCCCTGGGCCGAGATGGTCCGGTATGCCCGGGGAGGGGGGGAGGCCATGGCCGTGGCGGTGCGCATTGCCCGGGCCCATACCCGCAAGGACAAAATCGCCTTCTGCGGCTATCACGGCTGGCACGACTGGTACCTGGCGGCCAATCTTTCCGAGGAAAAGGCCTTGGATGGGCATCTGCTGCCGGGCCTCGAACCGGCGGGGGTGCCGCGAAATCTGGTGGGAACCCTCCTGCCCTTTCGCTATAATCACCCCGAAGACCTGGACGCCGCGGTCGCAGAAGCCGGCGCCGAGCTGGCCGCCATCGTGATGGAACCGATCCGGGATCAAGACCCGGCCCCGGGCTTCCTGGCAGGCGTCCGGCAGAAGGCTGATGCTCTCGGGGCGGTCCTCATCGTCGATGAAGTTTCGGCAGGCTTTCGCCTGATTACCGGGGGGGCTCATCTCCGGTTCCACCTGGAGCCGGATCTGGCGGTGTTTGCCAAGGCCATGAGCAACGGCTATCCCATGGCCGCGATCATCGGTAAGGGTCCCGTCATGCAAGCGGCCCAGACTACCTTTATCAGCAGCACCTATTGGACGGAGAGAATCGGTCCGGCCGCGGCGCTGGCGACCATCCACAAACATAGGGAGCACGATGTCGCCTCCCATCTGCACCGGATAGGGGAAATGGTGCAAACCGGCTGGCGCCAGGCGGCGGCAGCCACCGGACTGCCGGTTGACATCGGAGGAATATACCCTCTCAGTCATTTTGCCATTCAACATGAACAGAGCCAGGCGGCTCATACGCTTTTTACCCAGATCATGCTGGAACACGGGTTTCTCGCTTCCCGGTCCTTTTACCCCACCTATGCCCACCGGGAGGAGCATGTGGAGTCCTACCTGGCCGCGGTCGGCCAGGCCTTTGGCCTGATTGCCGAGGCCTTGCAATCCAACAACCTGATGGCTAAGCTCAAGGGACCAATCGCCCATGTCGGTTTTAAACGACTGATATGAATACCCTGATCGTCCGCGCCGATGCCACCCGGGAGATGGGCACCGGCCATGTGATGCGCTGCCTGGCCCTGGCCCAGGCCTGGCAGGATAAAGGCGGGCGGGGCGTATTCATCAGCCGCTGTGAAAGCCAAGCTCTGCAACAACGCCTCCTCGCCGAGGGGTTTGAGGTTTTCCCCCTGGACAAGCCTTATCCCGATCCCGGTGATTGGGACTTTACCAGAGGCCTCCTCGATACCCTCAAGGGCCGGGACCCCGAACCCTCCCCCTGGTTGGTGGTGGACGGCTATCATTTTGATGCGGCCTATCAAACAGGCGTCAAGGCGGCCGGCTATAAACTCCTGTGGATCGACGATTACGGCCATGCCGCGCCTTATTGCGCCGATCTGGTGCTGAACCAGAATATCTACGCCGAGCCGTCCGCTTATATCGACCGGGAGCCTTACACCCAACTGCTCCTGGGGCCCCACTATGCCCTGTTGCGCCGGGAGTTTGCCCGCTGGCAAGGCTGGCGGCGGGAAATCCCTGCGTTAGCGCGAAAGGTTTTAGTTACTTTGGGCGGGGCAGACCCGGGCAATGTTACCCTGAAGGCCATCCAGGCCCTGAAACAGGTGGATGTCCCCGGCTTGGAGGCCCGCATCGTTATCGGCCCGGTCAATCCCCAGGGGGAATTATTACAGCGCGCCACAGGCGGCGACCCCAGGCTGCATCTCCTCACCAACGTCCCGGATATGCCAAAGCTCATGGCCTGGGCGGAGGTCGCCATCGCCGCCGGCGGCAGCACCTGCTGGGAACTGGCCTTCATGGGGTTGCCCTCCCTCCTGCTCGTCACCGCGGAAAATCAGCGGGCCAATGCCCTGGCCCTGGACCGGCGGGGCGTCGGCCTGAATCTCGGCCGGCGCCAGGATTTGTCAGTAAAAAGGATTACTTTGCAATTGAAACAATTAATGGTAAATTCAGAAGAGCGATCCCTGATGGCGCAGAGGGGACAACGACTGGTGGATGGCTATGGAGGAGGCCGGCTGCGCCGAATCATCGCAGGCGAAACCATAAAGCTGCGTCCTGTCCTTTCCGAAGACCGTGAAAGAGTGTGGCAATGGGCGAACGATGAGTCCGTCCGCGCCGCCTCTTTTTCAGAAGCCTTCATCTCGTGGGAAGAGCACATCCATTGGTTTCAGGAGAGAATACGTCGCCCTTATTTTTATATCGCGTTGACTCAGGATGATCTGCCCATAGGCCAGGTACGCTTCGATCAGAAGGAGGGCGAAACGGTCATCTCCCTCATGATTGATAGCGCTTTCCGCCATCGTGGCTATGGGGCCGCCTTGATCAGGACCGCGTGTGAGGAGATCTTTTCAAACACTGGCATCAACGCGATTCATGCCTATGTAAAACCGGGAAACGAAGCGTCACGGGTGGCCTTCATCCGGGCGGGATTTACCGAGATGAGCAATAACCTCCGACAGGGTTATCCGGCCGAGCATTTCGTCTTAGTAAAAGGTTGAATGGTATCCAAGGCTATCATGTCCGTCTCTATAACAATTAACGGCAGAATGATCGGTCCGGGGCAACTGGTTTACATCATTGCCGAAATGTCCGCCAACCATAATCAGGATTTTGATCAGGCCGTAAAACTTATCCGTATCGCGAAGGAATCCGGGGCGGATGCCGTCAAGTTACAGACCTACACCCCCGATACCCTTACCATTGATTGCGATAACGAATATTTCCGCATCGGCGCAGGGACCATCTGGGCCGGACGCACCCTCCACGACCTCTATCAAGAGGCCTATACCCCCTGGGAATGGCAGCCGAAATTAAAAGAACTCGCCGGCGCCCTCGGGTTGGACCTGTTTTCCTCCCCCTTTGATCCTACCGCGGTGGATTTCCTGGAAAAGATGAAGGTCCCCGCCTATAAAATCGCCTCCTTTGAACTGGTGGACCTGCCGTTGATCCAGCGGGTGGCCCGGACCGGCAAGCCTCTCATCCTGTCCACCGGCATGGCGACGTTAGCTGAAATTGATGAAGCGGTCAGGACGGCCCGGCAGGCCGGAGCGACGCAAATCGTCCTGCTCAAGTGCACCAGCGCCTATCCGACGCCCCCGGAAGAGATGAATCTGCGCACCATCCCCCATTTAGCCGACGCGTTTCAGGCCCCCGTCGGCCTGTCCGATCACACCCTGGGAATCGCCGTACCGGTGGCCGCGGTGGCCCTGGGGGCCTGTATGATCGAAAAGCACTTGACCTTATCCCGCTCTGTTCCGGGACCGGACAGTTCCTTTTCCCTGGAACCCCATGAATTCAAAACCATGGTGGAGGCTGTCCGCACCGTGGGAAAGTCTCTCGGGACAGTCAGCTATAACCCCACTGCCCAGGAAGCGGCCAGCCGGGTTTTCCGCCGATCCTTATTCGTGGTGCAAAACATGAAGGCTGGAGAGATTTTTTCGGACCACAATCTCAAGTCTATCCGCCCCGGTTACGGGCTGCCGCCGAAGTATTACGACACCCTGATGGGGAAAAAGGTTAAACAGGATGTAATCAAAGGCACCCCGCTGACTTGGGACCTGATTGAGTAAGGTAACTTCTGGCATCAAGGATTGCCGTGAATATCCTCGTTATCAACATATCATTGCGACCGGTCTCGCCCTTGAAGCTCTTTCCCATCGGGTTGGGATATATTACCACCGCCATGAAAAGGGCGGGCTTTACCTTTGACCTGCTGGACATTGACGCCCATCGCCCCTCTGCTCAGGAGGTCGAGAACTTTATCAAAAAGAAGAAATACGATGTGGTCTGTATGGGCTGCATTGTCACCGGCTATAAAATCTTGAAAGCCTTGGCTGCTCTCGTCAAAAAGCATCATCCCCAGGCCGTCATCATCGCCGGCAACTCGGTGGCCACCTCCATCGTTGACACCCTGCTTACCAAGACCAATGTAGATATCGCGGTCATGTCCGAGGGCGATGAAACCATCGTGGATCTCCTGAACACCTTGTCAAAATCTCGCCCCCTGGCAGAGGTGCAGGGCATCTGTTTCCTACGTGACAGCCAAATGGTGCGGACTCCCCGCCGTCCGCTCATCAAAAATATCTCCACCCTGCCGTTCATCGATTTCACCGTCTATGATGTGGAAGCCTATATCAGCACCTCCAAATTCGCGGTGAGCGATCCTTTGCCCATCCCCCGGGAAGAAATTCGGGCCCTGCCCGTCAATACGGCCCGGGGCTGTGTGGCCAACTGCAGTTTCTGCTACCATGTCTTTAAGAGCCAACCCTATCGTTATCGCAGCCCCGAGTCCATCGTCACCGAGATCAAACAACTGATCGAGACTTATTCGTTGAATTACATCCTGATGTGGGATGAGCTGACCTTTTTCTCCAAAAAGCAGACCGTGGCCTTGATTGATAAAATTCTGGAGGAAAATATTCAGTTTTACTGGGTCGGCTTGTGCCGCGGCGATCTGTTCCAGGACGAGGACGACCTGGAGATCATGAAAAGAATGAAACAAGCCGGCTGCATCGGCATGGGTTATTCCCTGGAGTCCGCCGAACCAGCCATCCTCAAGGCCATGAACAAACATATGTCCGTAGAGCAATTCTCCCGCCAGACCCGACTGTTTCACCGGGCCGGCATCCATACCGTCACCAGCCTGGTCCTGGGGTATCCCCAGGAAACCCCCGAAAGCATCAGGAAAACCTTTGACTGCTGTATCGAAAACCGCATTTACCCCTCAGCCGGCTACCTCCTCCCCCAGCCCGGTTCCGCCATGTACGACTATGCCCGTCACCATGGCTTTATCGGTGACGAAGAGGAATATCTCCTGAACATGGGAGACCGACAAGACCTGCGCCTGAACCTGACCAACATGACCGACCAGGAGCTTGAGTCCCAGGTGCTCGCCGGACTGAAACGCTGTAACGATGAGTTACAGGTGGGCCTCCAGTATGAAGAATTGATCAAAACTATGTATTATCGTAGTCCGAAGAAATAATTACCAGCATCACTCTTTTCTTATTTCTCGTCATCTTCGGTGTATCAAATATAAACTTGATGAATACATTGAACGATAACCATCAGTCGCCATATTTTCTGGCCACCACCGCCCTTGAAGAGTTCTGGGATACGTCAAAGCCGCTGCTGTTTCTCGGAGAATGGTGCAGACGCCACAGCCGCCAAGCTTTTTGGGAACCGCTCGAGGGAAAAGTACTGATTAGCCCCTGGCACGATACACCACAACTTCACCAGGCTTATCACTATATCGTTGATCTCCATGAACGGCTGTTGCCGGTTCTAAAAAATCCCCTCAATTCCATTCACCGGGTTAACTTCAGCACCCGGTATTGGCGCATAGTTCTCGGGCCCTGGCTCCTTTACTACCTTCCCATTATCTATGACAGGTACAGATGCCTGCGCAGCGCGTTCAATGATTATCCCTCTCTTACGACGACCGTATTGGCCGAGGAGTCCTGGATAACCCCGTGCGATACGACGGAGTTTGTGCAATTAATCTATCACGACTCCTATAACCTGCAACTGTACAGTCGAATCCTAAAATTATCGGGATACGATTTTCCCGAAATGACATTTTCTGTGGCGCCCATGCCAGTGGTATCCTCTGAAAGGAATATACCGGGGTGGAAAACCCTTTGGAAAAAATTCCTGGTCAACAAATTGACCGGGGTCAACCAGTGGTGCAAGGCCGACCGTTCTATTATTCTGAGAAACTCGTATTTCTCTCCCCGGGTAAAATTACAACTTTTTCTCAAAACCTTTGGGCGCATATGGCCGGTGCTCAACAGGCTCACCCCCACGCCCCGTTTCACTCCGAACCCGCCGGTCAGAGCAAGTCTGCAAAATCTCTTGCCGGCCGAAAACGAGTTTGAAACGTTGTTGAACCACCTGCTGCCGTTGGATGTCCCTTTGAGTTTTATCGAGGGGTTCGATAATCTTCAGGCTGCCGCAGAACGATCGTATCCGTCCAGCCCCAAGGCAATATTCAGCTCCGCCGCCTGGTACTTCGACGAAGCTTTTAAACAATGGGCGGCCTTTTCCGCTGAACACGGCGCCCGGCTCCTCGGCATTCAGCACGGGGGCAATTACGGCAGCCTGGCACATCACCCCATTGAAGAGCATGAAATTACCATCACTGACCGCTATTATACCTGGGGATGGCAAGGCTCTCGTCCTGGCGCCCGGGTGACTCCCTGGTTCGCCGCCAAACTGGCGGGCCGAAAGCCCTTGCACGCCGCTGACCACAAAGCCGGGATTCTTTTCGTCGCAACCTCAATGCCGCGCTATCTCCTGCAATTGCCCCATACCCCCGACCATTTTCATCAATACCTGCTCTGGCAATCCCGGTTTTTAGCCGCCATCAATCCCCCCTTGCTCGCCATGGTGCGCGTTCGCTTTCATCAAGCCGACTTAGGGTGGGAAATCGCCCAACGCTGGCGGGATGCATATCCGGAGATCCAGCTTGATACCTGGGAGACCCCGTTCCTGAAAAGCCTTGAGAATTGCCGCCTCTATGTGTGCGATCAATTGGGCACCACCTTCCTGGAAGCTCTCTCCGCGGACAAGCCCACCATCTTATTCTGGGATCCCGTGATCAACCAACTCAGGCCGGAGGCCCAGCCATATTACGACCGATTACGGGCCGCCGGGATCTTGCACGACAACCCGGAAGCTGCTGCCCAGGCAGTCAATGTCGTCTATGAGGATGTCGCCGCTTGGTGGAACAATCCCCTGCGGCAAACCGCCAGGGCCATATTCTGTGATAACTTTGCCCGAACCTCATCGAATGCCGTGAACGAATGGACTGATGAATTTAAGCGCATAGTAAATAATTCTTAACGGCCTGACCGCCCTCACCAGGGACACAGCATTTGGGCTCTACTCTTTGGGGATTCTTTATTGTGCGAAACTCATGCTAATTTAATTCTTTTAAACTTGTTGTTCTCATGCAAAAATCTTATACGTTTAACTACCTCAAAATCTATTTCTGGCAAGGAAGTTCAATTGTCCTGAACCTCCTGTCCATGTTCATTGTCATACCTCGCCTGGCCGATAATCCTTCGATATACGGTATTTACGTGGTCTGCATCTCCGCCAATATATTCTTGAGCTACGCCGATATCGGCTTTGCCGGCGCGGGCTATAAATTTGCCGCCGAATCTTTCGCCCAGAATAATTTGGCCGAAGAGATAAAAATCATCGGCTTTATCGGATTTATCCTCCTCTCTTTTTTAGTTATATTTGCCTCGGCGGTGTTTTTCCTGGCCTTAAACCCGAGCATGCTCATCAAAAATATCCACACCCCCCTAGAGGCTGACATTGCTTCCCAGTTATTATTAATTCTGGCATTATTTTCGCCAGTATGTATTTTTCAAAGAATATTAGATATTATTTACGGCATAAGATTGGAACAATACATTATTCAGCAATCAATGATATTAGCTAGTGCCTTAAAAATATTATCCGTTTTGTACTTTTTTAAAACCAATTATTATGATATTGTCGGATATTATGTATTTTGTAATCTGGCCAACTTAACAGTGGTTATGGTTAATTTATTTGCTGCCAAGGTCAAATACCATTACAATTTTTTAACCTTGTTAAAATCCTTTAATTTTTCCTTAAAAATTTTTCACCGAACCAAAGCCCTCGCCTTTGGTTCGTTATTCAGCACCATTATGTTTATCCTCTATTATGAGCTGGACGCCTTCGCTATCGCCAAATTATTAGGCGTCGATTGTGTCGCTATCTATGCAATCGGCTTTACCATCATGTCCTTCCTAAGAAATCTCTTCGGGGTTTTTTACACCCCCTTTTTAGCCCGCTTTAATCATTGTATCGGGATGAATGACATTGACGGGTTACGAAATCTCTACAATAATATTTTGGCCCTGACATTACCTTTTGTTATTTTTATCATTTTTACTTTATGTTTATTAATGGCGCCCTTAATATATTCCTGGGTTGGACCCTTTTATGAAAAATCAATTATTCTTGCTCAACTCTTAATATTAAGCTATATATATAGCTTTTTTAGTTATCCAGCCAGTTTTTTGATTATTGCTCAGGAAAGGATTAAAATGTTATACTTAGCCAGCGCCATATCCCCTCTGGTTTATTGGATAGGCATAGCCTTTACTATAAATTATCTGGGATTGATGTCTTTCGCTTTGTTTAAATTTATTGCTATATCAATATCTTCTTTAATTTATTTTTTTATAACTTTAAATTTTCTAAACTTATCAATCAGCGGTTTTATCAAGAAAATTATCAGGCCTCTAATAGTTCCCCTGGGTTTTCTCATATTAGCGCTTTGGTTTCTTAATACATTGATGCCAATGACTAAACATCCCCTTAATCTGTTGATCGTAGTTTTGAGTGGGGGGTTGATTGTCAGTATATCGTTGTTTCTCTATTCGTTATGTTCAAACCAATTCAGGGATTATACGCATGAACTTATAAGAAAAGTCTCTGCTTAACCTGATTGGTCGAACAGATGCCTCGCACAAACAATAGAGAATCTCTCGGGAATCAGGGGTCTCACCTCTATGAAAAAGACTGATAAATGCCCTGTGTGCGGGGCGCCTCCTTTCTTTCGCGTAAAAGACCAAATTGATTTCGGGAAAACTGCCGGCATCTACAGAGAATCTTTTAAAGAATATTTTTTTGATGGTAAAAAGGAAACAGATTATCTGGAAACATTTGGTATATGTACCAGATGTAATACAATATATAGAGAATATTTTTTTGATGAAAATGATATTATAAATATTTATAGTTCATCTTATTCTAAAATAGAAGATAAGTTGTCTGAATATGATGGGTTTGTTTATAACAACGATATATTTAAAAATGAATGTTCGCAAAATATGCTAAAATATGTCAACCATTTAAAAAATAAATATAATTGGGAGATAAACACAATTTTTGATATTGGTGGTAGAGACGGTTTTAGATTATATGATTTAGCTGAAATTGGATATATTTGTAAGGTTTTTGACCCTATACAATGCCCACCATGTAGCGACAAAGTGGTGAAACATAATCTTTATTCCTTTCAAATTCCCAAGGAGGAAAAGGCTGATTTAATAATCTTGTGCAACGTTTTGGAGCATTGCGTTAATTTACAGGAAATTATCGAAAATATCTATAGCCATCTCAACGATGGAGGGTTTTTATTTATTGAAGTCCCATGCGATATTTACGCATTTTTTAATTGGTTGATATTTTATAGAATATTGCGCAAAAACTTTAATATTGATATTACTCACCATGTGTTCTTTTCCCAAAAATCCGTTAAGTATTTGATTCAAGCTGGGGGAATTACCGTGTTGGCAAGCGCCATCGCCAGCCTGCCAGCCATTCATGTTAAAGTAATGGAAATTACCGGCAGGAAAATTCCTGGAACAACAATACAAAACAAGTTAACAACCAATATTGATTTTTTATACTTGATTTGGGACTGGGTGAGGTATTCATTTAAAAGAACGGTAGAGCGCATCATAAGATAAGTGATGCTAAACATAAGGAGCTGCAGGGAAAGTTGTGAACAGATTGGTTCTTTTGGATAAGTTATTTAAATCCACCCCTATAAATAGAATTGAATTTATCGAACAAAGGTGTAGGGGAAAAACTGTCCTGGACTTGGGATGTATTCGGCATAGTGCGGACTTTTCGTTACGAGATCCCAATTGGCTGCATAAAAAGATTAAGCACGTTGCCCAAAAAACAGTCGGTCTAGATTATTTATCTGCTGAAATAGATATAGTGAAAAATGCCGGTTATGATATTATATGGGGAGATATAACCAAGCCAATCAACCTGGAAGAAACCTTCGATGTTATTGTGGCGGGCGATTTACTCGAGCATTTGACCAATTTTGAAGGGTTTTTTGATAATTGCTCAAGATTATTAAAAAAAGAGGGGAGCCTGATAATAACTACCCCGAACCCGTTTTATATCGACGAGTTTTTTTTCGTCGCCTTGAAGAGATCATATTTAATCAATCCGGAGCACACCTGCTGGATCGACCCCCAGGCGTTATCCCAGTTGGGGGCCAGATTCGGGTATCAAATCCAGGAAATTTATTTTATTAGGGAATCCTGGCAGTTAAGCAATCTTATTTGTGAAACGCCTCATCGCCCCTATGACATTTTACACGGAGTCTGGGAAAATGATACGATGACCTTTAAACTTATCAGAAAGGTTCTGGGGATAATGTTTAATGTGTTTTATACTCCTTGGAAATTACTCACGGGAATGAACTCCAAACTCATCAAATACAGCGATTACCTGGCCGTATTAAAGAAGCAGGATACTTTGGTGAAGGACAGGCGGGACCATGAATAAGGCAAAAATCGACATTGCCCTCATACAACCTCCTGGATGGGCCAGCCAAAACCCCCCCTTGGGATTAGCTCTGTTAAAAAGCTATTTGGCCAGCCAAAATCTACAGGCCAAAATCTTTGACGCCAATATCCTGTTGTATAACCTGAGGCATGGGTATTATATGAACGGCTGGGACATTTCCAATGGGTACTTCTTATGGGAACGGGAATCCTATGCCAAGAATATGTTGTCCTATTTTTCCGAAGAACTGCTGAATCTTATTTATACCGTCTTGTCTTTCAATCCGGCGGTTATCGGTTTTTCCACCCACAGCTCGTCGCTGATTGCGGCAAGATTGATGGCCAGGAAATTCAAACAGTTTTCTCCTGAAACCAGGATAATCTTTGGCGGCCCGCAAGTCGCTCCCTATACCTCGCACTGGGTCAAATTGCTCGAAAGTAAAGAGGTTGACGCCATAGTATTTGGGGAGGGAGAAGAGTCCTTAACGGCCTATCTCAAAAGCGATCTAAGTTTGGACGAACCTCTTAAAGGCGTTGCGTATGTAGGGTCCCAGGGGCAGATGATCAATGGGGGAAATCGGGAGTTAATTCCTCATTTGGATACCTTGCCTTTCGCAGATTTCTCTGATTTTGACCTAAAATTATATGCCGGCTTTAATGTCCTCCCCACCTATTTTTCCAGGGGATGCCTCAACCGCTGCATTTTTTGTACGGAAAATAAGTTTTTTCCCAAGTTTCGCAGCCGGAGCGGCCAAAGGGTATTTGCTGAAGTAGTGCATCAATTGTCCCTCTATCCGCAAACGGATTATTTCAGACTGCATGATTCGATTTCCAATGGTAATGTCAGGGAATTGGAAAGATTTTGTGACCTTTTGCTAGACAACCATGTCGCCATCGGTTTTGATTTAGAAAATGCGGTAATCCGCAAGGAAATGAATACCGAGTTCTACCGGAAATTAAAGCGGGCGGGCTGCACCTTGATCGGGTATGGGCTGGAGACCCCTTCCAAGCCATTATTGAGGTCCATCGGGAAAATTGCGTGTCAAAATGCGGACTTCGATAAAGTGATCGCCGAGGGGGTGAAGGCCAGGATAGAAATCGGCGTTAATATGATGTTCGGTCTGCCGGGAGAAACGGAAGAAGATTTTCAACAGCAGATGGACTTCCTCCGCAGGCATAAAAACCATAAAAAGCGGATGCTGATTAATCCGGCCCTGAATTATTGTTATTTCCCCGAGGGTTGTGCAGTGCAGACTGATCCGGAAAAATACGGGGTTGACCTGTCCCTCAGTGAATTGTACTGGTCTTCCAAAGACGGCAAAAACAATTTTGTCGAGCGGATGCGCAGATTCGAAGAATTTTGTAATTTAGCCGCCACATTGGGGTACAAGAACCTTTTTAATGTACTGCAGTCAGTCAATAAGTATGAGACCCTGGGCTATTATTATCTGAGCCAGGGCGACTACGAGGCGGCCCTGTCGAATTTTAAGAAATCATTTAACCAGGAAACCAAGACCCTGGAATTGGTTGAGACCATCCTGGATATTTATCACAACCAGGCCATGGAAAAAGATGAAATCTATGAGGCGGCGCGCCAATTCAAGCAACAGCGGGAAGGCGCTGATCAGGCCTGGATGAAAGGGCCCCAAACCTTTGAGGAATTGGAACAGTATATTATCGGCTTTTCCATCACCAATGCCTTTAATCGTCTGAACAGTATTGTAGAATCTTTGTATGAGCCTTCGGCAAAGATGAGTTATTCGGTGGCTGGAATGAAGAAATATATCAAATACCAGATTTCCAAATTGGTTCGCCGGTCCGACAAAAAGTATTTCGTATTGGTTCAACTCATTCAGGAAATGGAGAACAAACTTAATGCCCTAGCTGCTCTGAAGCGTAAATAGGCAAGAAAAGTGAAGCAGAGGATTCTTTATTTTTCCGATAATTATCTCTATGGCGGCAGCGACCGAAATATCATAAATATTTTGAACTATGTAGCTGAACAATTAGATTTGAAAGTCTTCTTTGCGTATCGCTCTTTCAAAACTTATCAAACAGGGGTCAATAGAGATGTATCGACAAAAGTAAAAGCAATCCCGCTCTTTCTTTTGTCAAATGACACCTTATTTCATCGAATCAATAAAAAAATAACGAATCGCTTTTTAAAAAAAATTGTGAAATTGCCGTTTTGGTTAATTGAAAAAGCAGGGTTTTATGCTATCCACAATTATCTCAAGCTCCGAAAAACCATGAAAGGGGTTAAGCCGAATTTGGTTCACGTGAACAACGGTGGATATCCGGCTTCATCTGTCTGTCAAACTGCGATCTTTGCCGCTAAACATGCCGGGGTCCAGAAAATTTTGTATCATATTAATAACCCCGCCCAGAGGCAAGGTATCTGGTTCGATAGGTTGATCGACACAAAGATTAATCAGTATACCGATTTTTTTATTACGGCTTCAAAGCAGGCGCAAGCTTCCCTCGCCCAACATAGATTCTTTGACGCCCATAAATTGGTGCAAATTTATAATACGATTGAAGACGTAACCATTGATACATCGAGAGAAGAATTTTGTACGTTCTATAAAATTGAAAATGATAAATTTATTCTTTGTGAAATTGCCTTTCTTTCTGAGCGAAAGGGGCAAATATACATTTTAAAAGCCTTAAATAAAATCAAAAGCCTTTATCCTGATATTTTCTCACAGGTTATCCTATTTCTTGTAGGGGATGGAGAAGATTATCATAAACTGAAAGACTATTGCCAGATTAATGAATTATACAATGTTATTTTTACAGGATATCAGAAAAATTATGTAGACTATATCGCCTGTTCAGACCTATTTCTTCTTCCTTCTGTTAAACATGAGGATATGCCACTGGTAATTTTGGCCGCGATGAAGTTAGGCAAACCCATAATCGCCACCAAGTTGGCCGGGATCGCCGAAGAGATTGAAGATCGCCACAGCGGGATTTTACTTGAGGTAGAAAACCTGGAAAACCTTGAACGTGAAATTGTCGAGCTATTCAGAGACAGTGAGTTGCGTCAATACTACGCCGAAAATGCGCGCCAACGGTTCAATGAACATTTTGCCCCAGCGAAGGTTTATGGTGATATCAAAACCCTGTATGCCAAATTATCAGTTTTTCTTGGGGAGGGAAGCGCCTCCCTGGCCTCGGGAAAGCGCCTGCAGGCCCGACCGGGGGAAGACCCGGTTTAACCTGGTGAATATTTTGCTGCCTTTGAGCCAGCTGATGAATGGGGAACCCGAACCATGAAGGTGGTAATTCTCTGTGGGGGAAGAGGAACGAGGATCCGGGATGTGACCCAGGATATCCCCAAGCCGATGATCCAATTGGGGAACAAACCGATTCTGTGGCACATTATGAAATACTACAGCCAATGGGGGCATAAAGACTTTGTCATCTGTCTGGGATATAAAGGTTATGTCATCAAAGAATTTTTCCTGAACTACGATATCCTTACCAAAGACTTCACCATCACCCTGGGCAACAACAAGGCGGTGGACTTTCATAATGACAACGAGGAACTAGGTTGGCGAGTCACCTTGGCCGAGACCGGGATGGAAGCCCAAACCGGGGCACGGTTAGCCAGGGTCAAGAGGTATCTGGCGGGCGCAGATAATTTTATGCTCACCTATGGCGACGGCGTGGGAACCGTGGACCTGGAAAAATTGTTGGCCTTCCATGTATCCCATGGAAAAATCATGACCGTGACCGGCGTGAGGCCGCCTGGAAGGTTTGGAGAACTGATGAGCGCTCCCAATGGACAGGTGACCGAGTTTAACGAAAAACCCCAGGCAACTGCCGGACTCATCTCCGGCGGTTTCTTTATTTGCCGCCAAGAGATTCTTGAGTACGTGGACAACCGGGAAGATCTGGTATTGGAAAAAGAACCGATCGTCAATCTGGTCAAAAATGGCCAGATGATGGTGTTTGAGCACGATGGTTTCTGGCACCCGATGGATACCTACCGGGACTATAAGCTGCTGAATGGTCTCTGGGATAAGGGTGAGGCGCCTTGGAAAATCTGGTGAAGCGGGATACCTTAACCATCTTTCAGGGGAAGCGGGTGCTCATCACCGGCCACACGGGTTTTAAAGGCGCCTGGCTGGGGCTCTGGCTTTCCGAGCTGGGAGCGGAGGTGGTGGGGTATGCCCTGCCCCCGGAGACCGACAGCCTGTTTAACCGACTGGGCCTGGCCCAGCTTATCCGCCATATCGAGGGGGACGTCCGGGACCTGGAGCGGCTGCAGGCCCTGTATCATGAATTCCAACCCGAGGTGCTCTTTCATCTGGCGGCGCAAGCACTGGTTCGCTTATCCTATCAGGAACCCAAGCTTACTTTCGACACCAATGTGGGGGGGGCGGTCAACGTCCTGGAGGCCTCACGCCGCAGTGAGGCGCTGCGGACCATAATTTTTGTCACTTCGGATAAGTGTTACCGCAACCGGGAGTGGATTTGGGGATATCGGGAAAACGACGAATTGGGTGGGAACGACCCCTACAGCGCCTCCAAGGCGGCGGCGGAAATGGTTTTCCAGGCCTATGTCCACTCATTTTTTCAGAAACGGCGGAATCTGGGAGTCGCCAGTGTCCGGGCCGGGAATATTCTCGGCGGCGGCGATTGGGCCCAGGACCGTTTGGTCCCGGATGTTATCAAGGCGTTAGTCCAGGACAAGCCGATTATTCTCCGAAACCCGGACGCCACCCGACCCTGGCAACATGTCCTGGACCCCCTGGGGGCTTACCTCCTGCTGGCGGCCCGCCTTTATGAGGACCCCCAGGCCTTTTCCGGGTCCTGGAATTTTGGCCCCAGCGGGGAGGGGATCCGATCGGTGGGCGATGTCGCCGAGAAAATTATCACCCTGTGGGGCAAAGGAACCATCCGGGTGGAACGTCAAACCGATGCGCCCTCTGAAGCGGGGTTGCTCCATTTATGCTGTGATAAGGCCAAAAGAGCCCTGAACTGGAGCCCGAAGTGGGATTTTGAACGGACCGTGGAGGAAACGGTTCTCTGGTACAAGAGGGTAATGTCCGGCGCCTCGGCCCTGGAATTGACGAAGGGACAACTACAAGCTTATATGGAAGAAAACCATGATTGAGGGCGTGCAGATCACACCTTTGAAGCAGATTCTCGATGAGCGCGGCAAAGTCATGCACATGCTCAGATGTGATGCCGCGCACTTCCGGGGTTTCGGGGAGATTTATTTTTCCTGCGTCTATCCTGGGGCCATCAAGGCCTGGCATTTACATCGGGAGATGACCCTCAACTATGCGGTCCCTTATGGGCAGATCAAACTGGTGCTGTATGACGACCGGAAGGACAGTCCTACCCAGGATGAAATTCAAGAAATCTTTCTGGGGGTGGATAATTATTGCCTGGTCACCATTCCGCCCCTCATCTGGAATGGGTTTAAGGGCCTGGGAACGACCCTGGCCATCGTGGCGAATTGCGCCACCATCCCCCACCATCCCGATGAGATAGTCCGTCGCCATCCGCTTGATTCCTCCATCCCTTATGACTGGGGGATCAAGTACGGATGACTACGAGGATGCTGATCGTTGGCGGGTTGGGCTACGTCGGCGGCAGGGTGGCCCAGATCTTGCTGGACCAGCCGGGCCTGGGCCTGAGACTGGGCCTCCGCCGGCGCCCCACTTCCCCCCCTCCCTGGTTTCCCAGGGTGGAAAGCGTGGTCCTGGATGTGCTGGGAGACTCCCTGGAACCGGCCTGCCGGGGGGTGCAGGCGGTCATCAATCTGGCGGGTACAAATGAAATCGACAGCGCCGCCGACCCCGAGCAGGCCTTGAGGGTGAACGGCCTCGGCACCCTGAGATTGCTCCAAGCCGCCCAGGCGGCCGGGGTAGAGCGGTTCATGTACTTCTCCACCGCCCACGTCTACGGCGCCCCCCTGTCCGGCGCCATCACGGAAAAAAGCCTGGCCCGCCCGGTTCATCCCTATGCCATCACCCATAGGGTGGCGGAAGATTTTGTGCTGGCCGCCCGCGATCGGGGATTGGTAGGGGGACTGGTCCTCCGCCTGTCCAACGGGTTTGGGGCCCCGGCCCACCCCGGGGTTGACCGCTGGACCCTGGTGGTCAACGACCTTTGCCGGCAGGCGGTTCTCACCGGCAAACTCACCTTGCATACCTCAGGTCTCCAGTGGCGGGATTTTATCACCTTGACGGACGTGGGGCGGGCCGTGTCCCATTTTCACCAAATCAGCGATGCGGCCTGGGGTGACGGCTTGTTCAATCTCGGCGCCGGCCGTTCCTTGCGCATCCTGGACATGGCCCAACTGATTGCCCAGCGTTGTCAACAGGTGTTGGGATACCTCCCCCCCATCCACCGTCCCGAGCCAGCCGAGTCGGAGGATCACCCGGCGCTGGACTATCGCATCGATAAACTGCAAGCCACGGGCTTTCAACCCCGCAACGAGTTTGCCGGGGAAATCGACGCCACCTTGCGTTTTTGCCGGGACCAATGGGGAGCGGCGCGGCAATGATGTCTGGCAAGCCGGCGGTGACGGTAGTTATCCCCACCTATAACCATGCCCCTTTCCTGCGCCATGCCCTGAAATCGCTTCAGGAGCAGACCTTCCAGGAATGGGAAGCAGTGGTGGTCAATAACTTCTCCCAAGATAATACCGTGGAGGTGGTGGCGTCTTTCCAGGACCAACGGATCCGGTTGACTAATTTCCGCAATCACGGCGTCATCGGGGCCTCCAGGAATGAAGGGACCCGTCTGGCCAGGGCTGACATCATCGCTTTTCTTGATTCGGACGACACCTGGTTCAGCCCCAAGCTGGAGCGGGTCATGGCGATTTTCCGGGACCGGCCAGGAATTGACCTGGTGTGCCACGATCTCGTAATGATCGGAGCCGGGAAGAAACCGCGCCGCCTGCGCTGCGGTCCCGCCAGAGATTATCGAAGTCTTCTGTTTGGGAAAAACACCCTGTTTACTTCCGCCGTGTCGTTGCGCCGTTCCCGGTTTCTCCAGGTGGGGGGATTCTCCGAAGACCCGAGCCTGGTGGGCGGCGAGGATTTTGATCTCTGGCTGCGTCTCAGTAAGGCCGGTGGTCGGTTCGAATGCCTCCATGAGGTCCTGGGCGCTTATTTTCTGCACGGTCAAAATTTTGGTGCGAAAATTGAGAAGTTTTGCCGGAACAGCCTGGCGGTGCTGGATCGACATTATCAGGGATGGCAGCCGAAAACCTTGCTGTATCAATATCTTATCCGGATGCAGCGCTCGGATCGGATTCGCCGGGCAGGCCGCACCTGCCTGGAGCAGGGAAATTTCCCCCAGGCTAAACAATTCCTCCTCAAGGCCTTAGCCCAGGATCCCATTTCGTGGAGGACTTGGGTCCTGTTAGCCCTGAGCCTCACCAAGATCAGGCTCCCCTGAGTGAAGTCGCCGTCCCCCTGAGAGGCGGCTTCTAAAAATATACCTTTATCCGACAGTCTCCCGGCGGCGTAAAGCAGGGGGCGCTGGGGGCGGCCTGACCCGGCAGGTTGGAGCAGGGTCGGCCGGAACCATTCTTTTCCCAACGAGATGGGGTCGTAGCCATGCCACTTCCCATAGCCTGCGCCTACTCCGTGGAAAGTTATGTCAGCCTGGAGAAGCCCATCAGGGATGGGGCCAGCATTCCCTTCGGCATCGCCACCATCGCCTCGGTCCTCAAGCACGCCGGACACCAGGTCGAACTCCTGGTTTTTACCCCCGACACCCCCCTATCCGAAACCTTGAAGCCTTTCCTTCAGCGGGTTCGCCCCCGCCTTTTCTGCCTGACCGCGGTCTCCACCCAGTTCCCCCTGATACGCAGCGTTGCCGACGCCATTAAACAACTGGACCCGAGCATTTACGTCGCCCTGGGAGGGGCCCATGCCTCCTTGATGCCTGAAGAGGCTATCGCCTGTCCCTCCATTGATGCCGTCTGCGTGGGCGAAGGCGATACCGCGGTGCTGGAATTGGCGGCCCAGATCCTGGCGGGGCGTCAGCCTGCCAAAATCCACAATTTCTGGTTCAAAACCCCGGGGTCTTCAACTATTGAGAGGAACCCCCCGGCCCCTTTTCTCTCCGACCTTGACAGTTTGCCGTTCATTGATCGGGAGCTGTGGCGCCCATGGATTCAGGAGCCGGACCGGGATCCCTCCGTGTTGGTGGGGCGTGGTTGTCCCTTCCGCTGCTCCTATTGCTCCAATCATGCTCTCGCCAAGCTGGCCAAAGGCCCGTATGTGCGGTTTCGTTCCCTTAACCATCTTATCCAGGAAATTGACCAGATAACCCGAAATCCCCAGGTGACCAATGTCTATCTGGAGGTGGAGACCATCGGCGTTAACCTGGAATACGCCTGGCAACTCTGTCAGACCCTGACTCGCTTTAACCAGGGGAGGGAGACGCCGATTCAATTTAAAATAAACCTGGCGGTTACCGGTAAATTTGTACAGGACATCAATCTAATCAATAAGCTCTTGAGCGCATTTAAGTTGGCGAATATTGTCACCATCAACATCGGTTTAGAGTCCGGCTCCGAAAGAATCAGAAACGAGGTTTTACGTCGGCCGCGCTACAGCAATGAAGATATCTTGACATTTTGCGCGTTGGCCAAAAAATATAATATTAAGATTATTTTGTTTGTTATGATGGGTTTACCGGATGAATCCATCACTGATTTTAATGAAACTTTGCGTGTCGTGAAACTTTGTGAACCCCATAATATCTGGTTATCTATTTACTATCCGTATCCCGGAACTGATCTTTACCGTTTTGCCAAGGAAAAAAAGCTGTTTTCAGAAGAAAATATCAGTAATAGCTTAGAAAGACGGCGGCCTTATTTGGATTTACCCGGTTTTTCCCGATGGATAATTTTACAGGAATATATTTTATTTAAGTTTAAAGTATATAAAGGGAGACGATCATTTAAACAGAGGATTTCTTATGCCATCAGAGCCGCAATGGAAACAAATAAAACCATTGATAATATGTATCTTTATTTAAGCAGGCAGACAAAAATTGGCCAGTCCTTATTTAAAAAATATAAAATTGACTTTTGACCAAGCCGCGTCCAGCACAGATAGACGGGTGAAATCCGGGTGTCGGGCTCAGGGATGAATATCGCCATAGTTAATTTGACCGGGGGGGGCCTGAGCCACGGCTATATCAATTACTTGTCCCAGGTCTTGCCCCGGATGCTGGCCCACCCCCGGGTAAAGCACATGTACGCCTATATCCCCCAGGGATATACCCGGTTCTTCACCGGCATAGTGCCGCCGGCAGGCCTGCGGGCGTTTGCGGGCGACTTCCGGGGACGCCGGCAGTTGCGCCTGGAGGTCTGCCGGCAAGCCCCGGATGTGGCGTTTTTCCCCGGCAACCAGTGGATGGATGTGGGCCGGATTGCCTCCGTCGCCATGGTGCAAAGTATGCTCCCCCTGGTGATGCCCTTCGGCGGCAATGGCTGCCTCGACATCGTCAAGAACCTGGTCCGGGCCCGTCTGATGAAAACTGCCTGCCGGCGGGCCCACCGGGTCATCGCCATCTCCAACTTTGTGAAAGAATTCCTGGTGCGCCACTGGGGCATTCCGCCCGGCCGCATCGGCATGATCTATCACGGGGTCAATCCCCCGCCGGCCCCTGACTCCATGAAAAAGCCCGTCGGCCTCCCGGCAGATTGG
>Ga0172371_10000802_pt1 | contig 49678 bp, 43 predicted proteins | sample Lak12m_FD_114543 | JGI IMG/M metagenome (GOLD analysis project Ga0172371, IMG submission 114543) | Freshwater microbial communities from Kabuno Bay, South-Kivu, Congo - kab_022012_12m | ecosystem: Environmental > Aquatic > Freshwater > Lake | place: Democratic Republic of the Congo: South-Kivu... | reverse complement strand
ATGAAATTTCCCCAAAAAATTGGACTGTAAGTTAAGATAGTAAAAATTTTGTTAAATTACTATCAGAAAGGGGTACAAAATGGGAACAGTTAAAAGACAGAGTTACAGCAAAGAGTTTAAACTAAATGCTGTAAAAATGGTGCTACAGGGAGGCAAAAGGGCATCAGAAGTAGCAAGAGATTTAGGAATACAGGAGAACATGTTATATCTATGGAAAAGGAAGTTCTTAGAGGATGAGCAGGAATCATTTCCGGGCAAAGGTAATCTCAAAGACAGGGATTCATATATACGTCAATTAGAGCGTGAGAATAAACGCTTAAAAGACGAACGAGACATTTTAAAAAAAGCCGCAATATTTTTTGCTCAGGAAGAATAATAAAATATTACTTTATCAAAGCACACCTGAAGCGTTGGTCTGTAGGCTTAATGTGTGAAGTGATAAAGGTAAGCAAAAGTGGTTTTTACTACTGGATGAAGCGTCAGAGAAAGCCAGTGACAAGCAGAGAACGATATTTGTATTTCAGGATACTCGAAGCTTATGACCAAAGCAAAGGAAGGTATGGAAGCCCAAGGATATATAAGACATTAAAGACTTGGGGTGTTATGTGTTATGAAAACCAGATAGCAAATATTATGCATAAAAATGGATTAAAAGCAAAGACAAAGCATAAATATAAACATACAACAGATTCGAGGCATAGTAGAAATATTGCAGCGAATTTATTGCAAAGGAATTTTAAGGTAAATGGTAAAGATGTAGTATATGTGGGAGATATAACATATATATGGACACAAGAAGGCTGGCTTTATTTAGCAACAGTAATAGACTTGTATTCAAGACGTGTAGTGGGATGGAAAATAAGCAACAGGATTACGAAAGAATTAGTGATAGGAGCACTAAAAAATGCTGTTAATAAGCGGCAACCTGCATCGGGTTTAATATTCCATTCAGATAGAGGCAGCCAGTACGCAAGTGATGAGTTTGTTGAATTCTTGAATAATAATAAAGTATTACCAAGCATGAGCAGAAAAGGAGACTGTTGGGACAATGCAGTAGCAGAATCATTTTTCAAAACGATTAAGAGTGAGTTGGTTAATTGGTATAATTTCAAGACCAGAGCAGAAGCAGAGATGAGAATATTTGAGTATATCGAGATATTTTACAACAAAAATCGGTTACATTCATCTAATGGTTATATGTCACCGGTTGACTATGAAAGGAAGAAATTATCTTAATTATTTGTCCAAAATATTGGGGGAACTCCACTATTTGCTTTCCCTTTAATTAGGAGATAGGGTAAAATTATTTTTCTTAATCTATAAGTTGACCACATTTTTAATGATAAATATTGCTTTAACAAATTCTCAAGTTTAGAGTCATCATGATGTCCTGGTTCATTTGACATCTCAATTATAAATTTTTTCTTCTTAGTCTTTGCCTGCTCAACTTCTTCTGATATTATTGATGTTTTTGTTAATAACTCATCACCACTGATTGTTTTAATATAATTAAGAATAACTGCATTTATACTAACTCCATAAAAATTTGATAGCCAACTTACCATTCTTTCAAGAGACTCCTCAATTGAAAAACCAACAAGGATTATTCTTTGAGAATCATTGATATTAATATTTTCTATAGATATTTCTTGAAATGTCTCAACTAAAAATTCTTCAAGATTTTTATCATTATAGGTTGCACAGATTTCTCCAATTTTTTCAATTGACCAATTAGCTATATCTGAAGCATAATCAACTGCTTGAGCCAATGCTTCTCTTGGTAATTTATCTCTTTTCAATTCAATGATAATAATATTCCCATCTTTATCAATACCAAGTAAGTCAAGTGGACCTGATTGAGTATGAACTTGTCGTCCAATTATAGCAATATCATGTCCAATTATTGATGGATTGGATGATATCCATTCTTCAATATCGTATGTTTCTTTAACATCTTCTTTGATAGGTTTAGTATCGATGCTTGTTAATTTTCCTTTAACAATTTGCCATGTTTTAATTTCAGTAGCCATAATAATCCTCAATATTTCTATCTTCTATTTCCTATTTCCTATTTTCTATTTTCTACAGCCGTAGCATATACGGGAATCGAACCCGTATTACGGCCTTGAGAGGGCCGCGTCCTAACCGTTAGACGAATATGCCAAATAATTGAATTACAAAAATAATCATTTCCAGTCTTATATAAAATTCAATTTTGACTTTCAATGCATATTTTTTTATTTATATTTGTAGTAAAATAAATTTTAAAATAATAATGAAGATAGATTTTAAATTATATCCGGGACTGAGATTGCTGATAATTGCTTTTTTAGGAGCATTATTTGGGATTTTATTTAATTTCAATCATTACGTTTTAATTGGATTATTATGTCTAACTGTAATAACTCTTTTTGGGGGAAAATTTAAAACAATTTCATACTATTTCACAATATTTTGTCTTGGAATCTGGTTTGTATTACAAATAAATAAAATAAATCCACGAATTCCGGATAAGATCTATCAGGAATTTCCTGCATTAATTCAAGGTACAATAATTAAAACATTAAAAATCTCGGATACACAAGCAAAAGTAATTATCGAAGGCGATTTCGATGCAAAGCCACTTCCATTTCTACATAATCAGAAAGTACTGTTAACAGTTTATGGATTGAAGTATAAAAATCCGAAACTGAAAACAGGCATGAAAATATTTGCGGATGTTAAAGCAAGAACACCGAGAAAGCCACAACTTCCTACAGATTTTCCCGAAAACAATTATGCCGCTTCACTGGATATAAAATGGCTGGCAACAGCTTCTTCGAGAAATATTGCTGTCGTTGAACCTGCTCGAGGATTTCTTCATCTGATTGACAAACAGGTACAGTCAATACAATCGAGAATCAATAAATTATTTTCTGCTAAATCTGCTCCAATTGTTACTGCTCTACTGACAGGTGATAAAACAAAAATTCCTTATGAAACCAAGCAATTATTTTCATTGTCAGGAACTGCCCATATCCTTGCCGTGAGCGGATTGCACGTCGGGATAATAGCAACTATTATATTCTTCCTATTGGGTTTTGTCAGAAACAATTGGCTAAAATTCATTATTTTTACATTGATGCTAAGTGCGTTTGTAATTATTTCCGGACTTCAGCCATCAGCTCTCAGAGCTGGATTAATGGCTATTCTCTTCGTTTATGCAAAGACATTGCAACGACATTCAAACCCGTTAAATATAATTGCTATTGCTGTTCTGCTGATTTTAATTGTATCCCCGGAACTTATTTATTCGGCAGGTTTTCAAATGTCAGTAGCTGCGATTGCCGGTATTTTTGTAATGTTGGAACCGATTAAGAAGATGTTTAAGTTATTTTTCAAGACCGATAATACCTTATTGAATTTTATTATTTCATCAATTTCTTTAACCCTTTCGGCTTCAATTATTGTATCACCATTAGTCGCATATTACTTTAAAGTATATTCAATTGTTTCTCCCCTCGCTAATTTACTTGTTATACCTCTGATGACTCTTGGTATGTGCTTTTCAATTATAGCATTAATATTGTCATATATTTATATGCCCATTGCAGGTTTGTATGCTGTTTCTACTGATTTTCTTATTACCCTTTCTCAATCAATAAATAAATGGGCAGTAGGATTACCCTCAGCTTTTCTGTCCGGAGATAATCTTGTATTGCTGTCAGTTTTCATATCCCTTGGATTATTATATATTACTTTTTCAAATAATAACAGGCAAATAATTTTCAGATTAGGAGTATCTGTCATAATAGCTTTAATATCAATACCCCTAACAAAAATTGAGGATATTCATAAATTGAAAATATATCCGAGAGAACAATATGTTGCGATTGATTTGCCAATAATTGATAACAATAAGTCAATAATAATTATTGACAGAAAGCCTGCACAAAAACCGAAATATGATTTCGCCATGATAAATCATCTAAAAGAGCAACAATCTCCTTTGAGTATTTATTATTCGGGTAATGCAGGATTGTCCATAGTAGATAAACTGAAACATACGAAGAAAATCAATTTTGTAGAAATGGACGTAAATTTCCAAATGGAAATTCAAAAGTTACTCAAAATTGATAAGTTTTTACCACAAATAATTTCAACTAAGATTAATGAATGACAATTTTAATATATTAATACCTGAAATATTTCCTAAAGATAGAATTATATCCGGTGTTACAAAAAGAAATCTTTCTCTGTTTCCCGATAAAGGATTCACTATTTCCAATCAAGATGTATTTACCGAAAATGAAATAGAACAACACAGAAGATTTCTTGCCGGAAAACTTGGAGTAGAATTTGAACAAATGAAATTCCAAAAGCAAGTACATAAAACAGATATACAAATTGCAACAAGCAACACTCCCAATGGATTGGAATCTGATGGAATGATTACATCAGAGCATGGTATTATCTTGAATGTTTCAATAGCTGACTGCCTCGCCATTCTTATGTTTGACCCAATTAACAGAGTAATAGCAGCAGTTCACTCAGGTTGGAAGGGAACAAAGGAAAGTATAACCGATAAATGTATCAACATTCTAATAAAAAAATTTAATTCAAAACCGAATGAACTAATTGTATATTTATCTCCATGTGCTTCAGGAAGAAATTATGAAGTAGGGTATGATGTTGCAAAATATTTTCCTGAAACAACTCAGCAAATCAGTAAATCAAAATATTTATTTGACAACCAGAAGGGAGTCTTGAATCAATTAATTCGTGCAGGTGTCAAAGAATCCAATGTTGAGTCTTCATCAATATGCACAATCGAGAATAACGAATACCATTCCTTCAGAAGAGACCGAGACAAATCCGGCAGAATGTCCGCATTTATCGGTATTCTCTGAATCACAAATTTTCAAACAAATAGTACATTTAATCGTATGGTACACTTATTGTACTATTATAATTAATTTATTTTTTTATAGTACATATTGATGTATATTTAATGTAATTACTTATATTCAAAAGAATTATAATTACTTTAATAATAGTACATTATTTGTATGGTACATTATTTGTACTATAATAATTTGTTAAAATAGATTATATTTATTAATTTTGGATAAGATTATAATAGGGAAACAAAATGAACGAAAACTTTATTGCGGGAAAACCGGTAAGAGGTGATAATCTTATAGGAAGAGAACAGGAAATTCAATACATATCGAACTATCTGAAAAATGGAGATAGTGTTGTTTTGATGGCTCCAAGAAGGTTTGGAAAGACATCTATTATTCTTGAAATATTGGACAGATTGAAAGAAGAAAAATATTTTTCAGGATATATTGATATTTTTACAGTAGCTACCAAATATAATCTTGCTGAAGAAATTACAAGAGTTGTTCTTGCTAACAAAAAATTAGACAGTTTCATTAACAATATTAAAGGCAAATTTGCTGATTTATTAAAAAATATTGAGTTTAAGCACGTGATAGAAGATTTCGAATTTGTCTTGGATTACAGGAATGAAATTATTGATGAACATAAATTATTAAAAAACAGCATTGAGTTTGTTGATTTGTTTGCAATGAAACACGACAATAAAATAGTTCTTGCTTTTGATGAATTCGCAGATATTTACAAGTTTGACGGCAAAGAAATAACCAAACTGCTCCGTTCAATTATTCAACTGCAAGAAAATTCATCTTATATATTTTCCGGCTCATACGAATCTTTGATGCATAGTCTTTTTATCAGAAAGAGTTCACCTTTTTACCGTTTTGCAAAAATTATCGAACTAGGATTCATTGATAATAAATCTTTTAATTCCTATCTTACAAAACAATTTAAATTACTGAATATTAAAATTCAAAAAGAAGCAATCGCAAAAATACTTGATGTTACAAAGGGGCATCCATTTTATACCCAGTTGCTCGCTCAGGTTATTTCTTTCGCAAATCCTGCAAAAGTTAATGGGAAAGATATACCCGCATATCTGGAAGAATCCCTTTGGGTAGAAAAAAGTTATTTTGAAAATATTTGGAGTGAGCTGTCAAAATCGAAAGAACTTCTTGAAGTTCTGTTATGTTTGGCTGAAGGTCAAAGTCCTTACAAAAAACTTATGTCGAAATCAATCAATATTGCCAGAGCCATTATCAACCTGAAAGCAAAAGGAATAATCGGAAAAAACAAATCAGGGATAATATTTTACGATGTTTTCTTGCTTTACTGGTTACAAAAGTACATATTAAAAACAAATATCAAAATTTAACATTAATTTAAACAAATAATCAATATCCGAACATAACTGGATATTCTTTTAATTGAATCTGGCTAATCTTACCATCACTTTCACGTTTTGCAGCGAATTCCGGCTCTAATGTGTTTCTTTTCCTAATCCTTATCATTGACCAATCATCAGGGGGTATCATTACATGATAACAAACTCTGACTTCATAATCTTCTGTCAGGAATGTATAATGCTCGACTATCAAAACCTCCGGATATGTATGAAATATTAAACTATTATCATCAAATATACTGCTGTATTTTGGATATTGAGTTGTGAGCCAGTTTTTGAATTCATCTCTCTTTTCAATAGCTGTTTCAAAAGTACTTCCTTCTCCCCAATGAAAAATTTCAACATAAAGCTTTATACTCACTTCTTTACCGCCATGAATAGCAATTACCTCAAGTTGGTGCTTTCTAAACTGAACCTTTTCATTAGGATAAATTATAAGTTCAGAAACCAATATATTTGAGTTCAAATTAACATTGGTAAATTTATAATTGAACCCTATGACACTTTTCATTTTCAATTTAACATTGCCTTCAAAATCATCAGTTGTTGTTATGTAAAGTATAAATACACCGCATCCATTAGGATAGCTACGGATTGAGTCGTATTTTGCTTGAATTGTAAAATCTCCTTTATCAATAATTTCAGGATTAGTGTTGTTATCCTCAGAACAAGCTGTTAAGAAAATGAATAATATCGAGAATAAAGTAATTAAGCTGAATTCAAGTGGAATTTTAATTTCATCCGATAAATTTAGATAGTTTTTCATGTCAGACCCCTTTTGCAATACTAAAACCAATATCACAATAAATTATTAAAAAAATTTATCGTCCAACCATTATTCAATAACTAAACATAAAACCAAATTTTGTTCCAACACTTTAAAATTTTTTTGGAATTATTTAGACAATTGAAATATAATTTTGTTTCTTAATTCCCTAATTTTCCAGATTTGGCATCATCCCATAAAGTAGAATTTCTTGGGTCAATGTATTTCAAATTATCAAACACATTTTCATCCTGATGACCATTGAAAATTGATGCTATTTCCTGCGCCTTAGAGTCGAAAAACATATCGAGCAAAACACTGGATTCAACTAATTTATTTTTCTTAAATAAAGCAAGATTGTAAATGATATTCTTCAAGTTATTTAATGCATCTGTCTTCGATGATTCCATCATGTCCAGTCCATCAACATAGTATGCAAAAATCAGTTTCCGGAATTCATGAAACCTCATATTTGTAAGTTCTGAAGTAATATTGTATTTAGTAAACTCACCGGGATTGGAATAAGTAGAAAATCCTGAAGCATTTTGTGAAGCTCCCAACTCTACAATTCTTCGGGCTTCAGTAAATGCAGAACTGCCACCCAATTCTTCCCATGTATCGAGTTCATAACCAATTATAAGCAGCATATAGTAATCAATCACACTTGTGAATGCATCAAACCTAAGAGAATTATAAGTCAGATTGGCACCAAGTGCATACTCAAAAGACCAATTGTCTTCAAAAGTTTTTAAATTAACAGACTGTCGGTTACCCTTACCTTCGATAGCCCTTGTCGAAATTACAAAAAGCTTAGCAGAGTATCTGTTCTGATAACCACCCGAAAGATAAATGGTCATTTGTACGTTAACTGGGTCACCCTCCCAGTCATTTTGAGTGAACTTCTGATTATTGATATAGTTCTCCAAGTCTCGTTTCATCGTACCGACATTCGTTCTCGCTTCAAACTCAAGTTGCTCCATATTCACAGAAACTTCAGCTTTAATTTCCTGTGAAAAAGCAATAATATAATTCCCTGTTAAGAGAACAATAAAAGCAATAACATTCAGCATTCTTTTTAACATAATTTTTCCTGATATATTTTTCATTATAATTATAACTAAAATTTTTTAAACATCCAATAAGCTTTTTGTAATTATGCGTGGCTTAAAAACTATCATTATTCCATATAATTAGTAACGATTTTAATTAAACATAATTATAAATGTTTTTTTAATACTGAGAACTAAAATGAAAACGGATAAACTAAATAATATCTCGGCTTTCTGTAGCTAAACTCAACCGCAGGTGCCGGTAACTTAAAATGATTTAATGTCTGAGCCAGCCAATTCCAAAAAGTTCCCTTCTCTGGAAATATTTTAACTAAATCATAATCCAAAGCAATAATGAATCGTGGACTGCCCCATGCTTCATACCTCTTAACTTCAGTAATTTTTTTATACTTTTCAAGCTCTTCTTTGTAAAGCAATGTATCCTGATAAGCATCATAAGCAAATAGATTCCTCGCCGCATAACCAAAACTTATCTGGAGCCATGGCTCCCAGTAATCCTTCACTGATTCAGGAAGAATATTATACAGATTAACAGATAACCAAGTCGTATGCGAGCTGTAATCATCAATGAAAACAGCATGAGGCATTCGCGGTTCCTCTCCATGCCACTTTGCAGGAATATAGGTGAACTTTGGAGTGAAGTTCTGCAGATAAGGAAAATAATGCTGTCCGACAAAATATAACGAGCCTGCAACATTGGCATAAAAATCCGAAGGACTGAATCCCCAATTCTTTCCGAATCCGTCCAGAACTTCAATATAATTTAAGTACGTTAAACCTAAAACCCCTCCCCAAACAGTCGAAGCATCATTGTTGAAGCCACATTCAATCAGCATATCCCTGAGCAAATAAGAAGCAATATACGAATCGAAAAAATGCCCTGTTTTGTCTGCCCACAAATCCTGTTTAATGTCTTCAGCAAATTTGAATGGACCTAATGTATCCCATAAAGTCCTAAGCTGAAATATATGCTGAGCAACAAATATTCCTGCAAAACCTGCTCCAAAAGCGATTGTAGTTGCAGGTCTTATTTCAGTAACCTTCAAAGGCAATTCCCCGCTCATAGAATACCGCCGGCTGTTTGCATACATGAATTCAGATAATGGTATATAACGATTAGCAGTTGTATCCTTAATTGTATCAACAGCATCAATCTTTGGCATTTCACTGCTCATTACATCATTTGAAACCCCAATTAGGTTAGGATTATTTAAAGTTTCAATAACATTATTTGAATCAACATTACAGCTTTGGCAAATCAGACTGCAATGCGGTAAAACAACGAACAAAACAATTACCAAATAAAATTTATTAATATTAAAATTTTTTATCATCATTAATAATAATTTCTCAAACAATTATATAAAAACTTATTAAACTACAAAATACTCAAGCACTAAAGAACTAAAAAACTATTGCACTAAAGAACTATAGCACAAAAAAACCAAAGACCTTATATTTTCATTAAACTCATAAAACTCATCAAACTTATTAAACTCAAAACTTAAATGGATAAATCAAATAAAATCTCGTTTTACTATTGCTGAACTCAATTGCAGGAGACGGCAACTTAAACAGATTTATTGATTGCCTCAGCCAATTCCAGAAATCACCCGTATCAGGAATTATTTTCACCAAATCATAATCAAGTGCAATTATATACCGAGGACTACCCCACACAAATTCTTTTTTAACATCTGTTAAAGAAGCATATTTATCTTTCAATTCAGGATAATGAAACACATCAAATATATTCCTTGCAGTATATCCAAAACTAAGCTGAAGCCATGGTAGCCAGTATTTCTGTAATGTTTCAGGCAATAAATTATGGACATTTACCGACAGCCAAAAAGTCTGTGAACTGTAATCATCATTAAACATGGCATGAGGCATTCGTGGTTCATCTCCATGCCAGTCAGCTGGAAAATACATGAATTTAGGTGTGAAATTTTGTAAAACGGGAATATAGTGTTGTCCAATAAAAAATGCCGCTCCCATTACATCAGTATAAAAATCCGATGGGCTGAACCCCCAATTTGTACCGAAACCATCCAGTATTTCAATATATGTCGAATAAGAAAGCCCTATTGCACTTCCCCAAATACTTGCCGCATCATAGCTCAATCCGCATTCCAGTAATGTTTCGCTGAAAATATATGAAGCCATGTATGCTCCATAAAAGTGTCCAAATTTATCAACAAAAAAATCCTGCTCAATGTCTTCCATAAACTTGAATTCACCCTGGTCCTTCCAGATTGTTTCAAGTTGCCATTGATGTTGAGCTATAAAAACTGCCGTTAAACCTGCCCCAAATAAAACTGCAGGTAAAATTTTCACATCCGACTCTTTCAAAGGCAAACCTCCGAATATCATATATCTTTGATTGTCGGCATACATGAACTCGGTTAAGGAAATATAGTTATTTTCTGTGGAATCATCATAAATATTATTATCTAAAGAACCTTCAACCTGAACGGCAGGATTTAAATTATCAACAATACTATTAGTAGTTTCATTGCTTCCCTGACTAATCAGACTTAAATGCGATAAAACTAAGAACTGAATTAATAATACATAAAATTTACTATTATTAAAAATTTTTATAATCATTGAATATAATTTTCCAAACTCATCAAACTATATAACTAAAAAACTATAGCACTAAATCACTAAAACACTAAAGAACCAAAGAACTAAGAAACTTTAATCTTCACAAAATTTAACAACTAATTAAACATATTAAACTAATTAAACTTAAAAACTAAGAGAAACAAAAATAACAATAAAGAATATTATTATCGTTATTAAAATTGCTTTTTAATGCTAAATTAATGGTATTGTAATAACATTAATTATATATTTGTAATCTTTATAATTTGCAATTTATACAAATTATACTTTAATATTTGATTGTAAATGGAAACTTTAGGAACTAAGTTAAGGTCGGCTCGTGAAAAACAAAAGCTCTCTTTGGAAAAAGTAAGTGAGCTGACCAAAATCCGTGCACATATTATAAAAGCTCTCGAAAACGGTAATTATACTGTCGTTCCACCTGTTTATGCCAAATCCTTCGTTATCACTTATGCTAACTTGCTTCACATTCCACTATACGAAATCGAGGAAGAAATTGATGAACTTTTTAAATCGAAACTTCCCGAACCTGTTCAATTTAATATCACAGAACCGGAAGTAAGGGTTAAAAAGGATTGGAAATCGCTGTTTTTAAAGCCAAACATAATCTTCGAAAACAAGGAAAAAATCGTTAACTACTTAATATATCTAACAATTACAGTTGCTCTTCTCATGGTCTTTTATTACTCCTTCATCTATGAACCGGATTATGACAACCATCGAGAGCCAAAGAAAAATGAAGATACTATCGCTGAACTGATAAAACCTGAGGGAAAAGGATTGTTCTCTTTTTATAACGGAAGTGACAGCATTACTCTTCAGGTTACTGCAAAAGATTCGGCATGGCTCAAAATCACCATTGACGGAAAAGTCAGCGACCAGGTAAATCTGTATCCCGGTTACGAAAAAAAGTGGTCAGCCGCTGAATATTTCATGATTACTCTTGGCAATGCCGGAGCAGTTGAGTTTAAGCGTAATGGCGAGCGTTTGCCACCTTTGGGACCATTTGGAACTGTTGTCAGAAATATAAAAATCACCTCTTCTGAAGTTATTAATTCCTCATATCCCTATGAAAAGGATTCCGTTAAAGTTGCGGAAAGCAGAAAACGCTACAGACAGAGAAAACCACCTATTGAGCCATCGAAGTTCATAGAAATGGCACCGATTGAAAAAACCAATAATTCAAAATTCTTCGATTCAAAATCAACAGATGAAACATCACCTTTTTTGAAAAAGAAAGATACAAAACTTAAACCTGTCAAACCGATTGAAGAACCGACTGAAAATAAACCTCCGAATTAGTTCGTAAAGTTCGTAAAGTTTATTATACTTATAAATTTCTTATAACTGCTTTCACTTCCAACTCTAAACTTAAAACTCTCAACTTTGAGCTTTTTGCCTTAAGCTTTCTGCTTTAAGATATTAGCTTTTAGCTAAAAAAAAGCTATTTCTCAGCCAATGCCGCAAGCTGATAGAAAATATCACCGTAAAACTTCAGCTGGTCTGATGTCTTCATCGTGCTTATCAGATTCAAAGTCTGATAGTATGTAAACTCTTTTTGCTGTGTAGTATCTTTTGTACTACCGTCTGCCTTCACGTCGTATATCAAAAAATACTGATTGGTCTTGTTCACATTATTCAATGCCTGAACGATATTATCCTGAAAAATACCCAAACTGCCATTGATAAAAGCAAATTGCATATCCGCCTTGCACCAGTTCACAATTCTTAACAAAAGAAATTTCTCCTTATCTGTGTCATTGAAAGACTCAATATATTCCGCAACGTTTTTAGTCAAAGTTTGCTTATCATTATTATTCAGCTTGCTGATAATCACATTCGGCGAAAGCCAGTTACTGCTATACATATCGCAAATCTGGTCAATCTGGACAATGCTGAAAGGTCTCAGCTCTTCCAAAGAATAGAACGCCTTGAATGCCCTGTCCCCATAGGTTTTCACAATAGCACTAACCTGCATATTTATAGTAGCCGGCTTTGGTTCTTTCTTTTGCTGGTCTTCCGAGTGCAAAAGGTAAACCAGCGACAGAAGCAAAAGCCACAGTACAAAGAATATTCCTAATTTTTTCATAATTATCCTTTAAAATTATTAATTCAATTATATATTCTCAATTATCATGCCAACAAAATAGTAGAAGGTTTATAAAGTTTGAAAGGGAAAAACCGGAAAGCAATAAGTATAACTAGCCCCGACTTTTAAGTCGGGGATAATGTTTCTAACCGGTTACAGGACTTTAGTCCAAAGCAATTTTCCCGTACTGCACTTGTTACAACAAACAGCTAATTTTAAAATGAGTTCAGTATAATTTTTTACAAGTTTCATAAGTTAATTTTTGTAAATTTGTGTATTAGAATTGGAAATATAATGACAAATTATGCGAGTTTTTTTATTAATAATTTTTTTATTTATTATAATCTCACCGACATTCTGTCAAGTTTATGAGAAACCTATTGCATTAAGAATACTTGATATTGAAAAAGAAGCTGGTTATAAAATTCCGGACTCCATTATAGTTTTTATAGAAAAAATTTTAAAAACAGCAAAAGAAACAATTAAAACCAAACAACAATATACAAAACAAGAAGCTTTAAAAATCCTGCAACAAATTTCAAATATTCATAGAGAGTATGGAATAAGCACTAAACTTCACTTATTTGGTGATTTATTAGTTACTGGCTTAAATGAAAAGAAATTTGATTGTGGTAATTATGTAATTATTTATCTAAGCTTTGCTGAGTTATTAAAATTACCAATAAACGCAGTGGAAGCTCCCGGACACATATTTATTAATTTCAAATGTGTTGATAATAAAGATTTATATTGGGAAACACTATATTCCTGTGAGAAAAAGAAAGATTATTATATAAAACATCATCACATTAATAACTTGAATATAAAAAATGGCTACTATTTAAGAGATTTAACTGAGGATGATGTCATATCGAGTAGATTAGTAACAATATCAACAGTATTAAGGGAAGGTAAGAATTATAATGATGCTTTGAAGTTCGATAAAAGAGCTATTGAATTTAATCCTAATAATGTATCAGCATTTTTAGGTTTGGGTATAACTTATATGAAGATGAAAGATTATGAAAAGGCAAAAGAATATTATTTCAAATCAATAGAGTTTAATAAAGATTGGAGTAAGATTTATAGCAATTTTGGGGTTCTTTATCAAAGTCAAAATATGTTTGATAGTGCTTTATATTATTTTGAAAAAGCCATTATTCTTGATAGCAATGATTATATAGTCTTTCATAACCGTTCGACAATCAATCTAAAATTGGGAGAATTTGAATTAGCTTTATCCTATATCAACAAGGCATTAAAAATTGAATCAGGTCTTGATGGAATTTGGTCGGAATCATTGAAACTAAAAGGAGATATTTTATATCGATTGAAAAATTTCAATGAGGCAATTTCATTTTATACTCATGCTATTCAATTAGATTCAAACTTTAAATTCGCATACTGTAACAGAGCTTTATCATATATCGAGCAAAAGGAATATGATAGTGCTTTATCGGATTTTACCATAGCAATACAAATTGATTCTGAATTTATTGATGCTTTTGCAAATAGAGGGCGTTTGTATTATTATTTCTATGATGATTATAATAAAGCAATTGATGACTTGTTATTTGCTTTATCACTTGATTCTTCAATTAATGACCTATATTATTTGATTGGATTATCATATTATTATCTTGAAAATTATAATGAATCTGTTAGTTGCTTATCAAAATATATAAATAAAAATCCTGATGATATTAAAGCATATTCCGACAGAGCAGATTCTTATCTTGAATTATATGAATGCGACAGTTCGTTGAAGGACTATAAATTTGTCATTGAAAAAAAGAAAAATGAGATTACAACCAATGACTTTGAAAATCTGCTAAATTGTTTGCTCCTTTGTAACAAATTGGATGAAATTGACGAACAATTAAAAAATGCACGGCAAAAAAATACAAATCTTGATAATTGGATAATTTATATATTTTATAAATATATTTTAAAAAATTCATTTGAAGATGCAAAAATAATTTTTGAAGATAAAATTAAGAATAATACTAATATTAATTTATCGGAAATACTTAATAAATTAATTATTTTTCAAAATATTTATCCTAATAATATATATCTAAAATATTTCATTAAGGAATTGTCTATCAACCCCGATAAATAAAATTAAATTATTTTCTTTTTTTAGTTTCAATTGGTGGTAAAATTGTTACTCTGGAGGAATCAGCTACAGTGAAAGCATTACTATTTTCACTAGCATACCCAGTATCATCTCCGCTCAACTTACCTCCGAAAATGGGTTCTTTTGATCCAGTACTATCTTGTTTCTTTTTCTTTTCATCCTTCTTCTTCATTTGTTCTAATGGAATTGGTTCACAAAAATGAGGTTCATTTATTCCAATTTCCATAAAATCGTCTTCATCATAATCGAAACTAATTGGTGGAAAAATAATGATTGAAGTTAACATTAAAAACGATTGATTGCCTGATGACTCAAATCTCCATCCCAAATCTATTTTACCATAAAAACTACCAAAACTTAATGAGAAAGTATTTACCGATGTAAAAGGTCCAATTCCAAAATCGAAAACTTCGACTTGTCCATGTTTGTCTCCCTTTCCTAATGCATTAAGTGCTAAACTTAATTGAATTGAGCTAAATGTTGTAGGTCCAAAGTTCATCTCAATCGAATAGTCATAGTCTAAAACACCAGGAATATTTCCAATGGCGAACAAGAAATTATTAAATGATTGAGGTGCATTTAAATTTGAAAATTTAATTTGATTGTTCATGGCTTGGGACCAACGGACACAATTTTTAAAAGAAGCTGAATTTATAGCTACTATTTTTGGTTCAGCATTAATAAAATTTGGTGAATTTTGCCATGTTCCTCCTGTTGGTAAAAAATAATTATCACTTTTTGATATTAAGCCATCATAGACATTTACTCCATCATTAACTTGTGCAAATGTGATAAAATCTGATATTTTAAGTGGATCTACTTCTTCCTGAAAAATCCACCCTTTTGGAAAGTTTGCCATAGTATCCTCTTTCATTGTTAAAAAAATTTTAACAAATATGGGGGGGGGGGGATAATTAATATGCAATTACTATTTAATTAATTTATTGTAATTAATTAAATATCATCTGTATAGTAAATTAATAGTTTTTTTAAATTGCATCTTTTTATTGGACTATTAAATTGGAAAAAGTTAATATTACAATTATTGGTGCAGGTGTCGTGGGGCTTTCCATTGCTTCCCATCTTGCGGAAGCAGGGTTCAATGCCGTACTGCTCGAAAGGCATGATTCATTCGGTAATGAATGTTCCAGCCGTAACAGCGAAGTAATTCACGCAAGCATTTACTATCCGCAAAACTCACTCAAAGGTCAGCTTTGCCTTCGTGGTAATGAACTGATGTATGAATATTGCGAAAAGCACAAAATTTCTCATGCCAATATCAAAAAGCTGATTGTTGCCGTAACAGATGAGGAAGCCGAAAAACTTCCGCAACTTCTCGAAAGAGCAAAAAATAACGGTGCAAAAGGAGTGCGGATTATTGACAAAGCTGAAATCGAAAAAATCGAGCCGAATGTTACCGCAAAAGCCGCAATCTACTGCCCCACTTCCGGTATAGTTGATTCACACAAGCTAATGCAGTTCTTCGAGGCAAATGCTGTCAATCATGGTGCAGATATATTGTATAAGTCCGAAGTAACTGCAATCGAACATATGACTGACACATACAAAATCGAAGTCAAAGATTTTGAAAATAATTTTTATGACTTTGGAACTGAAATTTTAATTAACTGTGCAGGTCTCGGCTCAGGAAAAATTTCCGAAATGCTTGGAATTGATATTGACAAATTCAGGTACAGAATCGGCTACTCCAAAGGAATTTACTTCAGGGTTACCAAACAACTCGAGAAATACCCGAAAATGCTGATTTATCCTGTGCCAAATAAAGACGGTTCAGTCGGTATCCACACAACACCTGATTTATATGGTGGTATGCGTCTCGGACCTCATGATTTTTGGGTGGATAAAATTGATTATTCTGTTGATGCAACATACAAGGACTTCTTCTTTGAATCTGTAAAAGGTTATTTGCCTTTCATCAAAATGGAAGATTTTCAACCGGATACTTCGGGTATTCATCCGAAAATACAAAGACCCGGAGAGCCAATGCAGGACTTTGTAATCAGGCACGAAGTCGACAAAAAACTCCCGAATTTTATCAATCTTGTTGGCATAGAATCTCCCGGGCTTACGTCCTCACCGGCAATCGGACAATTAGTAACTAAAATGGTTAAAGAATTATAAAAGGAAAATATGGAAACGCACATACCGACTTATGAAGAAGCAAAAGAATTATTTTTAAAATATAACAAGACTGAATCGCTGATTAACCACGGAAAAGCCGTTGAAGGAGTAATGCGTTACCTTGCGAAGAAGCATGGCGAAGACGAAGAAAAATGGGGTATCATCGGGCTTGTTCACGACCTCGATTATGAGCAGTTTCCCGAACAGCACTGCACAATGACAAAGCAAATACTCGAAGAAGCCGGCTGGGACGAAGAATACATAAGAGCAATTCTATCCCATGGCTGGGGCATGTGTACTGATGTCGAGCCGAAATCACTTTTGGAGAAATCGCTTTTTGCCATTGACGAATTAACGGGTTTGATAACTGCTTGTGCATTGGTCAGACCATCGAAAAGCGTAATGGATATGGAAGTAAGCTCTGTAAAGAAGAAATGGAAACAAAAAGCTTTTGCAGCAGGTGCAAACCGTGAGGTCATTCTCAAAGGTGCAGAAATGCTTTGCATCACACTTGAAGAACTCATTCAGGACACGATTAACGGAATGAAGACGGGAGAAAGTTTATAAAGAAATTAGAAAGCAATTGATAAACAATAATTATTGAATTCTTATACCATATTTTAAAATTTCGTCAACAAAGAAATCATCGGTTGTAAAGTCTTCAGGTCTGAAAGGCATTGGTGAAATATCTGTATTGACAGCAACAATATATTTTCTGATTTTTTCCTTATCTAAAAACCGGTTTCCGGTAAAATTTTGGGAAACAAGTGCTAAATCAATATCGCTGTATTGCTCATTTGTCCCTTTGGCATAGGAACCAAAAAGTACAGCTTGCTCGATAGGAAAGTTATTTTTCTCAAGTTCACTGATAAGAGATTTTATTATTTTCAATATGTTATCAGGGATTTTATCCATTCGTATTCATCTATTATTCTATTGAAATTTAATTTTGTAAATTCTTCTGTAGCCATTTTGTAAAATCCCAACTTTCTGTCAGGATATCGTGATTCGATGTTAAAATCAGTTACTCTCAGAAAAAATTCAGTTTTGTCATCGTTTAATTCAAGTTTAGATAATTTAGCTAATTTAACTAAATCATGTATTCTTGGAGGTGTGTCATTATTAATGAAACAAAAATATGCTTTCAAAGTTTTTTCGAGAACAAGATGAGCAATATACAAGCACCAATGATAATCATGAGATTGGAAAAGTCGCATTGCAACTTCTAAATCACTTTCAGCACTCGATAACCAATAGTCTATTTGCTCTTTAATATCCATTTCTTTTTATTACTCAATAATAATAGCAAATATATGTAAATTTTTAGAAAAGACATTAAATGATTAAAATTATTTTTTGTCTTAAAATTACTTAGAATATATAAACTTTTTACTCTACAGTAAAAACTATTTATAATTGTTTTGTAACAACTCAGTTTACCTAAATTACTCCTTTTTTATAAAATTTTATTATATTTGAAAGATTTGAAATGTATCATAAGTAAGAAACAAAATTATGAGAAAAATAAAATTAAAAATATTAGCTGTAATTATCCTGGGATTGATTACTGGCACGGGTTGCGATAACACACCACCTGCCAGAGAAATAAAATCAGTCCCCATGTTCCGTAACGGAATGCAACGACAAGGTTTATTCGATGACAAAGCAATTACTAAAATATCAAAAGACAGTATAATTTTAAAAACTATTGAACCCATCAAGACATCTCCTGTAATTTATGATTCGATTTTATACATCGGCGGTAATACCAATCTACTTTATGCTATTAACATGTATAACCATAAAATAATCTGGACATTCAAAGCCGCTTCCGATTTGACAAGCAATCCTTATTTAAATGACAGCTCGATATTCTTCGGCTCTGACGATGAATGCATGTATTGCCTTCACCGAGAGACCGGAAAATTAAAATGGAAATTTAAAACTAATAATTATATATGGTCTGGTCCGCTTGAATACAAAGGAAAATTGTACTTCGGAGGAAATGATGGCTTTTGCTATGCTTTGGAATCCGCGACAGGCAGAGAAGTTTGGAAACATAAGCTCGCTACAGAAGTTCGTTCCAGCCCTGCAATAAAAGACTCGATTCTTTATATCGGCTCCATTGGCGATACATTTGGATTTATGCATGCTTTGAGGATAAAAGATGGCGGTGAAGTCTGGCGTTATCAGGTAAAAGAAGGTGTTTTCTCGACACCGGCTTTGGATGATTCAACCGTTTACTTCGGTGCATGGGGAAAAAATGTATATGCATTGAACTCTAAAAACGGTGCTTTAAGATGGGAATGCTTGACTGAAAGTTCCGTTTTTTCTTCACCGGCTATTGATAAAAATACTGTTTATGTAGGTGGATTTGGCAACTTGTTCTATGCTATTGAAAAGAAAACAGGCAAAATGAAATGGTCATTCAAAACTGATGCTGAAACATTTTCTTCACCTGTGTTGTGTGATTCCGTTGTATATTTCGGTGACCTTGGAAATAAAATATATGCTTTGAATAAATGGACCGGAAAATTATATTTTGACTATAAAACAGGCGGTCCCATTACCGGTGGTTGTGTGATTTTCGATGGTAAGCTATTCTTTGGTTGCGACGACGGAAAATTTTATATGCTAAAGTAGAAAAAAGTCTTATTAAGAAACTTTAAATCATTTTTTTTAAGTTTGAACTATTTTATCGAATCATTGATAAAATAATACATATTATTACAAATGTATGACAATACATAAGAATATATCTTTAAAATCATATAATTCATTCAATGTTGATGTAAGTGCTGACTACTTTGTTTCAATCAATAATGAAGAAGATATAATTGATTTAATTGAAACAGATATCTTTCAAAAAAACAATTATTTTATTTTAGGCGGCGGTTCAAATGTACTGTTTGTCGAAGATTACAAAGGATTGATAATCAATGTCGAAATTAAAGGCATACACATAAGAAAATCCGAGGATGATTATGTCGTTCTTGAGGTTGGTGCAGGAGAAAATTGGGATGGATTCATTAGGACATGCGTTAAAAGTAATTACTACGGTCTCGAAAATCTTGCATTAATCCCCGGAAAAGTCGGTGCCGCTCCCGTACAAAATATCGGTGCTTACGGTATTGAGCAACAAGATTGCTTCGTGTCATTAAGAGGAGTAAATCTTAAAACGAAAGAGATAATTGAACTGAACTATGAACAAAGCAATTTCGGATATCGCTCCTCTATATTCAAAAAAGAATTGGCAAATAATTTTATCATAACATCGGTTCAATACAAATTAAGCAGGAAAAAGACATTCAACTTGTCCTACAAAGAACTCGAAAATGAGGTTTATAAATTTCAGGTAAGTGATATTGACCTGCAATACATTTACGATACTATTTGCAGATTGAGAAAGAGTAAATTGCCAACTGGTGATTCTATCGGTAGTGCAGGTAGTTTTTTTAAAAATCCGATAGTGAATAAAAGCGAATATTTTAAATTAAAAAATGAATTTCCCGAAATAAAAGGATATTTAACTGATGTCAATGACTACAAACTCTCTGCCGGCTGGTTAATCGAACAATGCGGTTGGAAAGGAAAAAGATTTGGTGATGCCGCTGTATTCGATAAACACGCTCTTGTTCTCGTTAATTTGGGTAATGCAAGTGGCAAAGATATTTTAAATCTTGCCAAAAATATCCAGTCGTCGGTTAATGATAAATTCGGAATACGATTGGAACCGGAAGTAATTATTATTGAAAATAAAAAGTAACCACAAAAATATGATTTTTTAATTTGAAAAGAATTTTATATTTTAGAACACAGCGGCGAGATAATAATTGAAAATATCCAAATAAAATTAAAATAAGACTCTGTTAGTTATTAGGTTTTAATACAAAATTTACTCTGCTTATATTTGCGGATAACATTAAACTTTTACTTTAAGTTTTACAATTTTTCATTTATTAATAGATTTAACTTATTACTTGACCTAACAGTATTTATTAAAAACATTTGAAAGATAAAAATATGTCAAGACCATCTAAGATGAAACAGGCAATTAAAACTGCCTTAGTTGATTATTTAGGTCTCACTGAAGACGAAACCTTGTTGGTTATTACTGATGAGAATTACCGGGAAATAGGTCTCGAGATTTATGAAACAAGCCGTGAAATCTGCTCCGAAGCAATCTTTTTGGAAATGCCGGCTAGAAAGTTCAACGGTGAGGAACCACCTGACGCTGTTGCCGAAATAATGAAATCCGTAGATGCAGTGATTTCTCCGACTTCGAAATCTCTTACTCATACAAAATCGAAGCGTGAAGCATCGAAACTCGGTGTCAGAATTGCTACAATGCCCGGCATTACAAAAGACACACTCATCCGTTGCCTGAGTGCCGACCCGAAAAAAATTCTTGAAGTTACAGATTTAGTTTATAATAAATTAAAGGGTGTCAATAATGTTCGGGTAAAAACTGACAAAGGAACTGACATTACATTGCCAGTTCGAAGAAGAAGGATTTTAGCAAGTACTGGTATATTGAAAAATATTGGCGAAAGTGGAAACCTGCCTTCAGGTGAAGTATTCGTTGCTCCCACAGAGGACGAAACAAATGGAACAGTAATTTTTGACGGTTCAATAGGTGGCATCGGATTGCTTCAACAACCAGTCAAAGTTGAGATTGTTTCAGGTTATATCAAAAAAATCAGCGGCGGCAAAGAAGCCGAATTGTTCAAGGCAATGCTCAAAGGAGTAAATAATGAAAAAGCATTTGCAGTGGCAGAATTTGGCATGGGCACTAATTACAAAGCAGAACTAACAGGCGATATATTGGAAGATGAAAAAATTCTGGGGACTATCCACATTGCTTTTGGCAATAATCTTACTATGGGTGGAAAGATTAAAGTTGCAAGCCATGTTGACGGACTTGTCATGAATCCCGATGTCTATTTCGATAAGGAAAAAGTGATGAGTCAAGGAAAATTATTGATTAAATGATATGGCAGAAACAATTTTTTCAAAGATAATAAAAAAGGAAATTCCTTCGGATATCGTTTTCGAAGATGATGAATTGCTTGCATTTAAGGATATTAATCCACAGGCACCTCACCATATTTTGATAATTCCAAAAAAGGATATACCGACTATCAATGATGTCCATGAAGAAGATGAGTTGCTTATCGGAAAAATGGTAACAAGGGCTAAAAAAATTGCAAAATCTTTTGGAATTGATGAATCAGGATATCGCTTGGTTTTCAACTGCAACAGTAACGGCGGTCAGGAAGTTTATCATATTCATTTGCATCTGCTTGGTGGCAGGCAAATGCATTGGCCCCCCGGATGATTTCTTTTATCTATCAAACATTGTAAGTTAATTGAAAGATAATTTTTATGAAAACAGTTACTAAGGAAATAATCGAAAAAGCAATTGATTCCGTTGATGATGCTATTATTTCTCTCGAAATATTGAAAAGCAAATTTGACGGAAAATTTGTCGAGGCAGTCAGAATAATTGCCGCTTCCAAAAAAATATTTATTTCCGGTGTTGGAAAATCAGGAATGATTGCACAAAAAATTGCCTCCACCTTTAACAGCATCGGTGTCCCGTCTTTTTTTCTTCATCCTGTCGAAGCATTGCACGGGGACATTGGTATGGTCGGCAAAGGCGATATCGTTATACTTCTTTCTAAAAGCGGTACAACAGAAGAAATAGTTAGAATATTCCCTTATCTCCGAAAGAGGAATATTAAAATCATTGCTATTGTATCCAACAAAGAATCATTTCTTGGAAACAATGCCGATATTGTTTTGGAAGGATTCGTTGAAAGGGAATCTTGCCCTTTTAATATAGCTCCTACAACCAGTTCCCTTGTTGCTCTTGCAATCGGAGATGCTCTTGCTGTCTGTATAATGATTTACAAGGGTATGACCATCGAAGATTTCGCAAAGAATCATCCCTTGGGGCAGATTGGCAAAAACCTTACAATGACTGTTTCCGATATTATGCACAAGGGGAAATCTCTCCCTTTAATCAAAATAAATTCAAGCATAAGGGAAGCCCTTATCGAAATTACGGATAAAGCACTTGGCTGTGTTTGCGTCGTTGACAAAGCAGGTATCCTTAAAGGCATTATTACAGATGGCGATGTACGGCGCTTGCTTAATAAAACTGATAATATTCATGATTTGAAAGCCAAGGATATTATGACTCAAAAACCAATTTCTGTCAGGAAGGAAACTTTTTTGGGTGAAGCCCTTTCGATTATGGAAAATCGGACAAGCCAAATAAATGTTTTGCCGGTAGTCAATACATCAGGAAAGTGTATCGGAGTTATCCGTCTTCATGATATCGTCAGAAGTGGTATTTAATAGCAGTTTTTATTTTAACTACTTCAGGAGTTCCAACTGCTTTTTAATTTCATCGTTATCGGGTTCGAAAGTGAGGGATTTTTCCCAAGCGTTTTTCGCATCTTCTTTTCTGCCTAATTTGAGATAAGTAAATCCAAGATGCTCGAGTACTTCAGAGTTCTCCTCACCAAACCGTATAGCTTTAAGAATGTAATCCAAAGCCAGTTCGTAGTAACCCAATTGATACTGTATCCAACCATAAGTATCGAGATAAGATGGATTTTCCGGCTCAAGCTGCAAGGATTTCTGGCTCATTAGCATCGCCGAGTCAAGCTTTAGTCCCCTAACTGCAAGTGAATATGCAAAATTGTTGTTAATTAATGCATTATCCGGTTCCAAAGATAATACTTTTCGGTAAGCTATCTCGCAACTGTCATACTTTTTCATTTGGTCGTAAAGAAGCCCGATTTGGCTTAGTACTTCGATATTATTCTCATTGAAAGACAATGCAATATGGAATTGATTAATGGCTAATTCGTTACTGTCCATATTTTGATATACCAATCCTTTATAAAAAGGAAATGCAAAACTTTGCGGGAATTTCGGATTGTATTCATCAAGTATTGCTATTGCTTTATCATAGTTGGTTTTTCTAAGGTAGTGGAAGGAAACAGCTAAAGCAATATCGGGAATGGTATCCGATTTCAAGGCACGGTTAAAGAATTTCTCTGTAAGCACAGAATCATTTAGACGGTCCGCAAGATAAGCCGCAATCATATTCATTCGCCAATCGAAGTAAAAATTCTTTTCAGCGATACTGATTATATTAGGCATATATTTTAAGGCGATTTCATTCGAATCTTCCAGCATATAATTACCTGTGAGATTATAAAAATAATTAATATCGTCATCAATGAAGTTTAATCTTACGGTATCGAGGATTTGCATGACTTTATCATAATTTCCCTTGTCGAGATAAATTCTTATGAGAGCATCGTATGTTTGCTGCTTATTCGGAGAATATTTGACAAGTTTCTCGTAAGTATGAATCATTTTTGAAGTATCTGCTTTTTTTTCATAAAGCCCGGCTAATCTGAATAATATTTCAGCATCTTCTTTTTGTTTTAGGAGTTCTTCATAAAGAACTATTGCTGTATCAATATTCTCATATTCATATAATCTTGCTAAATAGCTTTTGCGGGAAGTTGTCGGTTGTAAATTAACGACCGATTGGTAAACCAGTATTGCATCTTTAATATTGTTACGATAGACATACAATTCAGTGAGCAATTCCATTGCCGGAATAAAATTTTTCTCGCGGTCTAAAGCGTTGACGACAACTTCAAATGATTTTTCATATTTGCCCAACATCAGATAGCATTTTGAAATAGCATATAGAATCGAAGCTGAACTGTCATACTTCATTGCATCCTGAAATGAGAGGATAGCTTCAGCAAACTTATTTTGTTGTTGTAACTTTGAACCCTCGATAACAAAATCTACAGCCAATTGATTGAGACGTGAAGAATCCAATTGAACAAAATTCCTTTGCTCTCTGACTATTAGGTCGTTAAACTTTTGATTTATTTGCGGTTCGGAAGAACTGCATCCGGTAAGAATCAAAGAAATTGGCAAGGTTAGAAATAACAAGCTAATTGCCGAAAGCTGAAAGCTAATAGCTTTTTTTGAGATATTGTATATTAAAAACTTATTAAATAATTCCATTTGCATTCAATTATAAATATTTGTTATCAAGATTAATTATAGACAAATATTAAGCTAATTTAGTTTTTTTATTAATCGAGGAATTTCCAACCAATCACCGGATTTAAAATCCGCTAAGGTTTCTTCGGGATTTTCTTTTACAAGATAAGCACTTGAGTCTCCATCGAATCTGATAGCTTTCATACCAAGATTTTTTGCTCCCAATATATCTGTTTTTTCAATATCTCCGACGTGTAGCGATTCTTCAGGATTACACTCAAACCTGTCTAAAATGGTAAGGAAAGCTTTTTTATTTGGCTTTGCAACTCCTGTTTCATCGCTGAAACTGAATGCATCGAAGTATCCTAATATTTCTTCTTTCTCCAGCAGCTTTTTAAGAATCGTTCCCGGAGAAAAACCGGTATCTGAAACAATTCCAAGCTTAAACTCAATGCTTAACTCTTTCAAAGATTCCTTTACATTTGCAACTAATTTGGGTGGATGAACCAAAATCGAATTTGAAAAGGTCTCAGCAATTCGATTAACAGATTCTTCACTCTCTGGAATATTCAGTTTTTTCCAAAAGAAATTAACCAGTTCCATAGATGAAGGTGTCCTTTGTTCATTCATCCAAACATGATTGAAATATTCCCACGACGATTTCATAGCCGGTTCAAGTTCCTCTTGTCTTATAAAACAACCGAGTTTGTCAGTTTCAGTTATCAGGGCATTTAATCGGTATTTATTTCTGTCAACTCCAGAACTCGAATCGAAAATCGTATTCCAAAAATCTATCGTAATAACTTTTAGCATAATTTTTACATTTTTAAAGAAACTAAATTTAATAAATTTTATTTATTGATTTCGCAATTTACAAGAATTTTTGTAACTTATAAAGTTTTAGTTATATTGATTGAACTATATTGAAATTTTTTTTTTAAATTTTGGAATAATTGTCAACTTAGTATGTTTGAATATTATATTGAAGCAAATTATTTGGAAGGAGATTTGAAATGAAAAAAATAATAATTTTTGTGATCAGCTTATTTATTTGCAGTGAACTTTTTGCTGTTGACCCTGTAGCAATAATTAAAAAAGCTGAGGATATGTACAAAGGTGAAACATCTAAAGGAATTTTCACGATGATAGTCAAAACAGCTGAATACGAAAGAACTGTCAAAATGCAATCCTGGAACGAAGGCAATGACAAAGCATTGATTGTTACTCTTGAACCAAAAAAAGAAGCAGGAAATAAATTATTGAAAATTAATAAGGAATTATGGAGCTACCTGAAGAATACCGAAACAACAATGAAACTTCCTTCTTCAATGATGCTTCAGTCATGGAACGGTTCCGATTTGACTTATGACGATATGGTCCGTGAATCCGATTTGGTTGATGATTATGAACTCAAGTATTTGCTTGACGAGAATATTGCAGGTGAACTTTGCTGGAAATTTGAACTAAAGCCAAGACCTGATGCACCCGTCGTCTGGAACAATATTTATTATTGGATAAGACAGATTGATAATCTCCCGGCTATGATGCAGTTTTATGACGAAAAAGGACAGAAGCACCGTACGATGAAATTTGAAGATATTAAGAAAATCGGTGGCAGGACAATTCCAACGGTTTGGACAATCATCAATAATAAAAAAGAAGGTAATGTTACAAAGTTCATATATAATGAAGTTGAGTTTGATATTAAGATTCCCGGAAGAATTTTCAGCTTCAAGGAACTGGAAAAGTAAATTTTTATTGGATAATTGTTAATTGATAATAGTAAATGTAATATGGTTTAATAGCCCGGACTTTTAAGTCGGGGTTTGGAATTTCCCAAAATTTTTGACTTTAGTTAAAAATTAAACGGAATAACCGCAAACGATTGGATATTTGTAACATGAAAATAAAAGGGTCTTTCAATCCTGATAGGGATTGAATATTTGTAACTGAAGAAATAAGAATAGGTTTTACAATCCCGATAGGGATTGAATATTTGTAATTTGAATAAACATGGTTTTACAATCCCGTAGGGATTGAATATAATAGGAAAAAAAATTTTATTTTTTAAATTGATTTTAAATTGAAAATTTTAAATTAAAACGAAAGCTAGATATGTATTTTAAATTAGCATGGCGGAATATCTGGAGGAACTGGCGAAGAGCCATTATCACAATGGCAGCAATTATGTTTGCAGTGTTTCTGACAATCATTATGAGGGGTATGCAGCTTGGGACTTATGACAAAAACATCCAGAATACTTTGGAGATGATGACTTCTTATCTTCAGATACAGGTTGTTGGTTACCTCGATAATCCAACATTACGGAAGACTTTTAATTATGATGAAAAAGTGCAAAAAATTCTGAATAGCGAAGAAAAGATTATTGCCTATACTCCGAGAATCAATGCAGATGGACTGATTGGCAATAAAACAAATTCCTTTGGTACCGGAATTATTGCTGTTGACCCTGAAACAGAAAGAAAAGTATCAAAACTGAATGAGCGTGTCAAAGATGGTGAATTTGTTAATTCACAAAACAAATTCGGAATAGTTGTAGGATACAAACTGCTTGAAAATTTGCAGGCAAAAATCGGCGATGAAATTGTCATTCTTTCTTCCGGTTATGATGGTACTATGGGAAATCTGAAATTCAAAATAATCGGAACTTCAAAATTCGGTCAGACTGAATTTGATAAAATGTCAGTTTTCATGCATATTGATGCCGCAAGAGAATTGCTGTCAATGGGAAACAAGGTCAGTGCTGTTGCTATCAATATAGATAACCTGCACAATTCTGATGAAGTCAAATCTAACCTGAATGAAAAATTATTTGATTTAAAACTAAATAATGATTATAAATTATCCACTTTTGACTGGGGTGAACTTCTGCCTTCTATGAAGCAGTCAATTGAATTTGACAATGCTCAGGGTATAGTAACACTTGGAATCCTGCTTGCTCTTGTTGCTTTTGGTATTTTGAATACAGTAGTAATGTCAATTACAGAGCGATACAGGGAATTTGGAGTTCTTATTGCTCTGGGCATGAGACAAATAAAATTAGTAATTATACTTTTTATTGAAACGATATTCATTGCTTTGATTGGCAGTATTGTTGGTTCAATAGGTGGTTACTTTTTAAATTATTATTTGTTATTGAATCCTATTAAGTTCTCAGGCGATATGGCTGAAATGTATGAAGAGTTCGGATGGGAAGCGGCATTGTATTCATCGTTGGAACCAAGTATTTTCATCAGTACTTTGATTTCTATTTTTTCAATTGTATTGATTGTGTACTTTTTACCCGCTTACAGGTTAATGAAGCTGGAAGCTTTGAAGGGAATTCGCTATACTTAATTAAATGTAGAATGAAGAATGTAAAATGTAAAATGTATTTTTATACTTTGCGAAAAACTTTGAGAACTTTGTGTTTAAATTCATTAATTGAATGTTTAGTTTTTTTAAATTAGAGTTTTTAAATTGATTATAAATTGAAAATTATAGGATATTATTATGTTTATAAAAATTGCATGGCGAAATCTTTGGAGGCACAAGAGGAGGTCTCTGATTATTATTTCGTCAATAATAATCGGTGTAATTGCAATGATGCTTATGGATAGTCTGAGTAGGGGAATGATGAAACAAATGCTCGAAAGATATATAATGGCTCATGTATCACATATTCAAATCCATGACTCAGGATTTGAAAATGACAACGATGTTCACAAAGTAGTTCCTGAACATGAGAAAGTTGATAAAATTCTTTCATCTTCTCCATACATTGAACACTTCAGTAAAAGAATCACTGTCTTTGGTTTGTTAAGCAGTGCTAATGCTTCTGCAGGTGTTGCAATTATCGGAATTGAACCCACCAAAGAGAAATTTATTACTGATATTCATACTAAGATAATATCAGGAAAATATCTTACTGATAATTTGCACGAAGTGGTGATAGGAGAAAAAATTGCTGAAAAGCTCGAAGTTGAAGTTGGTGACAAAGTTGTCTCTGTTGCTTCAGATGTCAACGGCAATGTCAGCAATGAACTTTTTCGTGTTGCAGGAATTTATAGAACAAGTGATGATAATTTTGACAAGACTTATATTTATATTCCGGTTCAGACTGCTCAAAGCATGCTTGGCTTAGGAGATGATGTTCATGAATATGCAATGATAACAGCAAATACAAAATTCGTCCAGCAGTACAAAGATACATTATCGAAAGCTATTGGCGGAAATTATGAGATAATGACTTATTGGGACAAAATGCCGATGATGCTGAGCTGGGTTGATATGTATGACCAGATGATAGCCATAATGTATCTGATTATTGGTTTTGCAGTGCTGTTTGGAATAATAAATATAATGTTGATGGCTGTGTTCGAACGGATTCATGAATTTGGCGTTTTAATGTCAATAGGTATGAAGAAATGGGGCGTTTTTAAAATGGTGATGCAGGAAGCATTCATGCTGGGTTTTGTGGGTACGGTAATCGGTTTTGCACTTGGAATGGCTATTTATTATCCATTGTCAATTTACGGAATTGATTTCAGTATATATGCAGAAAGCTTGAGTTCTTATGGCTTGGGGAGCATTTTGTATCCGATAATGACAAAGGAAGTTGTAATTTATTCATTCGTAACAATGCCGTTTATTACGCTCATCGGTGCAATTTATCCTGCATTGAAAGCGATTAAATTACAGCCGACAGAAGCGATGCGTCACGTTTAGAAACTTCGTTTCTTAATGTAGAATGTAAATTGTATAATGTAAAATGAAATACTAGCCACGACTTTTAAGTCGTGGATAAGAATATAACACTGGTTTCGGACTTTAGTCCAAAGAATTAGAAAGGAACAATTGCATAGCAATTGAATGTTAGTAACAGAAAATTATATGATTAAGAATTGAAGTGAATTTATGAAAATGAAGATATCTCTAATATTAACAATTATTTTTATGATGATGAATAACTATTTATTGTCAGAAGATAAAATATTTTTAAAAGGGAAATATTTTCAAGATATGGATTTGCATTTAGGTTTACTCAACAACCATAACTATATTATGAACTTTTGGACAAATCAAGAAGGAGTTAGTATTTCTACTTTTTTTACTTTTTCGTTTGGTTCCTATAGAATTAAATCTGATACTGTTTACTTTGAAGATGATATCTTCAATTTCAAGATGAAAGCGAAAATATCTTCAACTTCATATCCAGTTAGAAAAGAGTTTATAGAATTCTTTCAAGGATTTTCTTTCTTAAATAATACTCCGATTTTTCAATCATATTCAGAATGGTCGAAAAGCGATATTAAAATATTTTATAGTGATTTCATAAAACAAGATTTAATATCCCATAATTCTTTTAAGAAAAAATATGCTAAATTAAAAATTCAAACAAAAGAATTTGAATTTAAATATGGTATATATTCTATATTTCAAATTAGTGATTACTATTATAAAATAGAATTTAAAGAAAATAAAACTTATTCTTATAAGTTTCATGGTGAAATTATTAGTGAAGGAAAATGGCAAAGAGATAAAAATATTATAACTTTAAATGATAAAATATTTTCAGTAAAATATCATATTGCTGTTTCTGATAGTAATAAATTAATAGCAATTCATCTACCAATGTTTTACGATGATAATATAGAATCTAGAACTTTCAATTTTGTAAAAAAATAATTTAAATAAATCAAAGGTTAAATAATGGAAATAATTAAAGTTGAAAATGTAGAAAAAATTTATGAGGACAACGGTGTACCCGTCCACGCCTTGCATGGAATAGATTTGTCCATAAAAAAGGGTGAATATATTGTTATTGCAGGTCCTTCCGGTTCAGGAAAGACAACTTTGCTCAATGTCATGGGTACACTTGATGTACCGACAAAAGGCAATGTTCTGGTGGAAGGTACTGATGTCAGCAAAAAAAGTGCAAAGGAACTTTCGGAAATTCGCCTTACAAAGCTTGGTTTCGTCTTTCAGGCATATAACCTGATTCCTGTACTCACATCACTCGAAAATATTGAATTTGCTATGCTCCTTAGAGGTATATCTGCTAAGGAGAGGCATCAGAAAGCATTGTCGGTAATGGAAGAGCTTGGAATTGCTGAGTTAAAAAACAAAATGCCTAACCAGATGAGTGGCGGTCAACAGCAAAGAGTGGCAGTTGCAAGAGCTATTGTAAACGACCCGGTAATTGTTTTGGCAGATGAACCAACAGCAAATCTCGATTCAAAGACAGGTGATGTACTGCTTGACCTGATGGAGAAAATGAATAAGGATAAGAATATTACATTCATCTTTTCCTCGCATGACAAGCAGGTGATTGACAGGGCAAAACGGCTTCTGATTTTAAAAGATGGGCTGATTGTTGAGGACAAGTCGTTTTAATGTCGAATGTAAAATGTAGAATGTAGAATACAAAATGAAATTAATAGCCACGACTTTCAAGTCGTGGAATATGTGAGAAAATATATTGTGCCACTATCTTTAGATAGTGTGAAAGTTTTAAAAAGATATTCGGACTTTAGTCCAAAGAATATAATAGGAACAATCGCAGATCGATTGAATGTTTAATTAGATTTTATTATGAAAAAAAGAGTTATTATTATTATTATTATATTTGCATATTCGAATTTATTCGCTGAAATTGAATTCGATTTCAACGGATATATTTACGATTTGCCTTCCTACCAGCAAGTGCCTGATGCATTCAAAGAACTGGATACAAGTCTGAGCGGATATAATAACTTTGCTATGAATTTAACAAGATTGAGATTAAGACCAAATATCAAATTCGGAGAGACAGGACGTTTGACTTTGCATTACGAAATGGATGCTCTGATTACAAAATTCAATCTTCCATACTTTGGAACTTACAAGCAAACAAACAGACAAGCAGTTGATTTGAATTGGAAAATCGGAAATGAGGAAATCGGCAATGGAGTGAATATAGTTGCTAATCATTTTATTGATATGCTTTACTACAAACACTTCTTCGATTGGGGTGAAGTTGTTTTCGGCAGGCAGGTTATTGCATGGGGAGTTGGTCGTGTCTGGCAACCAACGGATTTATTTAATCCGATTAATCCTGCAAACTTTTCAAAAACTGAAAGAGACGGAGCCGATGCACTTTCCTCAAAAATCTTTTTAGGGGATTTCACAGACCTTGAGCTTGTTGCAAATTTCAGAGAAAAGTTGAAGGATAATAATTATGGTGTGAGGTTCAGAACAAATTACAAAGAATACGATTTATCGGTGACAGCGGGATATTTCGACCACAAAACTGTTGCCGGTGGCTACTTCGCAGGTAATTTATTTGATGCAGGAATTCGTGGTGAGGCAATTTATTCCGTAAATGAACATAATGCCGATTCAAATTATATAAGAGGAATATTAGGTATTGATTATCAGTTTCCCCACAACATTTATGCAATGCTCGAATTCCAATACAACGGCGAAGGCACACCTAACAAAAATGAATATCTCAAATATTTTGAAAGACTGATGAATGGTGAAATTCAAAATATCAGCAGAAATTATCTTGCTTTAATGACTTCCTACCAAATTCATGCACTATTGATTTCCTCGTTAACTTCTATAGCAAACCTTAATGACGGAAGTGGAATGATTGGTTTGTCAGTTCAATACAATGCCCTTCAGGACTTGAACCTTGGCTTGGGAACAATGTTCTTTTTTGGCACTAAGGGTACTGAATACGGGTACTATGCCCCAGCTTTGTACCTATCCGCAGAATATTTCTTTTAAGAACTGAATTAAAATATTTTTTGCTTGAATTAAATTATTTTGTATTTTAAATACTTGAATTGACATTGCGAAATAAATGACTGTTAGACGAGGTAGGAATTATATAGAAAAAAGTAAATTTGTAATTAATTTTGATTGAAATCGTTTAATTTTGTACAAATTAATATTAAACAGAAATCAGAGGATACAAAAATGTTACAAGTAAAAAATGAGAATGTTTTAATTCCATTAAATGTATGGAATGAACTAAAAAAGGATTATTACTTTAATGAATTAATTGAAGCTTTGGAGGATAGACAGGATTTGTTAGATGCCAAGAGCGAAGCTACTGATTTTTTTGATTTCAGAGAATATGATTCCAAACGCATGAAAGCAATGAAAAATGTATAAAATTCTCTATTCGGCAAGGGTATTGAAAGAACTCAAGGAATTAAACAACTCAATTTATGTGAAAATCCGAGAACGAATCTTATCCCTCGAAAAAGAACCAAGACAGGTAGGTGCGCTAAAGCTCACTAATGAAGAAGGTTACAGAGTAAGAACAGGTGATTATAGAATTCTTTACGAAATAGACGATAAATTGAAAACAGTTAGATTATTAAGAATAGGTCACAGAAAGGATGTATATAGAAAAAAATAAATAGTATTTTAAAATAAATTATGTAAACGTGGTCTTACTTACATACATTGTCAGAATCTCTTATTTGCACTGATTAGTCAGATTACACAGATATAAAAATTATGGCTGAATATAAGTATAAAGATATTACTGAAAAAATAATTGGTTGTGCACAAAGAGTTCATGGTTTTTTAGGAAATGGATTTCAGGAAGTAATTTATCAAAGAGCTTTAGCTTTGGAATTTAGGGAAAAAGAGCTTAAATTTGACAGGGAATTGGAAATGCCAATCTTTTACAGAAACTACGATGAACCGATTGGCAGAAGAAGAGTTGATTTTTTAGTAGAAGAAAAAATTTTGGTTGAGCTCAAAGCAGTCTCAGAGCTAAATGATATTCATTTAGCCCAGATATTGAATTACTTGACAGCATATAAATTAGAAATTGGATTATTAATAAATTTTGGAGAAAATAGTTTAAAAGTTAGAAGATTAATAAAAAGTCAGAATCGCTGATTTGCACTGATTAATCAGATTTCGCTGATAAGAAAAAAAACAGAAATAGATAATCTGTGAAATCCAAAAATCTGCGAAAATCATGATTGAAAAAATTGAACCAGATTGATATTTCATGAAAAATTCATAGATATTGATAATCTGTGAAATCCAAAAATCTGCGAAAATCTGTGATTCTGACAGTGAAATATTTGTAAGCGTGGTCTTACTGCGTTCTGTCCTAAAAACTGGTAAAATATAGTGAAAAGGAATGTAGGGAAAGGCACGCTCCGAGCAATCGGGGCGTTTTCCTTTTGTCTCTTTTCACGGGTATACCAGTACCTTAGGGCAGGGCAAATGTGAATTCGCCCTTTTTTTGTGCACAGATTGAGATTCTGTGAAATCCATAAATCAGCGAAAATCTGTGATTCTGACAGTGGAAGAAAGGGCAATTAATGGAGAAATTGTCATTTTTAAAATATATGGAATAATTTATGAGATTTGCTATTGATGGAACAACCGGTTTGCTCGGAAGAAATTTGTTATTTGAAATTTTAAAACAAAATCTAAATTGTCTCGAAGACATTGAGATTATCTTACTTGGAAAAAGCGATGGAAATAAGACATTTGAAGATAGAATGGATGATATCATACTCAATGATGGGTCTGATTATTTAAGACTTGATAAGACTAAAAATAAATCGAAATTAGATGAAATTAAAACGAGACTCAAGTTCATTGATTTTGACTTGACATTATCTGATTTGGGTATTTCATCTGAAAATGTTAATTACCTTAAGAAAAATAAAATTGATTATTTTTACCACATTGCTGCATTAACAAATTTTTTCGACACACCTGAAGTGATCAAAAAACTCACCTTAATTAATTTTGAAGGAACTAAAAATTTATTGTATTTAAATAAATCAATAAAAGTAAAAAATATGGTGTATGTGGGCTCAGTTTATCATGCAGGTGTAAATGGCCAAGAAATTTTACCTAATTATTTTAATAAATCAGGTAAGTTCAGAAATCCATATGAAAGAACAAAAATGGAATCCGAGCTATTTTTGATTGATTTTGCAAGAAAAGAAAAAATCGATTTCAATATTTGCAGGATATCCACGATTTCAGGAAGATTGATTGAAGAGGAAATTGGTTCAACCAGTAAATATGATGTTTTCTACGAATGGGCTAAATATTTTCTAAGATACAAAATAAAAAAGCTAATTGGAGTTAAAGATTATTATTTGGAGCCATTGGAAATTCCAATTAGAATTCAAATTCATCCTGAATCGGTAATGAATATTATCCCTGCCGACTACGGTGCAAAACTATTGTATCATATTAGTTTATCAGATAATAATGAAACATTCTATCATCTTGTTAACGATTATGATATTTCTACTGAATTAGCAACAAATATTATAATGAAAAGCTTAAATATATTTGGACATTCATTTGTGTACGAAGAACCGTATGATAAAACAACTTTTGAAAATATGTATTATCGTACTGTAGGTAAAATATTCACTCCATACGTTATTGACCCTCCCTTGCATTATAACAATGATAATTTGCAGGATGTAATAAAAGCAAATAATTTAAAATGCCCTGAAATGAATGAGGAGAATTTTCAAAAGCTAATTGATTATGCTGTTAAACATAATTTTGGGATAGAATAGTATTAATAAACCTTCCGTTCTGTCAGTTGCTACAACTGACAGCAACAATCAGCGGTTAAGCCAATCTGCATCTCTGCTCCTTTACCTCTCTGCGAGAAATTCTTCTATCTTTCGGTTATTCGGTCTTCTGGCTTCCGTCTGCTGTCTGCAATAAAATAAAAATCCTTTTAAAATAAAATAAATTACATTTCGCATCAACCTCTTAATTTCGTACAATTCGTTCATTGAAATGCAGCTTCGACGTCCCCGTCGCAGATAATTATGTGTTCATTCATAGTCCCTTGGCTTTCTGATTTTTGGCATTATGCTATTTTTAAAAAAACGATGACAACGATGCCACATGACAATTAAGGATATATTAAATAACAACTTACAATGTCGCAACACATGGACAATATGACTTCTCCGTGACACAAATTAAAAAAATCAAAGTTCCCGTTCTGTCAGTTATTACAACTGACAGCAACAATCATTGATTCAGAAATTTGCATTTTTGCGAGAAATTCTTTTGTCTTTCGTTCATTCAGTTTTCGGTCATTCGGTCTGTCTTCAGATTTCTGACTCCAGTCTTCTCAGTTGTTACAAATGACAGCTACAATCAGCGATTCTGCCAATCTGCGTCCCTACCTGAAATTCTTCTCCCCTCTCGAGAGGGGTAGGGGTGTGTACAAATCATGCAAATCAAATAAATCATAAAAATCCCCGTTCAGACATTTACTTCTCTGCGAGAAATTCTTCTGTCATTCGGTAAATCGGTTTTTCGGTCATTCAGTCTCCTGCTTTAAGCAATCAGCTAATAAAATAAAAATCCTTTTAAAATAAAATAAATTACATTTCGCACATAAATTGTAATTTCGTTTTGATTGTTCTTTGAAAAATATAATGGTGAAATATCCCATCTATCAAGAGGGGTGTACAAAGGACGGGGTGTGTGAATTCATGCTAATCACATAAATCACATAAATCAAAGTTCTGACAAAAAATTTCACGAAAAAAAAATCGTAAAAACAAGGAGAAAAAGCGGAAAAAATATTTGAAGAAATTCCTAAATCTAACGGAATAATAAAGTTACAAATATCCTGTTTTTCACCCCCTTTTCCTGTTTTTCACCCTTTTAAAAGAAAAAATAGCTAAATCAGTGAAATCAGTTCAATCAGCGGTTTAGACTTCTCCCTTTTCCCTTCTCCCGTCTGCTTTCTCCTGTCTGCATTCTTCTGTTTTTCGGTCATTCGGTCTTCTATCTCCTGACTTCCGTCTTCTGACTCCATCTTTCTGCTAACAACTATCTGCTAAATACCAATTGTTCACTATTCACTATTCACTTTTCACTATTCACTATTCACTATTCACTTTTCACTATTCACTATTCACTGAATTCCCGCTTTCATCAGCTCTCTTGCACTCTTCAATGAAGCATCTGTAATGTTTTCTCCGCTGATAAGTCGTGCTGTTTCCTTCAGCTTCTCGTCTTTGGTTAGAGAATGTGCATTGATGATAGTTCTGCCGTTGATTTCATGCTTTTCCACGTGAATGTTTTTGTCAGCCAAAGCACAAATTTGTGGGAGATGTGTTATTGAAATTATCTGATGCTTACCTGCAAGTTTCTTCATCGCAATGCCGACTTTTTGAGCAATTCTACCGCTAATGCCTGAATCAATTTCGTCGAAGACAAGCATCGGTAGATTCTCACTGTCAGCGGCAATAGACTTGATGGCTAACATGACACGCGATATTTCACCTCCGGAAGCCGTCAATGCAAGTGGTTTGGGTGATTCCCCTTTGTTTGTTGAGATGTAAAACTCAACGATGTCCCAACCGTTCTCGAATAACTTAACTTTATCCTGATTCGTTGTGATTGTCAGTGAGTAATCATCTGCTGAATTTTCTATAACCTGACTGAAAACGACTTTAAATTCGGAATGAGGTACACCAAGCTCGATAAGCATATTGACAACATGCTTTTCAAGTACTGCAGCGGATTGTTGTCTTTTACGGGACAGTTTTTGGGCTTTATCTTTTACAATTGATTTATGATGATGAATTTCATCTTTAAGTTTCCTGATTTCATCATCGAAATTTTCTGCGAGTCTTAATTCTGAAATCAGTTCCTCTCTTTTAATTACTGCATTCTTCAGACTGCCATATTTCTTGATAAGACCCTTAAGAGTGATTGAACGTTCGCGAAGTTCCTCGATGGATTGAGCATCAAAATCAATTCCTGATTTGTAATCGGAGGCGAAATTAGAAAGCTCCTCGATGTTGACGAGAATACTGCTGAAATCATCAAGGAACTGACTGAATTTAGCATCAATTTTAGTAATTTGATTTAATTGCTTTTTTACAGATTGCAGTTTTTTGTAAACCGAGTTTTCATCCTCATAAAGAGAGGTGTTGATTTCTGAAGAAAGTTGGTAGAGAAGTTCTGCATTTTCCTTAATCCGCAATTCATTTTCTATTTCTGTGTCTTCGTCAATTTTGGGATTAACTTTTTCGATTTCCTTAAGTTCAAAATTTATATAATCTATTCTGTCTTTCAAAGTTTTTTCTTTTCTCAGAGTTGAATGAAGATTATCAATCTGAACTTTTAGCTGAGAAAATGATTGCTGATAATCAGCTTTCAAAACATTGACCTTTGCAAAGATGTCTAAAAGGTCAATATGACTTTCTGTTTGTAATAGAAGTTGATGGTCATGCTGCCCGTGGAAATCAACAAGGAAATCCCCAAGTTTTTTCAAAGAATTGACTTGAATCGGAGTATCGTTGAGAAAAGCACGGCTGTTTTTATCGGTAATTTCTCTTCGTATGATAACCTTCTCATCATCGAAATCATAACCTTCACTTTTGAAAGATTGAATAGTTTTATGTGAAGTCGGAATATTGAAAACACCTTCGATAATTGCCTTTTTTTCGCCTTGACGGATATATTCAATTGAAGCCCGCTCACCAAGCAAAAGCATGAGTGCGTCAACAATAATTGACTTACCTGCACCTGTCTCACCGGTGATGATATTTAAACCCTGATTGAAATCGAGTTCAAGTTCGGGTATCAAAGCAAAGTTCTTTATGAAGATTTTTTCAAGCATGCTATTCTTTGCGTAACAAAATTAATCCAAGAATTGAGAGAGTAATTGCTGCAAGCATCAGATACAATCCTGTTATGAATTTATCTGATTCGTATTTCAATTCAACTTTGTGATTGCCTTTTGGAACTTCGACTGCACAGAAAGAATAGTTCGCTTTGAGTAATTTCGATTTTACTCCGTCAATATAAACTTTCCAGTCGGGATACCATATTTCGCTAAAGACAAGTACCCCTGCTTTAGGAGTACGAACCTTACATGATAATCCGTTATTTATGAAATCAGTAACATTAACTTTTCCAACTGTTGTCGAATCATAATTACTATTGTTCAAACCAATGTTTTCTTCAAGCACTACAATTTTTGAGTAATCAATAGCAGTACCTTGCATAGTGGTTTTGATTTTTTCTGGTGAGGAGATAATTGTATTGTATGTCACCCAAACTCTTGGAAAATATCCCTGTCTTTCAACAAATCCAAATTGCTGAGTTGCCTGATTGAATGATATTTCATATTTAACGTTATATAAATCATGGATAGTTTTAACATCCGTCGGTGGAGGAATATGATTAAATACCAATTGATTGTAACCTTCAACAAGCATAATCTTATCTATCAAACCCTGATTTCTCATCATAGCCATATAGCTCGGATTGTAATGACGCATAGAAACCCTAAACAAATTATTCTTATCTTTTGCAACAAATAAATCTTTTAGACTTTTATCAATCTTATATGAATCTTCAGGATTATTCGGACTGCTATTGAAAGAAGCTCCCTGAGTATATAAGTCAAAAAATGTAAGAATGATTAAAATTACTCCTGCTGCCAAAGGTTTGAGTATTGACTTTTGCATGAGCAATAATACAACAATTATACATAATATAAAGACAAGTGTGATAGTCCCAAAACTTTGAATAGCTGAAATGTATTGCTCTGGAGTATCAAGTGCTTTTTGTAAAGACCCGCTGGCAATGAGAATTGAAAACAGCAAAGGCAAAGCTGATATTAGAATTATTTTAATTAAGTACCTTTTATTACTAATATTTTTTAGCAGGGAGTCGAATCCAAATCCAGCTAAGATTGAAAAAGCAATAACAGAGTAAAACATAATTCTTGCCGGAATCCTCAATAGTCCGAAGAATGGTAGGTTATAAAAAATCTTGAATAATACAAAATTATCACCCAATGCAAAAAGAAATCCAAACACAGCAATAAATATTAAAAAAGCTGTCATTCTGTTTTTGTAACCGGTTACTATTGCAATCAATCCCAGCAATAAAGCAGTCAAACCAAAGTAAAAAGCTGTATCCCAATAATAATAGTAAGGTTGATTGTCCAAATGATAAGGGACACTTTTATCTCCGGTGCCATCAGTAAATCCAAAAAGTTTTGGAGTTAAGGAAGAATAAATTTGTCCAAATTCAAGTGAACCCTCAGTTGCTGCTTCGTAGGTTGCATCTGCTCTTTTTGAAAGATTTGCCAAATCCTGTGAAGGTAGATATTGAACAGTAAATATCAGTACAGAAATGATAAATGGTAATAAACCTCCAATAATACTTTTTATAGATTGCTTCACTTTGAAACCATCTTTTCTGATATCAGCAATTATAAACCAAAGATACATTAATCCGAGAAAAAGTGCCTGGTATAAGATCGTTTGAGGATGACCTGCTAACATGCTTATTCCGAAAATCAAACCTGAGAAAATTCCGTATTTAATTTTATTTTCAGACATTCCTTTAAGAAAATAAAGAATGACAAGTGGGAACCATGCAAGATGATAAACCATCATCGGATGAATTACATGTAGAACCATTGATAATGAAAAAGCATAGGAAATTGATGCTATGACAGACCCAATCGAACTAACTTTAAGATGTTTCAACAGGAAATACATATTTATCTGGGATATGAAAAAGTGCAGAATGATAATAAATTGCAGTCCCCAAACAGAAAGATGCCCTGATGAGTCAAGGAAAAGCATCGTCAGACGATTCAGAGGATAAAGGAAACCAACCTGCAAATCTGAAAAGAACGGCATCCCGCAAAATGTATATGGGTTCCAGAATGGAATAGTCCAGTTGGAGAATGCCTGTGCGGCAAAAGTTTGTAATGGATAGAATTGCTCAACAAAATCTTCCCAGAAAAAGGTTTTTCCAGTTAATTGGTCCCAGAAAAATATAATTGTTGTTATTGAGAAAATAGTTATTGGTATCCAGAACGGAAAATCCTTCAATTCAATCTGTTTAATTTGCTTAGGAACAGATTTTTTAGGCACCTCGATTTCCTTTTTGCTATGCTTTATCACTTTTTTAGTCATAATTTAATATTAAGGTTATAAAAAAAATGTAATTTAATTATGACAGAAGAAAGAAGCAAATAATACAATCAAAATTTTTTATTAATTTCTTTTTTCATATTTTGTATTTTGTATGAAATATGATTTTAAAATAATGAATATTGATAAAGAGAAGTTAATAGAGTATAAGCCACATGCAATAATCTTTGGTGGATTTTGCCTGTCGCTCCTTCTCATTTTTATCCTGCTGGATTCTTTTATCTTACCGGCAATGATTCATAATGTTGATAAAGTTGAAGTACCGGATGTTACTGGTTTACCATTGCATGAAGCCAAGGCAAAACTTGAACAATCCGAATTGAATTATAATATTTTTACTGAGCAGCATAACGATGAATACCCTGAGAACTATGTGATAAATCAAAACCCAAAGCCGTATAGGATTGTTAAAAGTGGAAGGCATATTAATTTAACGATTAGTATGGGCGGAGAACCGGTAACCATGCCTAACATTATGTTCAAACCATTACGATACGCAAGAGTTGCATTAATGGAAAGAGGATTGTATATTGGCAATATTGAATATATCTTCAGCGATTCCATAGGGGTTGACACAGTCATTAGTCAAAACTTAAGACCTGGTAGGACCGTTAGGTTTGGGGATTATGTCAATTTGGTAGTTAGCAAAGGTCTTGAAGCTGAAATTGAAGTACCCAACCTCACAGGTAAAACTTTAAACGAAGTCGAAGGGATTCTCGAGTCTTCAAATCTTCAGCTGGGAACAATTAACAGTACTTATGACGAAATTTATGCCGCAACTTACTTAAGAAATACAGTTGTAGGTCAGTTTCCTCCACCGGGAAATATAGTTGTTAAGCAAACTAAAGTGGATATTACTTTTTTTAGATGATTATCTTTAAATCAACTTTTCAGCTTCTTCATTTGAGATTGTAAACTCATCTTCCAAAGAATCATCATCTGATTTTTCATTCGACAAACTTTGGATAACACTTTCATCATCTTCAACGAGTACATCCTGCGATAAGTTCTGTATATCAATTGATTCCATCTGAACTTCCGAATCAAAATACTCTACGGGTTCAGAAAATTCGTCTTCAGGTTCTGACAATCCGTAAACTCCGTCAATTGTCTCCTGAATTGCTTTGACATTTTCCTCATCGCTGATGTCGAGAGTAACTTCAATATGAGAAGTTGCAGTTTCTTCTGAAGCAATGTCTTCTATCTCCCTCAATTTCGGTAAGTCTTCCAGACTTTTTAAGCCGAATGTTTTTAGAAACATCGGTGTTGTACCGAAAAGCAATGGTTTACCCAAAGCATCCTTTCTGCCGACTATTTTTATAAAATTCTTTTCCAGCAGAGAGTTAACAATTTCATTAGAATTAACACCCCTTATTTGCTCTATCTCGGCTTTGGTTACAGGTTGCTTGTAGGAAATAATCGAAAGAGTTTCAAGCGATGCCTGTGAAAATTTTCTCTTTGCTTTTGTTCGGGTTAATCTTTGTAAAAGTTCCCCATACTCTGGTCTTGTTGCAAATTGATAACCACCAGCAATATTAATAATCTGAAAAGGTCTGCTTGTTTCAACCAAATCTATATTGATTTCTGTAATCAATTCCTGAAAGTAAGCCGGTGATATATCATATTTCTTCATAATTTCCTGTGCAAAAGAAATTTGCTTTGGTTTTTCTTCACCCTGCTCACTTTCTTCTTCACCCAAATCTAAAGTTGCAATGTTAACAATCAACAAATCAAACAAATACTTCAAAGTGAGTGGCTCTTCTGCCGCAAAGAGAAGAACTTCAAGAGCTGATTTTTGCTCTTCGCGGGATAAATTCAAAAAAGGTGGTTTTATTTCCATATTAACATCATTCTAAATATTTTCAATATTTTCTGCAGTTTCATAAGCCAAATCGGAATCAAAAACATTAACAGGTCTTTCCATAATAACGATATCATCATAAAGGACGTCTTGTGTAATAAATATCAACTTGTTCTTTATCATTTCGAGTAAAGCAAGGAAAGTAACCAGAATATTTCTTCTTGACTCGTTTTTAACCAAACTGAAAAAGCTAAGACGTTTGCTGATTTTCAATTTCATCATTATCAACGCTGTTTTTTCTTCAATCGAAACTTTATGGACATTTACAATATGTTCCTTGATACCCCCTTGTGTTCTTTCGATTGCTATCTTAAAAGCCCTCAACAAATCGAACAAAGCTGAGTTTTCATAATATACTTCATCGGGATTTTCACTCTCCGGTTTACTTTCGGCAAATAGATTTCTGTAATAAACATAACGCTGACTGTCTGCCATACCCGATAAATCTTTCGATGCTTCCTTAAATTGTTTGTACTCTATCAGCTTTTGAACTAATATTGTTCGGGGGTCTTCAATTACATCTCCGTCTTCAGATATTGTCTTAGGTAAGAGCATCTGAGTCTTGATATACATTAAAGTCGTAACCATAACAAGAAATTCTCCGGCAAGCTCCAAATCAAAAAAACGCATCAAACGAATATATTTAAGATACTCTTCCGTGATTCGAGCGATAGGAATATCATAAATATTCAATTCGTCGCGCTTTATAAAATAAAGCAACAAATCAAAAGGTCCTTCGAAATTCGGTAATCTGATTTTATACATTCAATTTAAAAATCGTTAACATTAATATATATATATGTCAATCCGAAACCGGCTCAATATAAACTCTGCTTACTCTTGCCGAAATGGATGTTGTAATTTCATAAGGAATGGTTCCAACCCAACCAGCTATTTCGTCTGCAAGAATCTCCTCATTGCCTTGCTTGCCAATCAAGACAACTTCATCTCCTGGTTTCACATCGTCGTCATTACATTCTACCATTATCTCATCCATGCAAATAGAACCTACAACCGGATAACGTTTGCCGTTTATCAGACAATAAGCTCTTCCAGTTAATGTTTTAAAATATCCGTCACCATATCCAATCGGAACAGTCGCAATCGTAGTCGGCTTTTTCGCAACATACAATCTGTCATAACTAACTGATTCACCTGCTTCAATTCTTCTGGTAACAACAACCTGACTTTTTAGCGACATTATTGGTTTCACTTTCAGCTTCTCTCTCACTTCAGCAGAAGGGGCATACCCGTAAAGTGCCAAACCGGGGCGGATAAGATTAAAATAAGCATTGGGCATATTTGCAATAGCACCGGAATTGGAAGCATGGTAATAAGCGAATGTAAAACCCGAATCCTTCAATTTAGATAAAGTATCATTAAAAATATTCAATTGCTTTTTTGCATAGTCGATGTTAGTAGGTGAAGTTGCGAAGTGTGTACAAACACCATGCATATTGATATTAGGTAAAGCCCCAAACTCTTTCATGAAATCAACGGCATGATTGGCGTCAATTCCGTCACGATGCATTCCTGTATCAATAAGCAAATGTGTTTTAACAATAACATTTCGTTTTTGAGCTTCTTTTGACAAAGATATTAAAAATTCCTCGGAAGAAATCGCAGCCTCCAAATCGTATTTGCAAAAATATTGTGCTTCATCGGGAAATGATGGAATCAAATCAATAATTGCCTGAGTATCGCCGGATACCCTTAGCATTACGCCTTCATTAGCAAATGCGACACCTAAAAACTCGATTCCGTCATATCTCAATATTTGAGAAGTTCCCAATAGTCCATGTCCGTAAGCATTGGCTTTAACTATTGCCATTATAGACGAATCAGGTGCAAGTTCTCTTATTCTTCTGATATTGTATCTTAAATTTTTTTTGTTTATATACGCAGTTGTCGTTCTCATAAAATAATTTTTATTATTGAAACACAAGTTCAAAATTAAGGATAATTTTTGACTTTTATGTATATCATTTTTTCAAAATAGAATTAAATAAAATCTAACGGTACACAATTTTAATAATGTTTTTCATTTTTTTTCGGTAATTATGGAAAAATTTGAAAAAATTTTTAAAATATTTTTTATTGCATTTTAGAGTTTTAAGTTGATGCTGGATAATCGAGTGTGTCCAAAAATTGATAATAAAAATATATATTCCATGGGAATTCTTCTTGCGTTAATTTTTTAAATTAATTTTACATCCCTTAAAACACTGATGAATACTAAGTTATTTGCAATCTTAAAATTTTTTAAAATGAAAATTTATACCCGAGCAACAAAACAGGAATTTTTTTTTAGAATTATTTTTTACCAAAAAAAAGTTTTCCCAAATTTTTAACACAAGCTGTGGAAAAATTTTTTATAAAAAAAATAAAAAAATATTTTTTTATTCTTAAATCTCTTTCGTAATTTTGAGTTAGGCATAAAGTAAAAATGTTGAAAAGTATTTAGGGAATTTATGAAACTTGGGCTGTTTGAAAATTTAGCGCCATTAGATTTTACAAAAAAAGTAAATTTAGAAAAACAAAAAGAAGCTATAAAATTTGTTCGTAGTAAATTTGGAAAAGAATACCCGAACATAATTGATGGTAAGTCATCTATCACTGAAAAGAAAACGAACTCTATTAATCCGGCAAATCCACAAGAAATAATCGGTATTTTTCAAAAGGCAGGAAAACAGGAAGCTGAGCATGCAATCGAATCTGCAGCAAAAGCTTTTGAAACATGGAAACATGTTCCCGCAGAACGCAGAGCAAAATATCTTTTGGATGCGGCTAAAATCTGTCGCAAAAGAAGATTTGAGATAAATGCATGGATGATTTCCGAAACAGGAAAGAATTATGCGGAAGCTGATGCTGATACTTGCGAAGGTATCGACTTTCTCGAGTTTTATGCACGTGAAGCAATCCGGTATTCAGAGGAGCAACCTTTGACTCCTTATCCGGGTGAAAAGCTTAGTTACTTTTATATTCCTTTAGGAGTGGGTCTCTGTATTCCACCATGGAATTTTCCTTGGGCAATTATGCTCGGCATAACAACTGCCGCTATAGTTGCAGGTAATACTGTCGTAATGAAACCATCTTCAGATTCGCCAATGATGGCTCGGCTTTTGTCAGATATTTTACATGAAGCCGGTTTACCGAAAGGAGTATTGAATTTCTTGGTAGCAAGCGGAGCAGAAGCAGGCGATTATATGGTCGAACATCCAAAAACAAGATTCATTACCTTCACTGGTTCAATGGAAGTTGGACTAAGAATCAACGAACTGGCATCAAAAAAATCCGATGGTCAGATTTGGATTAAAAGAGTTATAGCCGAAATGGGAGGAAAGGATTCAATCATCGTTGATTCGGAAGCAAAGATAGATGATGCAGTAAAAGGTGTAACAACCTCTGCATTCGGTTTTCAGGGACAAAAATGCTCAGCATGTTCGAGAGCAATTGTTGACAAAAAAGTTTATAATGAATTTGTTGCAAAGCTTAAGATTTCTGTCGAGGCATTACAATCTGGTGAACCGAAAGAAAATTATTATTCCGGACCTGTGATAAATGCCGCTGCCGAACGTTCGATTTTGGAATACATCGAAATCGGAAAGAAGGAAGGTAAATTATTGACAGGGGGGTATAAAATTCAAGAACTACCGGGTTATTTCATTAAACCGACAGTGTTTATTGATCTTGACCCGATGGCAAGATTATCTCAGGAAGAAATTTTTGGTCCTTTGCTTGCAGTCATCAAAGCAGATAATTATGACCATGCTTTGCAAATTGCCAACAATACGCAATACGGACTGACGGGAGCTGTTTACTCTATGAACAGAGCTAAACTCGACAGGGCAAGAAAAGAATTTCATGTGGGTAATCTTTATTTAAATAGGAAATGCACAGGTGCCATCGTAGATGTCCATCCGTTCGGGGGATTCAATATGAGCGGAACGGATTCGAAAGCAGGCAGCCGTGATTATTTAATGCTCTTTTTACAGGGCAAATCTGTATCTGAACTAATTACTAATATCACAAAAGGGGGAAATATGCCAACAGAAAAAAAACCAGCAGCTAAAAAAGCTGCTCCAAAGAAACCGGCAGCTAAAAAAGCTGCTCCAAAGAAACCAGCTGCAAAAAAAACTGCACCTAAAAAAGCCGCTCCAAAAAAAGCCGCTCCAAAAAAAGTAGCTAAGAAAGCAGTTGCAAAAAAGACTACAGCTAAGAAAACGGTAGCTAAGAAAGCCGCTCCGAAGAAAGCTGCAGCAAAGAAAGCTGCACCAAAAAAAGCAGCTAAGAAGTAATTCAATTATTTGATAATTGGGCTGCTCCTGAAATTGGTCAGCCCAATTTTTTTATATGATTGAAATTACTGATGTCAATGACTCAAGAATCGGTCTCTACCGAAACTTGAAAGATATATCTTTCTCTCATTCCGAAAAAAAACTTTTCATAGCTGAAGGTTCAATCATAGTTAAAAAATTACTACGTAGCAAATTAAAAATTCACTCCTTATTTGCAACCAAGTCTTTCTACGATGAATTCTCAGATTTGTTCAATCAAAAATATATTCCTGAGGAATTACAATTTATAGCTGATAAGAATATCATGAACCGTATAGTCGGATTTCGTCTTCATCAGGGAATTATGGCTTTAGCGGAAATACCTGATTCTACTGATATTTTAAATTTACAGCCACCTATTATAGTTCTTCATGGCATTGTTAATTCTGAAAACGTAGGAGCCATTGTTAGAAATGCTGTTGCTTTTGGAATTAATTCATTTATTTATGACAAACAAACCAGCAGTCCGTTTTTAAGAAGGGCAGTCAGGGTTTCAATGGGTACTGTTTTTTCTGTGAATTATTTTCATTCATCAGATTTGATAGAAGACTTAATAAGATTGAAATCAGAGAAAGATGTTAGAATAATCGCCTCCGAAATAAATAGGAATTCAATTCCGATAAATGAGATTAAATTTACACGAAATTCAGTAATAGTTTTCGGCAGTGAAGGCAAAGGAATTTCGGAAGATATATTAAATATTTGTGACAAAATAGTCCATATACCCATCACAAGTGAAGTGCAATCTTTAAATGTAGCTTCCAGCAGTGCGATAATATTAAGTAAATTAAATCAAATATGATAAATTTTTTATTTAAATTGCAACTTAAAACAAATTATTGTGTTATTATAGTTATGGTGGTGAAATGAGAAAGATAGACTTAATTCAATTATTAATAATGATTTGCATAATTACAATTATTCCCATAGGAAGCAATTGTCAAATAAGAATTGAAGTAGGCTCCGAAGAAAGAGTTTTTGAGTATGTTAAAGACCATTGTGCAGAGCTTGACTTGCCGGATGTGTACGCTCATCCAATAAGAACAAAGGAAGGAATAATGCTTGCATCGGGTAATGCACCTGATAATTATTTTATGTTTGGCAGGGATTTTAAATCACTGAAGCGTTCCTGCTTTCCTGTTCTTCGGTCCGGTGATAAATGGCCTGTTGATGCTTTCGACCATCAGGAGTGGATTTCTTCCGTCTATAGCGAGGACGGTATTATTATTCACGCTTTAGTTCATAATGAATACCACGACCCGTATTCACCAAAATGTAAACCCGGAATAACAGACCCATCAAATCCCTGCTGGTACAATTTTATCAGTTATGCAAAATCAACTGATGGTGGCAGAACATTTACACAGCCGGAAAGCCCGAACCATTTGGTTGCTATGCTGCCATACAAATGGGACCCGGATGCCGCACCACGCGGTGCTCCGCCTCCACACGGATATTTTGAACCTAGCAATATTATCAAACATAATGGTTATTACTACTGTATGATGTTTGGATTATTGTCGAATACCGATATGAGCAAAGGCGGCACCTGCATTATGCGAACCGATGATATATCTTCTCCCGGCTCCTGGAAAATCTGGGATGGAAAGGGCTTTAACATTCCACTGGTAAATCCATATATTAATCCTCCTCAAGACTCAAGCAAGTATCTTCCGGCATTTGTTAGCCATAATACAATAAGGGATTTGCGCGGCAGTTTAACATGGAACGGTTATTTGAATAAATTTATGTTGGTCGGTGGAGGCGTTCATCCTGTTGATGGAGTCGAGACTTGCGGATTTTTCTTTTCATTGTCGGATGATTTGCTCGATTGGTCGCAGCCGCAGTTAATCAGGGAAGCAATTTTGGGTTGGCCGCCTTGTAACAGACAAACACCCGACCAGGCATCAAGAAATATCGTTCAGGAAGCATATCCCTCCTTAATTGACCACGATGCACCTGATATTAGCTTTACTATAGTTGATTCAACGGCTTATCTTTATTTTATGCAAAATATGGATAATTGGAAGCAAGGTGGCTGGGGCTTAAGACGAGATTTGGTAAGGATACCGATTAAATTTATTAAAGATGGTGAAACAAATGATAATAGTATATTGTTAGAACCGGAAGATGGTCGGGTATATCATGGGGTTCAGATGATGAATTTTGATAATGATAAAAAATTGGACGGGTATCTCGGTGCTTTAAATGATTCTACAATTCAGCCGGCTGTTCGGGGGTTCTTTTTTTCAATACCGGGGGAAAGAGGTCCTGCAAATGGTTTAGCCGGTATGAAAGATTTCTTCAAATTAGCTGACAGT
>Ga0172371_10000798_pt1 | contig 49790 bp, 36 predicted proteins | sample Lak12m_FD_114543 | JGI IMG/M metagenome (GOLD analysis project Ga0172371, IMG submission 114543) | Freshwater microbial communities from Kabuno Bay, South-Kivu, Congo - kab_022012_12m | ecosystem: Environmental > Aquatic > Freshwater > Lake | place: Democratic Republic of the Congo: South-Kivu... | reverse complement strand
TGCCCGTGGTCATCGTGATTGCGATGCGGCCCGGCCCGGCAACCGGCTTTCCGACCCGGACCGAACAGGGAGAGCTCCTGTTTGCCGCCAGCGCGTCGCAGGATGACTTCCCACGCTTCGTGTTCGCGCCCGGCACGGCCGAGGAGGCGTTCTACGCAACCAACCGGGCGTTCGAGCTTGCGGCCCGGTTCCAGGTGCCGGCGATCGTACTCTCGGACCAGCTTCTATCGGACTCGCTCTGGACCGTTTCTTCCTTCAATCTGGCCCGGACAGCGATGGGCAGCGATTTCGACGAACCCGAGTGGCAGGGACGACCGGCGAACAGCTACAAGCGGTACGCGGTGACGAGGAGCGGGGTGTCGCCGCGGCTCTCGCCCGGATTCCGAGGCCAACTGGTCCGCGCAATCGGGGCCGAGCACGACGAGGAGGGGTTTCAGACCGAGGACAAGGCCGTGCGCGTGAAGATGCACGAGAAGCGGATGAGCAAGCTTGAAGCCATGGCCCGGGCAGTGGAAGCGCCGACCTGTTACCCGGAGGAGGCCGCGGACTGTGTTGTGGTCTGTTTCGGGTCGACTTATGGGGCGGCGCGCGAGGCGGTGGATATCCTGCGTTCGGACCGGGTGAGCGTGGCGATGGTGCACCTGTGCGACCTGGTTCCGTTCCCGCGGGAGCGGGTGGCCGCGCTGCTTTCCCCGGCGCGCAAGGTCGTCACGGTCGAGGGCAACTCGACCGGCCAGCTTGCGACCCTGCTCGCGCGCGAGACCGGCATCAAGGCAGATGCGCAGGTGCTCAAGTACGACGGCCGGCCGTTTGTCGCGCAGGACTTGGCTGGGGAGCTGAGGAGAGTGTGTAGGTGAGTGGAATGACTAATTGCCAATTCCTAATTCCTAACGAATGGGGAAATGACGAAGCACCAATTCTCGAACGTGCGCTAGGGCATTGGGTATTAGTCAGGAATTGGCAATTAGGGATTAGCCATTTGAGGCGCCCAGGGCAGGCGCAGATCGTGGGAGCTCGGCATGGCTGAAGACAAGGCCTGGTCCACAAGTGCTGAATTGACCTGGTGCCCGGGCTGCGGAAACTTCGGCATCCTCGCCGCGCTCCGGCAGGCCCTGGCCGCGTCAGGGCTTGAACCGTGGCAGGTAGTGGTCGTGGGTGGCATCGGGCAGGCCGGCAAGGTGGCGCAGTACATCGGTGCTAACTTCCTGCATGGACTGCATGGCCGCGCCATCCCGCACGCACTCGGCGTAAAGCTCGCGAACCCGGAACTAGTGGTGATTGCCGTGGGCGGCGACGGCGACATGTACGGCGAGGGCGGGAACCACCTGCTGCACGCGTTCCGGCGCAACCCGGACATGGTCTGCCTCGCTCACAACAACGGCGTGTACGGCCTGACCAAGGGCCAGGCAGTCCCGACCAGCGGTCCGGGCTTCGCGGCGAAGAACCGTGGGGCCGGCACCCACATGCCCGCTTTCAATCCGCTGGCAGCCGGGCTGGCCATGGGCGGGAGCTTCATCGCTCGCGGGTTCGCCGGCGACATCAAACACCTTTCGCGGCTGATTGGCCAGGCGCTCGAGCACAAGGGTTTCGGGTTCATCGATATCCTGCAGCCGTGTGTGACCTACAACCACGTCAATACCGCCGAGTGGTATCGGAAGCACGTGTACGACCTCGAACTCGAGTCCCACAATCCGCTCGACGCAGACGCGGCGCGCGCGCGAATCCTGGAATGGCCGGCGGAAGGAGACGACGTCGAGATTCCGATCGGTGTCTTCTACCGGTCGCGACGGCCGGCCTACGAGACCTGCGGCCGAGTGGAAGTGCGAACGGCAAGTGCCGAACGCCGAGGTGCGGACCCGGTGAGCGTTGTGAAGAAGGCGATGGAGGAGTTCCGGTGAGCGAGGTCAATCTCGTCATCGCCGGGAGGGCAGGCCAGGGGCTGCAGGTCATCTCGCGCACGCTCGGCCGGATGCTGGTCCGGACTGGGCATCACGTATTCATATCGCAGGACGTGATGTCGCGGATACGCGGAGGGCACAGCTTCGCGCGGGTGCGGGCGAGCACCAAACCCGTGGCAGCAGACGGAGACAAGACGCAGGTGTTGGTGGCGCTCGACCCGTCGCTGGTGGCGCGGCACGTTCCCGACTTGGCCGAGGATGCGGTCGTGGTGACCGAGGCAACGGATGACCTGCCAGAGGGTCTGAATGCAGTGAGACTCCCGCTTGCCGATCTGGCCCGCGAGCACGGCGAGGATCCGGTAATGGCCAATGCGGCAGCGGTCGGCGCTGTCCTGGCCCTGGTCGGTCTGGAGCCGGACGGACTTGATGAGATGTTCGGGAGCCAGTTCGCGCACAAGGGCAGCGACGTGGTGAAGCGGAACGTGGCCGCGGCCGAGGCCGGGTTCCGCGCCATCTCAGAGGACCGGGTTCGGTGCTGCCCGCATCAGCTACTGAGGACGGAAGACGGAAGACAGAAGACCGGGGACGCGGGACGGAAGCCGGACCGCGTGCTCATCTCCGGAGCGGAGGCGCTGGCTCTGGGCGCGATCGCCGCCGGTGTGCGGGTGGTAACCGGCTACCCGATGTCGCCGGCCACACCGATTGTCGAGTACTGCTTCCGCCATGCCCGGCAGGCAGGCCTCATCGTGGAGCAGACCGAAGACGAGGTGTCGGCGGCCAATCTCGCCATCGGCGCCGCGTTCGCCGGGGCCCGGGCAATGGTCTGTACCGCGGGCGGCGGCTTCTGTCTGATGAACGAGGCGCTGAGCCTTGACGGCATGACCGAGGTCCCGCTCGTCTGGTGCGTGGGGATGAGGCCCGGCCCGGCAACCGGCATGGCGACGAGGACGGCCCAGGCTGATGTGCTGTTCTCCATCTATGCCGGTCATGGCGAGTTCCCGCGGGCGGTGCTGACACCGGCCGACGCGAGCCAGTCGTTCCGCGCTGCCCGGGATGCGTTCCGGATTGCCGAGAGGTACCAGACGCCCGCCATCATCCTGTTCGACCAGTTCATGGCCGACGCCCTGTGGACGGTTGACCGCGACGAGTTGACGATGGACGGCCGCCGCGAACGCCGGGAACCGGAAGAACTGAAGCCGTACTCATACCGTCGGTACGAGGCGACCGCAAGCGGGGTGTCGCCGCTGCTCTTCCCGGGTACGCCTGAGCAGCTCGTCTATGCCGATTCGGATGAGCACACCGAGGAGGGACACATCACCGAGTCGCGAGCGATGCGCATTCTGATGGTGAACAAGCGAGACTCCAAGCTGGCGGGTATCAGGCAGGACCTTGAGGCCGCGAAGGTTGAGGACATGGCTGAGGGTGAGGCTGAGGTGCTGGCGTTCTGTTTCGGCTCCGCCCGCGGAGTCGTGGCCGAGGCGGTCACACGGCTGCGGGGCGAGGGACGGAAGGTGGCGATGGTGCACCTGAAGCATGTCTGGCCGTTCCCGGCCGACGCGGTATCCGGACTGGTCGGGGATGGCAGGAAGGTTGTGACGGTTGAGCAGAACTACTCGGGTCAGCTCGCTCAACTATTGCTGCAGGAGTGCGGGTTGCGAGCAGCCGGGACCGTGCGGCGCTACGACGGCAGGCCGTTCACGGTCGCAGAGGTAGAGGCCGGGCTCCGGGAACTGATGGGAGCCACGAGTGGCTGACAACAGGCGGGACCTGACCGAATCTCTCCCGGTGAATTCGGATCGTGTCGTACTGGTACCAAAGGCCTTCGAGAGCAGCGACCCAATTGCCTGGTGCCCGGGCTGCGGGAACTTCGGTATCCGCGAGGCCGTGAAGCTTGCCTTGTCCGAGCTCGGGTTGAAACCGGAGCAGACCTGCTTTGTATCCGGTATCGGACAGGCGGCCAAGGCGCCGCACTACATCAACTGTAACCTGTTCAACGGGCTGCACGGCCGGACCCTGCCGGTCGCGACCGGTGTCAAGCTGGCCAATCCCAGGCTCGCGGTGTTCGCCGAGGGCGGCGACGGCGACGGGTACGCTGAAGGAGGAAACCACTTCCTCCATGCCCTGCGCCGGAACATCGACATGACCTACCTTGTGCATGACAATCAGATATATGGCCTGACCAAAGGCCAGACTTCACCGACCAGCGAGGGCGGGATGAAAACCAGGACCACGCCGTGCGGCGCAATCGAGCCCGCGTTCAGGCCTTTGGCCCTGGCCGTGATGATGGATGCGGGGTTCGTAGCACGGGGATTCTGCGCAAGACCGCGCCAGCTTGCGGACGTCGTCAAACTGGCGGTCGAGCACCGCGGTTTCTCGCTGGTCGAGATACTTCAGAACTGCGTGAGCTTCAACCACGTCAACACGGCCAAGTGGTACAGCCACCGTGTCTATGACCTTACCGAGGAGAGGCACGACCCGGCTGACCGGGACAAAGCCTATCACAAGGCGCTGGAATGGGGCGACCGGATTCCACTCGGGGTCATTTACAAGTCGGGCCGCAAGAGCTACGACGAACTGGTTGGGGATATGACCGGACCTCGCGTTTCGGATCGTGTCCCGGGGCTGCTGGACGTGCTGCTCGCCGGCCTTCGCTAGACCCGTTACTTCTGAAAGCCGGAACGCGGGTGGGCACGGTTGTACACCTGTTTCAGCCGCTCCACCGTGACGTGGGAGTAGATTTGGGTTGTGGCGAGCGACGCATGGCCCAGCAGTTCCTGAACGGCGCGCAGGTCGGCCCCGCGTTCGAGCAGGTGCGTAGCAAAGGCGTGGCGCAGAGAATGGGGGTTGGTTGCCGTGGCATCGGCCACCCGCGACAGCGCCTTGCGGACGATGTTCTGGATGCTGCGGGTCGTGAGCCGGCCGCCGCGGCTATTCGTGAAGACTGGTTGATCGTCGCTATGGCCGGAGAAACCGAGCCATCTATCCAGAGCTTCCTTCTCCTTACGTCCGAGCGGGACGATACGTTCCTTGCCGCCCTTGCCGTAGCGTCGACTGACGCGTAGCTCTTCCGCAGGGAAGTCTATGTCTGAGGCGTTAAGCCCAGCGACCTCGATGGCGCGGAGACCTGAGCCGTACAACGTCTCAAGTAGCGCCTCGTCGCGCGTAAGACGTTCAGCTTCAGTTCTGGCCAGATGCGAGCTGTTCAACTGCCCTGCCCTTTCCCGAGCCACCTTGGCAACGTTTGCATTGATTTCAAGGGCTTCCCGCACCTGGAACTGAGTCAGGAATCCGGGCAGTCGCTGTTCGAGCCGTGGTCCCTTCACTGCCGTAGCCGGGTTTGCCTTGAGGGTCCCACTGCGTACGAGGAAGCGAAGGAAGGATTTGACCGAAGATAGCTTGCGGCCGGCCGACCGTTTTTCGTACCCGTAGCGGAGCAGCGCACCGAGGAAATCACGGATGTCCGCATGGGTCAGTGCGGCCAGCGGTTTCTCAGAGAGACGGTCGGTGCAGAACTCGAAGAACTGCCCCAAGTCGGTGGCATAGGAACGAAGCGTGTGGTCTGAGTAGTGCTTTTCTTTCTCGAGCCAGGCCAGGAAGTCTTCCCGTGCCGCGGAGTAAGATTGGGCCGGGCTCAGCGGCGCCGGTCGGGTAGTGCCGGAATTCGAGGGCTCCGGGGCTTCGGTGTCCACGCGGTCAGGATACAGCCGGGTTCGGACGGGTCAACTTGCGGAGCAGGCGGCATCGGCTATGATTTGGCTCATGCGTGAAGTATGCTTCATCTGTGGCCGCAAGGCCTCCCGGCGGTGCGTCGCCGGGTCGGCGCTGGAGCATGGCGGCCCCGAGTTGGAGAGGCGCCGCATCTGCTCGGAGTGCTGCGGCAAGGGCCGGGGTCGGACAATCGACTGTCCCGATACTTGTCCGCACTACCGCGCCGGCGCGCAAGCCGCGCTGTTCAAGCTGGCGGAACTGGGCGGTGACCCGGACATGGAAATACGATACGGTGAGGTGCTGCACAATCTCCGGCTGAGCATTGCACGGATGCGGCGAGGCCGCCTGCGCGACCTGAAGGATTGCGAGGCGAGACAGGCATTTGCCAACGCCGCCGACACCATGCGGGCCCGGTCTAGCGGTCTCATATTCGACTTCAAGTCCACGGACCCGCGTGTCCAGGTGCTCGGCGATGAGCTGCTGTCGGTGGCGACTCTTCACGAGAGGGGGGAGAAGGGGATGGCGAAAACCGATGCCCCCGACCTGATGAAGTGCCTTAAGTACCTCGAACGACAGGCAGCGGCGGCCGAGAAGCTGGGCAGGGGTGAGACATTCTATCTCGACCTTGTCGTCCAGAGCGTTGCCGGCGACTTCCTGACCCGGGACGTAGCCGGACTGGTCGGTCCGGCTGCCCGACCCTAGCCGACCGGGCAGCGCGGCTCCTTGCCGTTCCTGCGGTACATCCTGATTGCTCCGACGTTTGCAGGCGGACCCCCGGCACGCGAACCGACCGGGGGTTTCCAGCGTCTTATTAAACTGTAGACCACAGCGGAGGGATCAGGTAGGGTTAGGAGTGCAGATGAAAACGGAGGTTAAGTGAGTCGTATATCGCTGAAACTGGTCGGCGCGATATTGGCGCCGGCAGTTCTGGTTGCTTTCGTTATTGGCCTGGTTGTGGCCGGGGTCCTCGACCTGAGGCCGGCCGGGGCGCAGACGAGCGCGTTTCCCCGCACCGGGGCGGCGTTGACCGACGGGGACCACAGCCCGTTTGTGCAGGTCGCGGATGCGGTGCTCCCGGCGGTCGTAAACATAGCGGCGGAGAGGACCGTCAAGGTGTCGCGGCAGTCGCAACTGCAGGGCACTCCGCTCGAGGAGTTCTTCCGCGATTTCATGCGCGGCCTGCCCGACGTGCCGGAGGAACGCCAGCAGAATGCTCTTGGTTCCGGCGTATTGATCAGCCCCGATGGCTACATAGTCACCAATAACCACGTTGTTGCCGGCTTCGACAAGATAGCGGTCCGGATGTCGGACGACGTCGAATTCAAGGGCAGCGCCGTCAAGGTTGTGGGCCGCGACCCGCAGAGTGACCTTGCCGTTCTCAAGGTTGAGAGCAAGAAGCCACTGCCCGCAGTCACGCTCGCAAACCCCGCGGATATCATGGTTGGAGATTGGGCAATCGCGGTGGGTAACCCGTTTGGTCTCAGCGGTACGGTCACGGTCGGCGTCGTATCGGCCAAGGGCCGTTCCGGTCTGCCGCTGCCTGAGGGGCCGACCTACCAGGACTTCATTCAGACCGATGCTTCGATTAACCCCGGCAACTCGGGTGGCGCGCTCGTCAACATCAAGGGCGAGTTGATGGGCATCAACAGCGCGATAAGGACGCCGACCGGCGGCAGCGTGGGCATCGGCTTCGCGGTGCCGGTCGATATTGTGAAGTCGGTCACCGACCAGCTCATCAAGACCGGCAAGGTCGTGCGGGGCTACATGGGCATCAGGCCGCAGCCGGTGACTGACGCAATTCGCAAGGCGATGGGGCTAGAGGACAACAAGGGTGTGCTGGTCGCCGACGTGGTATCCGGGCAACCGGCGGACAAGGCCGGCATCAACTCCGGCGACGTAATAGTCGCGGTAAACGGAGTGAAGACCGACGGCGTCGAGCAGTTCCGCAAACAGGTCGCCGAGTTCGCACCCGGTTCGAAGATTGCGGTTGAGATCGTCCGCGACGGCAAGCAGACGACCAGGACGGTGACACTCGCGAAGTACCCGGAGAGTGAGCAGCAGGTTGCTGCACCCGAGGAAGAGCAGCCGACGGCCTGGCTGGGCATCACGGTGCGGAGCCTGACCGGGGACGAGCGGGACCGGGCCAAGGTGTCGGGCGGTGTAATTGTAGATGACGTCGAGACCGGCAGTGCGGCCGACGACGCCGGAATTGTCGTCGGCGACATCATCCTTGAAGTCGGCAAGATATCGATTGGCGGCAGCGCCGACTACAACCGTGCGGTGCGCGAGTTCCGGAGCAGCGGCAAAGCCGTGCTGTTCCGCATCAATCGCGGCGGCTCGGTGCTGTATATCGCAGTCGAGCCGGGCGACTAGCGACACGTATAGCCGCTGGACAGCGTACAGGTCGGCCGGCGGGGCTTCCGATCAGGTCCTTGCCCGGCCGACCGCGTTTGTCTGCTGCCGCAATTCTCCTGTTGACGGGCGGGCCTTTTTGTGTGAAAATGGTTATGCGTGAAAGGAGTAATTAGCGAACATTCAGTCCTGAATGTTGCCTGACGCAGACCGTACACCGAAGGCGGCAAATATCGTGTCGTCACGGTGTTTGCAGACAATTCCGACCTTCACCCAAGGGCTCCCTTCGGGGTGCCCGTTCCAGTTACGCGACAAATGACGGCGAATCCGGTGTTGCTCGACGGCAAGGCTACGGCCAGAGTCGTACGGGAGGAACTCGCCCGGCGTGTTGCCGAACTCCGGGCACGGGGTGTCAGGCCCTGTCTTCGGATCCTGCAGGTGGGAGGCGACCCGGCGTCCAGCATCTACGTTGCGAGCAAGACGAGGGCATCGGTCAGATTGGGCATCGACGCCCGAGTGCAGCATCTGCCGGAGAGCGCTGGCTTTACCGCGATCGACGCGGTCGTCCGCTCCTGGAATGACGATTCGTCCGTTCATGGGTTCATAGTGCAACTGCCGTTACCGACCGGGATCGACACCCCGGCAGTGTTGCGGCTGGTGAATTCGGACAAGGACGTGGACGGGTTGAGCCCGGCCAGCCTCGGCAAGCTTGCGACCGGACGGCCCGGATTCATGCCCGCAACACCTTCCGGAATCATCGAGCTGCTGCTCCGCAACGGGATCACGATTCCCGGCAGGCGCGTCGTCATCGTGGGTAGAGGCGAACTCGTGGGTAGACCGTTGGCGAGCATGCTCCTTTTACGGGGCGAGCGGGGAGACGCGACCGTGACCGTCTGCCACTCCCATACGAAGGACCTTGGCGCGGTGTGCCGAACGGCCGAGATTCTCGTTGCTGCCGCCGGACACGCCGGGCTGGTGACCGGCGGCATGGTAGGCGAAGGGGCCGTGGTTGTTGATGCCGGTACGAACAGCGTTGAGGGCAGACTGGTCGGCGACGTTGACTTCCAGTCAGTTGCCCCGAGGGCGTCGGCAATCACGCCGGTCCCGGGTGGGGTCGGTCCGATGACAGTGGCGATGCTGCTCGCGAATACCGTCCGGGCCGCGGAGCTGGCATCAGGATTGGCAGGCCATGACTAGTCTCACGCGAATCTTGGATGCGGACCGCCGGCTGATTGACGCGAGGCTGCGTCTGGAATTGCGGGTCGGACAAGAAGTGCCGGAGCGGCTGGCGGCGGCGATGCGCTACGCCGTGTTGGGGCCTGGGAAGCGCATACGCCCGGTGCTGGCGCTCGAAGCCTTCCGCGCCGCCGGCGGCCAGGACGTCGAATCAGTGCTGCCCTTCTGCGCCGGCATCGAGTTCATACATACATTTTCGTTGATACATGATGACCTTCCCAGTATGGACGACGACGATTTGCGGCGCGGCCGGCCGAGTCTGCACCGCAAGTTCGACGAGGCGACCGCCATCCTTGCTGCCGACGGTCTCTTTGCCTTTGCGTTTGAGTTGTTCGCGCGAGCCCCGGGTCCGGCCGAGCCGAAGGTGGAGGCCGTGCGGATGATAAGCAGCGCAGTCGGACCGGCGGGTATGACCGGAGGCCAGATGCTGGATATCGAGTCGGCGCGGAGCTCCGAAACGAAGGCATTCAAGCCCCGAGCTCGTCCCATCGAGGTACACCGCCGGAAAACTGCGGAGTTCATTGCTGCTGCGGTCGTGGCTGGCGCAGTCCTGGGAGGTGCGGCCCCGGCGGTTCAGCAGAGGCTGCGTCAGGCCGGGCTGGCCCTTGGTCTGTTGTTTCAGATGACCGACGACCTGCTGGACATGGAGCAGGCGAGCGAAGCGGGTCGTACCACGATGGTTTCCGCCGTGGGCAGGGTCCGGACAGCCAGCGACGCCAGGTCGCAGGCCACGAGATCAACGGGCGTGTTCGCCTCGCTCGGCGCCAGGTATCGGATCCTGGCTGGATTTCCCAAACTGATTCTGCACCGGAGGTCATGATTATGCCACTGCTCGACGGGGTCCGTTCACCGGCTGACATCCGCCGGATGTCCGTTCCCCAGCTAAAGGAGCTGGCCGGGGAGATAAGGGATCTGATAGTCAGGACCACGGCCCGGAACGGTGGTCACACCGCGCCCAGTCTCGGTGTCGTTGAACTGACTCTCGCCCTTCACTACGTCTACGACACGCCGAGCGACCAGATTATCTGGGACGTTGGACACCAGTGCTACGCACACAAGATAATCACCGGCCGGGCGGAACGTTTCGAGACATTGCGACGGCAGGGCGGGATTTCCGGATTTCCCAAGAAGGCTGAGAGTGAGTACGATACCCTCGATACCGGTCACTCCGGCGACTCGATCAGCGTCGCCCTCGGTGCGGCGGTGGGGGACAGGCTCAGGGGTGCGAGCCGGCGGTCGGTCGCAGTCATCGGCGACGGTTCGATCGTCGCCGGGATGGCGTTTGAGGCCCTCAACAATGCCGGTTGCCTGAAGCAGGACGTCGTTGTGGTCTTAAATGACAACGAGATGTCCATCGCCCGCAGTACCGGGGCGATGGCCGGCTATCTGAACCGCATGATCACGGGTAAGATGTACAATCGCCTGCGCGGCGATGTGTGGAATTTACTGGGACTTCTGCCGGAAGACCTGAGCGGGAAGTCGCGCGCCGCGGCCCGCAAGCTCCAGGAAGGATTGAAGAATCTGGTAGTGCCGAGCATCCTTTTCGAGGAGCTGGGGTTTCGGTACGTCGGGCCGGTGGACGGACACGATCTGGCTGAACTGATCGATACCTTCAGGCGCGTGCGAGAACTGCACGGGCCGGTCCTCGCCCACGTTGTAACGCGCAAAGGCAAGGGCTACGAGCCGGCGATGCGCCACCCGGAAGTCTTCCACGGCACGGGGCCATTCGATGTCGCAACCGGCCGGCCACTTTCCCCGTCCGGACCATCGTTCACGGCGGCGTTCGGCTCGAAGATGATCGAACTCGCCGGCAGCGATGAGCGTGTCGTTGCCGTCACCGCGGGGATGTGTCTGGGTACGGGCCTGTTGCCGTTTCGCGAGAGATTTCCAAACCGTCTGTTCGACGTCGGTATCTGCGAACAGCACGCGGTCGCCTTCGGAGCCGGGCTGGCGATGGCCGGGGCCAGGCCGGTGGTTGCCGTCTATTCCACCTTCCTGGCGCGCGGGTTGGATCAGGTGATCCAGGACGTTTGCCTGCAGAGACTTCCGGTGGTGCTCGCCGTCGACCGCGGTGGATTGGTCGGCGAGGATGGACCTACCCACCACGGTACCTTCGACCTTTCGTACCTAGGCATGGTGCCCGGCCTGGTTGTCATGGCACCGATGGACGAAGCCGAACTCGACGCGATGCTCGAATTCGCTGTTGGGTTTCGGGACGGGCCGATTGCCATCCGGTACCCGCGCGGCGGATCCGGGTCTCCGCCCCGGCTGAGCCTGGCACCGGTCGAATTAGGCCGGGGCGAATTGCTGCGCAGCGGCGACCATGGCTGCGTGCTCGCGGCCGGCTACATGTCGTGCGTCGCCGCTCGGGCGGCGGATATCCTGGGAGCCCGCGGCACGGACGTCACCCTGGTCAATTCGCGGTTCGTCAAGCCGCTGGATGCGGGCCAGATCCTGTCGCTGGCGGATCGGTATCCCGTCATCGCCACAGTCGAGGAAAACGTACTGGCCGGCGGGTTCGGGGCCGCTGTCAGCGAGCTGGTTGAGCGTTCCGGCCGGGCCGCTCGCGTGGTTTCGTTTGGACTCGAGGACCGCTTCTATGAGCAGGGCCCGAGAAGCTGGCTGCTCGACCAGGCCGGGCTGTCGCCAGAGAAACTCGCCGACCGACTGCAGGACTGTTTCGTCGGGTAATGACCATTGACCACCTCCCGGTGTGTACTCGATAGCAGAACCCGCCATTTGCCATCTCGCCCTGCCTTGGTCAGACCACGATTGATGGATAGATGGCGTCTCGGGATTGGCGTCCTGCTGCTTTTCTCGTCGCTTGCCTCGGCCTACTCGCTGTACGATCCGCCACGGATCGTGCCCAGGGTCGACTACTCGCTGGGCCTCGTTTTTCTCGACCGCTGGCGGGGTGACTACTTCATCGGCGTGGAGCAGGTGCTGCCGATCAGCGAGTATCTGGACTACCAGCTTGCTCAGTCGGTCCGCGACGCCTGGCAGGATGAGGCCCAGCGGAACCGGGAGAAGCAGGAGCTAGCCGCGGACGCCTCTGGTCTGATACCGGACATCCAACTGCCCAAGCTTCCACTCTTCGGCGAGGGAAGCAAGATTGACATCTCCGGTAAGGACCGGATCACACTCGGCGGACGACAGACGTTCGTCGGCAACACGACCGAGCGCGGCAGCTTGTTCCCCGAGCTGAAGATGGAGCAGCAACTCTCGGTGATACTCAACGGCACCATCGGTGAGCGAACCAAGGTCAACATCGACCACGACTCCGAACGGCAGGAGTCCCAGAACAAGGTGATGCTCTCCTACACCGGTACGGAAGATGAAATCATCCAGTCGGTCGAGCTCGGTGATACGCGGCTGACTATCCCCAGTACCGGCTATACCGGCGACCTCCCGGCCCACCACGGCCTGTTCGGCGCATCGGCCAAGGGCAAGGTGGGCGGCGTTGACGTGTACGCAATCGCCTCGCAAGAGCAGTCACAGAGCCAGACCCAGAGCTTCACCGGCAAGCGCCAGGTGAAGACCGACACGATTTATGAGTACGACTTTGTGGGACGCCGTTTCTATCACATCCCCATCGATACATCCGCGTCGATCATCAGCCTGCGGGTCTATGTGGACGACGGCAATGTCAGCAATAACCAGTCAGCCTACCGTGCGATCGCGACTTTCTATCCGGATTCCGTTGACTGGTTTCCCAGCAAATGGGACTATGACCGTTGGCCCGGTGACTTTGATCTCAAGTCCCTCACCAAGGACTACGTTGTGCAGCCCGGCCACATCATCGATTTCCTGACCCCGCTTGGTCAGTCTGATGTGGTCGGTCTCGAGATTGTCACCGCCGACACGACGATTGGCGGGAACCGGAAAGATTCGCTGAATCGCCTCAACGACACCATCATGCTGAAGCTGCTCAAGCCGCAGAAGCCGGACCTGCATTCGCTCGCCTGGGATTACGAGCAGCGTAACTACTATCAGCTTCGGCAGGATGGCATTACCCTCGACTCCGCATCGCTTCAGTACAACACGGCCCAGGGGGGACCGGCTATCGAAACCGACACGGCCGGCGCGAACAAGGACCATAAGTTCCTGGAGATCCTGGGACTGGACCCGAATCGCGACGGCCGACTTGAGTACCCCGAGTTCGATGGTTCAACCGGCCTGATTCGGTTTCCGGGGAGGCATCCGTTCGACTCCAGCGCGCTGTCAGTTCGTGACAGCCTCATCTATCGCGTTGACCCGGCGACCCTCACGCGCGGTGAGGGTCGCAGCTATCGACTCGTCGTCCAGTACTCCAGTGCCACCGAGTCGTACTACCTTGGTCAGCCCGACATATCGGACAAGTCCGAGAGGGTTATAGTTGAGGGCCAGACGTGGACGCGCGGGGTCGATTACACTATTGATTATGCGACCGGCATCCTATCGTTCATCCGGGCCCTGCCGCCCGACGCCGACATCCAGGTTACCTACGAGTATAGCCCGCTCTTTTCGGTATCCCAGAAGTCGCTGGTCGGCGGCCGGGCGGAGTGGTCAGCGTCTCAGCAGGGCAAACTCGGGACCAGCATTTTCTACCGGAGTGAGAACACCCGGGATGAGAAGCCGGCGCTCGGTTCTGAGCCGTTCAGCCGCATAATCGCCGAGACCGATGCCTCCTACACGGTCACCTCCGACGCGGTGAGTGCGGTCCTTGACCGGCTACCACTGCTACGTGCCCACGCGCCATCGTCGTTCAGTGCCTCGGCCGAGGGTGCCGTTTCGATGCCGGATCCGAATACGCGCGGCGCAGCCTACCTTGATGACTTTGAGGGGACCACAATCACTCGCGACGTGTCAATCGTCCCAGTGCTGTGGTCGTGGGGTTCGGTACCGGTGGGCAAGGATACATCCCGCTTCGCACATACGCGGCTTGCCTGGCTCAAACCGACGGTCGGCGTGCGCAATGACAGCGTGTTCGGGGCCACCGATGAGGAGGATCGGGACCGGCACGATGTACTGAAAGTGACCTTCACTCCGGATCCAGGTGACCCCGAATCATGGGCTGGAATGATGACCTCGGCCGCCCAATCGGGCACGAGCATGAACCTGAACGACGTCGAGGACCTGCGGATGATACTCAAGACGCGGGGTGCAACCGGCACGATCCACGTAACGGTCGGGATGTCGATCAGTGAGGACGCTCCGCGGCGGAACCGGGGCGGGGCAATCGTCGGCCTGAATGGCAGGAACGACACCGAGGACAAGGATGCCAACGGTGTGCTCAGCGAGTTGGAAGACACAGGCCTCGACGGCGTCTTTGGCGCCGACAACCTGTGGGGACCGGACTCGGCCGATGACGGCAACGACGATTACAACGAGGACACGAACCCGCAGGGCACCGAGAACAACAAACACCTGGACCAGGACGACCTCGACCGCAGCGGGTTTTCGACGTACAACCACTACTTCGAATGCAGTGTCCCGCTGGGCGACGGTCGCTACTTCAGCGACCTCGTCAACGGCTGGAAGCTGTGCCGCGTTTCGCTGCACGACAGCGCACTTTTCAAAGCCGTAGGTCAGCCGAAATGGGAAGACATCAGATTGGTCCGGGTCTGGTTCGACGGATTCACGTCGCCGGACACAATTGACTTCTACTCGATTGAGTTCATCGGCAGCCGCTGGGCCGACCCACGGATTTCGTCGCTGCGCGACACGAGTGGCATGCCGGGCCACGTTCCGATTGACACGTCGGAGAAGGTCTGGGCAACCCAGGTGTCGCGAAAGACCGACACCAGCTACACTTCGCCGTTCCAACTCAGGCGGGACGCCAGCGGCAACCTGGAGAGCGAGGCGGCGCTGCTTTTCGGCTACCGGGACCTCAAGGGTTTTCGCCGGGCGACCGTGGACAAGATTGTGGCCGACCAGGAGGATTATCGGGAGTACGGCGAGCTGCGGACGTACGTCCATGACGACGGCAACGGCCTGGCGTTCCTGCTGAGGCTGGGGGCGGATTCGGTCAACTACTACGAGTACCGCGCGCCGGTGACAAGTGGCAGGCTGGTCCCGGGACGGGACGGCAAGTGGTACGAGTTCGTCATTCCGCTGGATTCATTTCCGGTACTCAAGCGGCGGCGCGGTGAGGCCGACGTACCAGTGACGAACCTGTGGTCGAGCGGGTCCTACCGGTTGCTGGGAACGCCGTCGCTCGCCGATGTCCGTTACACTGCACTTGGGATCGAGAACGCGGGTAGTGCGACGGTCGCAGGCGGGCTCTGGTTCGACGACATGCGACTGACCGTTCCGCACAAGGATGCAGGTTACGGGTTCCAGGCCAACGCCAGTGCAGCGCTATCGGACTTTGTCGCAGCGAGCGTCAACTTCAACTACTCCGACCCCAACTTCCGCCGCTTCAGCGAAGGACGCGGCGTGAAGGCCGGCGGGTTCGGCACGAACGTCGGGGCGAGCGTTCGCGCCAATCTCGACCGGCTCATGCCTCAGTCCTGGGGTCTGGTCCTGCCGGTCGGCTATTCGATATCCGACCAGCAGGATGTGCCCAAGTACTCACCGCTCTACCCCGACCTTCTGCTGCCGAAGACGCTGGCTTCGTCATCCGACTACCTGACAAGGGGCCGAAGCGAGGAGCTTTTCGTCGACAACGTGCACAAACAGAAATCGAGTAATCGCTGGCTCAACTACACCCTGGAAGGCATGGCCCTCTCTTGGCGCGATCGCCGCGGTGTTAGCCGCGCCGCGCTTTCCAGTGACTCATCGTCGGCGAGGACACTTCAGTGGAGTTACGCGGTTGCGCCCGACTTCAAGGTGAAGATCGGTTCGGACAACGAGCTTGCCCTGTTTCCGCAGGATATCCGGTTGGGCGTTACCGACGCCTGGCAGCGGTCATTGCGCGGCACGCGGACCAGTCTGGACACCGCCTTCCGCACCGATACTTTGATGGGCAACGGCCTTGGCACGGACCTGTCGGTCGACTACTCGCCAATCGATGACCTGACGTTCGGGTACGACGTCCAGTCCGAACGGGACTTGCTGGTCCCGTCGCCGGAGAGCCTGTGGTTCGTCAATACGGGAACCGAGGCCAGCCGCGACTACAGCTTAAACGCTGGCTACAACTTTGAGCTGGCGGACGCCATAACACCGGGGATCGACTTCAACGGGGACTACTCCGACGACCGGACCAAGGTCGATACCGGGTATTCCGCGTACCGGAACATGAACAATTCCGGCGACCTTGAGTTCACCCTGGGCGCCGACCTGCCGGAACTGCTCGGGAGTCTCGCCCCGACCGAGCGGAAGGCGGCTAAGCCACGCGCGTCAAAGTCGGAACCGGAGCCGATGGCCGATTCAGCGGTTCACGACTCGCTCGCCGCCGTGGATACGACCGGGAAGACCGTCCTGCCCAGACCATCTCCGCTCGAAGCGCTAAGGCGTGGCGCCGGGAGCCTGGCCCGGGCGCTCGAACCGATTGACTTCAGCTACACGCTCAGCCGGAACAGCGATCTAGTCGGTGTGTATGATGCCCCGCCCTGGCAATACCGCCTCGGCTTCACCGACATCTTCATCTTCGACAGCCTCAGGCAACCCACCAGCGCGACCCGCGAGCACCGAAACACCCTACGCATCTCCACCGGCGGGCAGGTGCGCGAGTTGACGGCGCGCATCGCCTATCAGATGACGGAAGGGCAGGACCTGAGCAGCATTATCAACAGCACGCCTCTTGACCGGAGCACAACCTGGCCGGACGTCGATTTGACTCTCGGCAAATTCCACAACCTGTTCAAGGACTGGGCGACCGACTCAAAACTCTCTGCCAGCTACCGGCACCAGCGCGACGTGGTCGGGGAATTCGTCACCTACTACGAACCGGCAAACGGTGACAGCGTGGCTCGCGAGTCACTCAGCATGCAGGGTCTCACCGAGACCGACCAGAACGACTTCAGCCCCCTCGTGTCCTGGACTACGACCTGGAAGAAGCGGGTCAGCACCACGCTCTCGGCTAACTACACCTTTGGATCTACTGTCAGTTTTCAGGACTCCACCGGCGCCACTCGCAGCGTGATATCTTCGGTAACTCGAGGGATGAACCTGTCGCTTGCCTACACCTTCTCGGCGCCCCAGGGCCTCCGGTTCCCGCTCCTTGGCAGACTCAAGTTCTCATCCGACTTGAGCCTGACGTGGTCGGTGCGCCTCTCGCAGAACCACCGGTGGGTGCAGCGCTGGGTCGACGGCGTGGAGGCGGACACGGCCAGCTACCTCCAGAAAGACAACACGTTCGGAACATCGGTTGCGGCATCATATCGCTTTTCGCGGAGCATCGAGGCCGGGCTCAGCATGGAGTACAGCCAGACCCGGCCGCTGGCAGTCACCACGACAGAGTCGATGAGCCTCGATATCTGGGTCCTGTTCAGATTCTAGTGAACCGGCGCGAACAGGCCGTCCTGCTGCTGCTGACGGCAGCTTTTCTGATTGGAGCCGGCGTCTCCCATTTCCGTCGGGTCGCGCTCAAACGTCAAGCCGCCTTGAGCCCGATTGCGGTGGTTGATGACATGTCGGCGGCGCGTTCAACCGATTCGTCGGTTGCCCGGGCGCCCGTCGACCTTAATCAGGCCACGTTGCGCGAGCTCGACCGATTGCCCGGAATCGGGCCGGTGCTGGCCGCCCGCATTGTCGAGTACCGACAGCACCGTGGCGGATTCCGCCGCGTGAGCGATTTGCAGGCCGTGACGGGAATTGGCGAGAAGAAATACTCGGCGCTCAAGGACCTGGTGACTGTCGGTTCGGCCGGCCCCGCGACCGATTCAGGCCGGTAGCCGGCGCCGAGTCGGCGGCTTCAGTGTCGTGAGCAGGCTGTAGTTGAACAGGCGAGCGTTGACGTTCGTGTCTGCCTCGAGGCTGCGCGAGAGCAGGAACTTCACCGCTCGGCGCAGGTACTCGGCCTCGCGTCCGGCGTTCGCCTGAATGATGTCCGGATTTCTTCTGGCGTAGACCGACGCGCCACCGAGCCTGACACGGAGTGCTTCCTGGTAAAGGAACAGCAGCGTACCGACGACGGCTGCAGGCGTGGCCGCTCCGGCCGACTCCAGCGCGGCGATCACCGCCTTCTCGTCTGAGCCGAGTCGTCCGGAGAAGTAGTCCACGACCGGGGCGACGAGGAACTCCTCACGGTTCTCGATAATGCGCAAGGCGGCTCCGATTGACCCGTCGGCCATGGCGCTGGCCAGGTCAGCGTCGGCCGCAGACGTCCCCGCGTTCTCAATCAGCCAGTGGCAGATTTCGTCCCGGGCGACTGGCGCGAACCTGACTGTCTGGCAGCGCGAGCGGATGGTGGCGGGCAGGGCGGTCGGGCGCGACGAAGTCAGAATGAACGTGCTCTGGGATTGAGGCTCTTCGAGCGCCTTGAGGAGCGCGTTGGCGGATTCGGCATTCATCTGGTGGGCATTGATCACGACGAAGAATCGACGGCGGGCGAGGAGTGGAGGCCGTGCCATTTCGATCCGAAGCCACCGCACTGCGTCGATCATCGTCCTCAGCCTGGTGTCCGAAACGGGCTGGGAACGGCCGAGGGCGAACTCGGGGTAGTGATCGAGCATCGCAGCGACTGTTTCCTCCATCTTGGCATCGGGTTTGGGCTTGCGGGTGGGCAGGAGGAGTCTGAGGTCAGGATAGTTGAGTTCAGCAACTGACCGGCAGGTCCGGCACACGCCGCACGGCTGTAGAGACGGGTCAGTGCAGTTTGCGGCCTGCGCCAGAAGCAGCGCGGCGGTCCGCTTACCGACGCCGACTGGTCCGCAAAACAGCAGCGGTGGAAACACGCCGCCGGCAAGCCAGGTTTCGAGAAATCGGGTCGCCCTGGGCTGGCCGATCAGCGGAAGGCGTGTGCCGCGAACGGGCGGACAGAGGGCAGGCACCGGTTAGGGTTGCAGCCAGTCCATCGGGTCGACCGACTTCCCGTCCTTACGGATTTCGAAGTGAAGGTAATCGCTGGCCGTACCGACCTTCGTACCGGCAATCACGTCGCTCCCGACCTGCGCCGACATCTCGGTGAGATTGGAGTAGAGTGTGTAGAATCCGCTGCCGTGGTCGACGATGACGAGATTGCCGTAGCCCAGGAACTGGTCGGCATAGGCGACGCGTCCGGCCGCCACCGCACGGACCGGCGCCGATGGACTAGCCTTGATGTCGATCCCGAGATTGCTCGTCTTGGTCTTGTAGCGCGGGTGGACTTGGGAGCCGAACGTGGCGATTACCTTGCCGCGGAGTGGCCAGGGCAGGCTGCCCTTGGCGGCCTCGAACTGAGTCTGGGAGCCGAAGGACTGTGATTGCGCCGCTTCCTTCCGGCGTTCGAGGTCCGCAAGCAGGTTCCCAAGTCGGGCGGTGGATTCAGCGAGCTGCCGCTGAAGGGCCTGTCCAGTCTCCTTCTCGCCGCGGACCTTCTTCAGCAGGGCCGACTCCACCGCGATTGCGGAGTTGAGTTTTGCCTGCTGGTCGAGCTGCTCCAGCCGCAGACGTTCGAGCTCGGCCTGCGCCGCGACCAGCCGTGAACGCTGCAGGGCAAGTTCGACGTTCAACTGCGACAGCTCGGCAGCGAGGCGCTGATCGGCGCGCACGACCCAGCGCAGGTAGAGTATCTTGCGGTAGACCTCAGGCACGGTATGGGTCGAGAGGACCGCGGTCAGCGGGCTGAGCCGGCCGTACTTGTAGATTGCGACCAGGCGGCGGCCGAGCGCCTGCCTGCGAGCCGTGGCCTGGGCAGACGTCTGTTCGATCTGCCTTGCTACCTGGGCGATTTCACTGCTGCGGGCAGCTACCTGTTTGTTGAGTCGGGCAAGGTAGCTGCGGGTCAGGCCGATCTGCTCCTCGAGTGATGCCAGCCGCGCCAGCCCGGCCTGCTCTTTGCCGGTGAGGTCGGCGAGTTGGCCTTCGACTTCAGCGAGGCGCTGCTTTGTCTGTTCGAGCTGTGCCTGGTTCTCCTGTATCTGCTCGTCGAGCTGCTGAATGGTGAGCGTTTCGGGGGGCACCGTCGCGGTTGTGTCGGGAGAAAAAGCCGGCAGTGGCTGGGCCGCGGCCGGACCGAACGCCAGAGCGCAGGTCGCGAGCCACATTACGAGCCGGGCAGTACTCCGCGCGCCCGAAGCTTCAGGCTTGCGGCTTGGCGCCGGAGGTCTTCCTGCCACTGTCACTCTTCACTATCGTCAGTGACCAGGGCCTGAGGGACTCGGTGAATTCGGTTCAGAGCAATGAGCGAGCCGGCAACGCCGGATATGGCTCCGAGGCCGAGGTCGGCGAGCAGGACGAGGCCGGTCGGCAGGGCCGCGGCCGGTATGACCACGGCCGTGAGCCGGCAGAAGACCAGCGCGAGGACGAACGCGGCCGCCCCGCCAATGATACCCTGGGTAGTTCCCTCGATGACAAACGGCAGGCGGACGGTAGCGCCGGTCGCGCCCACGAGCTCCATGATCTGGATCTCGTGATGGCGTGAGGAAATCGACGACTCGACCGTCTGGAAGGCGATGAAGAGGACGGCGAGGAAGACGATGACGAGGATACCGAAGTCGAGAAACATCACCGTACGGGTGATGCGCTCGATGCGCTCGACCATTTCCTTGCCGGACCAGACTTCGGTCACTCCCGGTATCAGCATTATCTTCTGTTCGAGCGACGTCAGTTCCGAGAGAGACGCGAACCCCGAACGGACGGTAATTCGAACCGAGGGCGGCAGCGGGTTTTCCTCGAGCGCATCGGCAAGGCTTGAATCGGGACCGAGGTCGGTCCGGAGTTCGCCGAGCGCCTGTTCCTTGGGCACGTACTGCGCCTGGGCGACGCCATCGAGCGAACCGATTCGTTCCACGAGCAGGGCCGGGTCGGCCTCTTCGCCGACAAAAGCATAGAGCTCGATGCGTCGGCGGGCGGCTTCAGAAAGCCGGGTCAGATTGTAGGTCAGTATGATGAACACCGAGAGAAGCACAAGGCAGATAGCCTGGACCGTTGCCGCGAGGATGAAGCTGCTGCGGTTGCGGCTGATGCTGCGCAGCGCCTCCTGGAGTATGTGGCTAGGTCTCATCGCGTACTATCCTGCCTGCGTCGAGTGTAACGCGGCGGCGCCGCGTGCGTTCGGCCAGGTCGGCGTCGTGAGTGGCCATCAGCACCGTCGCACCAGCATAGTTAATGTCCTTGATGATGTTCATGATGTCGGCCGCGGCCTTGGGGTCGATGTTGCCGGTCGGCTCATCGGCCAGCAGAATGTCCGGCTCCTTGACGAGCGCCCGGGCAATCGAGGTCTTCTGCTGCTCGCCGCCCGAGAGTTGGTGCGGGTACGAGTCCTTCTTGTGGACAAGGCCGAGTCGGTTGAGCGTGTCCTGGATCCGTCCGGGTATCTCTTTCGGGTCGGTGCCGATCACCCGCAGCACGAATTCGAGGTTTTCATAGACGGTGCGTTCGGCCAGCAGTCGGAAGTCCTGGAAAATGATGCCGATGCGCTTACGGAGATGCGGCACGTCCGACAGCGGCATCTTCTTGAGGTCATAGCCGAGGACCTTGACCTTGCCCGAATCGGCCAGGTCCTGGCGGTAGAGCAGGCGCAGGAGCGTGGTCTTGCCGGCGCCGGTAGCCCCGAGGATGAAGATGAAATCCCCCTTCTCGATCGTCAGGTTGACGTCGGTCAACGCCGGCCAGGAGTGCTGGTAGAGCCGCGAAACGCCGACGAGCTCGACCGCGTTGACCGAATCGGAAGAAGGAGTTCCTGCCATGTGTTATCTCACGTACCAGCGGGCAAGAGCGATGCAGGCTGCCACACCATCGCGGGGGCCGATCTTCTTGCCGGCACGACGTGCGCTGTATTGTATAGGAACTTCGGCAATCCGGCAATGTCTGCGTAGCAGCTTCGCGGTTATCTCGGGCTCGATTTCAAACCGGTCGGCGGTGAGGCCGAGTTCCTGGAAGAGCGGCCGTCGGATCAGCTTGTAGCAGGTTTCCATGTCGGTAATCCGGCCACCGAAAAGGGCGTCGGTGAAGAATGTGAGAAAATAGTTGGCGAGTTTGCTGTGAGGCAGGAATGAATTGCCGCTGCAGCGGAACCGCGAGCCGTAGACCGCGTCGACCTTTGGGTCGTCGAACGGCCTGAGCAGGGCCCGGTAATCGTCCGGGCTGTATTCGAGGTCGGCATCCTGAATGACAATCACGTCGCCGGTGGCTTCCGCAAGCCCTGTCCTGACCGCCGCGCCTTTTCCGCGGTTGACGGGGTGCGAGAAGACTCGGATGCCGGGAATTCGCCTGAGGACCGCCAGCGTGCTGTCGCGTGAGTGGTCGTCCACCGTGATTATCTCCTTGTCGACCGGTACTGCCTTAACCCGCTCAACCAGCTCTGTTACCGAGCTTTCCTCGTTGTAGACCGGAATGACGACGCTCAACTTCAAACCCGTACCTCCATCTGCGGTGCAGCGGTGTCTGCCGTTCGGCATTCGGTATTCGACATTCGGAATCCCGGATTGACTTGCACCCACGCGCCGCTGCCCGCGCACGATGAGCCGAGCGCGGACAGACAGTCGACTACGGCTCGACCCACGCGGCCACTGCTGACTGGCTGCCTGCGGGTGCGGCAGCATTCGACGAAGTCCAGACACTGGCGACCCAGCGGCGTGCTTCGCACATCCGAGGGCTCGGTGCCGTGTGCCTTGTTGCCAAGGGCGTGCTGAGCGCCGGCGACCCGGAACTCACGGACGTGCGGCGGCTGGCGCCATTCGGCCTGTCCGTTGAGAAGCGCCCCATTCGCGAACCTCATTTGGTAATCGACCCGACTTCCATCGGTTCGCGCCCGGGCCGAGACCGGGATTCCGAAGAGGAGCACAGCAATGGCGACGTCGTGAGGACACAGATCGAGGATTGGGTTGGACCGGCCGTCAGTGTAGCCGGAGGATGTACGGATTGCCGTTGCCCGCCTGTCCGCTGCGGCCGGCCAGGTTCTCACTTCCGAGGCAAGCTCGGCGAATCCGGCCTGGTAGACTGCCGTGTGTCCCACCGCCAGCACTCGCTTTTCGGATTCAGCCTGCTCCAGCAGCGATTCGGCTTCGGCCGGTGTAAGGGCCATCGGCTTTTCGACCAGTACGTCGCGGCCAGACGCGAGCGCGGCCCCGGCCAATACGTAGTGCGTTCGGTCAGGCGTGGCGATGACGACCGCCTCGATTGACGGGCTGGATAGCATTTCCTCGACAGACCCATGCGTCTCTACGTCTGTCAGGTCCGCATCTGCGACGCGCGCCAGCGGGTTTGGGTCGGCAACGGCGACAAGCCGGCATTCGGGAAGGGCAAGCAGCGTCCCTAAGTAGTTCCGGCCCCAGCGGCCGAGTCCGACCAGCCCGATTCCCAAGGGGAGGGACACCCTATCACTCTGTCCCTTTATCGTTTTGTCTCCTGTGTTTGAACGAGTCGATGGTGAGCTTAAGTCCCTGTTCCAGTTGCACCTTCGGCTGCCAGTGGAGGAGCCGGTTCGCGCGGCTGATGTCGGGCCGCCGGCGCTTCGGGTCATCCTCAGGCAGCGGCTCGAACCTGAGCGGGCTCGTTGAGCCGGTGAGCTTCTTCACAACCTGAGCGAAACGCAGGATCGTGAACTCACGCGGGTTACCGAGATTCACCGGCATCGGGTCGGTACAGGAGGCGAGGCGGTACAGCCCCTCTACCATATCGGATACGTAACAGAAACTCCGCGTCTGGCGACCGGTGCCATAGATGGTCAGCGGTTTGCCGTTCAGTGACTGGTTGACGAGCGTGGGTACTATCCTGCCGTCATCAAGCTGCATCCGCGGTCCGTAGGTATTGAAGATGCGGGCAATCCGGGTGACGAGGCCGTGCTTCCGGTTGTAGGCCATGATCAGGGCTTCGCTGAACCGTTTGGCCTCATCGTACACCGACCGCGGTCCGACCGGATTCACGTTGCCCCAGTACGTCTCCACCTGTGGGTGGATGAGCGGGTCGCCGTAGACCTCCGAGGTCGAGGCTTCGACGAACACGGCTTTCTTACGGAGCGCGAGTTCAAGCAGGTTGCGCGTACCGCTGGAACCCACCGCGAGCGTCTCAAGCGGCAGGGCCAGATAGTCCTTTGGCGAGGCGGGGGAGGCGAGGTTCCAGATGGCGTCGACGCGGCCGGTCACGTTCAGCCGCTGCGTCACGTCACAGCGCTGGAACTTGAAACCGTGTCGATCCCGCAGGTGGCGGAGGTTCCGCGTCGAGCCGGTGATGAGGTTGTCGATACAGACGACCTCGAAGTCGCGCTCCAGCAGATAGTCACACAGATGCGAGCCGATGAACCCGGCACCGCCCGCTACGACCGCCCTCACCGGCCGACCCCGATGTAGGTGAATCCGAGCTTCTCGACTTCACTCCGCTCGAACAGGTTCCGGCCGTCGCAGATGATCGGCAGACGCATTCGCTTCTTTAGTGCGACAAGGTCGATTTTCCTGAACTCCGGCCACTCGGTAACGATTGCCAGCACGTCGGCCTCGTCCGCGACGTCTTCGGCGCGACTGCAATAGGCGATGCCGGGCATCAGCGCGCGCGCCCGCTCCATCGCCTGCGGATCGAATGCTTTCACTCTGGCGCCTTCGCGCACCAGTCCGTTGATGATATCAATGGATGGTGCGAGGCGCATGTCGTCGGTGTTGGGTTTGAACGCGAGTCCCAGCACGCCAACGTTCTTGTCGCGCAGGTTCCAGAGCACGGACTGGATCTTGCGGACGTATCTCCGCTTCATGTCCTCGTTGATCGCCTCGACCTCCTTGAGCAGACGGAAGTCGTAGCCGAGGTCCTGAGCGATGGCGACGAAAGCGGCGAGGTCCTTGGGAAAGCAGAACCCGCCGTAGCCGACGCCCGCTTCGAGGAACGCCGGGCCGATGCGCTTGTCCATACCGATGCCCGAGCAGACCTTTCTGATGTCCGCGCCCGACGCCTCGCAGACGATGGAGAGCGCGTTGGCGAACGATATCTTCATCGAAAGGAATGCGTTCGACGCGTGCTTGATGAGTTCGGCCGAGGCCAGGTCGGTGAAGACTATCTGGGCGTTGATCGGGGCGTAGATCTCTTTCATCAGGCCCCGGGCGCGTTCGGAGTCCACTCCGCAGACAATGCGGTCCGGGTAGAGAAAGTCGCCGACCGCCGAGCCCTCGCGCAGGAACTCGGGGTTGGAGGCGACGTCGAACGGCGTGTCGGACTTCTTGTACCGCTCGATGGTCGTGCGCACCCACTTGCCGGTCTGGACCGGCACGGTCGACTTCTCCACGATGAGCTTGTAGTCCTGGATAGCGGCCGCGATGTCCCGGGCAACGCCTTCGACCGAGGTGAGGTCCGGTTGTCCGTTCTCCCGCGGCGGCGTGCCGACCGCGATGAACACGGCCTTCGCCTCGCGCACGGCCGCGCCGATGTCGGTCGTAAAATGCAGCCGCCCGGCCTTCACGGCCCCGGCGATTATCTCCGGCAGACCCGGCTCATAGATGGGCACCTCGCCGCGGTTCAGCGCCTCTATTCGCGCGGCGTCGTTGTCTACACAGATGACGTCATGGCCGACCTTGGCGAGACACGGGCCGCTGGTGAGACCGACGTAACCCGAGCCGATCATCGCGATTTTCATGGCGCTAATATAACCAGTTGCCTGATTCAGTCAAGCACGGGAAACCGGACACACTGAAGTGACCAGTTGGCAATCTGCGGCCTGCAATCTGAAATCCGAGATGGTTCTGCCTGATGCGGCTCTGCTCTCACCTGGATTTTCGGTGCTCCGCCAGGTATGTCCCGGCCAGCAGAGCGAGTCCGCCGGCACCAATGATCCCGACCGGCAGATACCATCCGTGCCGCTGTTCTCCCCTTATCCACGGGATAACACCTGCTCCCGCCAGAAGTGAACTCGCGAGCATCATGGTCCCGGTAGCGGCCGCGGTCTGACCGGCGACCTTCAGATGGGGCCATGCCAGTCGCGAGGCCACGACCTCGGTCGATGCGACTCCGATGCCGGCGCCGGCAACGTCCAGGGCCAGGTCGCGGAAGTCGACCCTCCGGGTCCGGCCGAGTTTCCAGTCATACAGCTCCTTCACCCCGCCGACCACGACCGCGGCGCATGCTCCATACCATGCGGCACGGGGGCGGTCGGCATTGAACACGCCGCGTGCCACGCCGGCTCCGATTGTGGCTATGCCTCCCTCGCCCGTGAGGTGGCCGAGTTTGACGGGCTCCAGCCAGTCGCCGGACGCGGCCGATGCTATACCCAGCAGAACGGCGAGAAGCAGCATGATTCTCCTGCCAGCCACAGGTGCTACCGGTCGAGTGACTTCCAGGGGTCGGGCCGCGACGGAGCGGCGAGGGTAAGACCGATGGAGACGGCGTTTCCGAACGCGTAGTATGAGATCGGTACCATGTACGAAAGCTCGGCCCTTAAGTCGACCGGGCTCAGGTCGTAGCCGATGAGCGCGACTGGTCCGGCGCAGTACTCGCTCGCGCGTCCGCCGAGCGCGAAGTTCAGCCCGCGCGCGTGATATCCGTTGCCGACGAGAAACGTTGCCTGGCCCCACGGCGCGATGTCAACGCCGGTCCCGTTCGACCGGTCGCTGTAGATGTCAACCAGGTACAGGCTCGGGCGGAAAATGACGCTGATACTCGGGCCCGCGTAGCCGAGTCCTGCCGCGCCGCCGAATAAGGCCGAAAAACCGCCCTGAGTCTTCACCGCGGTCGAGATGTCCAGCTCAGCAGTCAGCCGCCTGCGCTTCAGGCCGAAGCGCACACCCGGGGTCAGATAGGCGACGCTCAATTCCCGGGTCGAGTTCCGCAGCCCGAGGAAATCGAAAGAGTCGGCGCCGAAGACCGACAGTTGTTCGTACCCGACCCGCCACTCGACCCCGCTCGGGTCCATCGACCAGGCCGGCAGCCCATCATGGAATGCGTAAGGCGGCACGCACCCGCTCGCGACCAGCAGCACAGCCGTGAGAACTGGATGGACTAGACGGCGCATGCCCGCCACTTTTCCTTTGTCCCGCCTATTCCTTGAGCGGTTGTGGCGCGGTCCAGGCTGTGCGGCCCGAGGTGTCACTCATTACTATCGTCGGCATGCCGGTCGAGTCATCCACATTCAGCAGGATGCGCAGGTGTCCGGCGGTATCGGCAAAGGCCATGCTCGGCCCTTTGCCGCCGACTCCGATGCTCGTTCCCGGTTTGCCGTTGTCGCGCGCGAAGAAGAGGGACGGACCATAGCCCTGCAACCCAACAGCCGCCCGAAACTCACCCTTCTCACCAAGGAACCGCAGCATCGGATTTCCCTTCTCCATTGCCAGCACCGCGCGAGCAACGCCCTTGTTGTCAACCAGTTGGAACTCACTTCCAGTCACGACGTTCGATTGCGGTTTGCCCTCGACTTCGAACCGACCGATACAGGCCGCAACTTTGCCGTTGACGTCATTGGCTTCGATATGCCAGTAGCAGTATACCATGTAGGCGCCGCGTGCCTCGGTTGAGGCTGCTACTTCGTCGTTACCTTTGAAGTCCCCGGGAAATGAGAAGTGTCCGGTAGCGGAACCGCCCGACCAGGCGGACGACCACTTGGTCGCTTCGAAGACACATCCGCCCGGTCCGATGACCTCACATCTGAAATCCGCCAGTCCGTGGCCTTTGCTCTGCGAGACCGTGTAGGTAATGGCCACGGACTGACCGATTCGGGCAATCTCAGGGCCGATAGTCATGCTCCCGGAGCCGCCCCATCTCGTCTGCTGAGCAATCGCTGCGCCCGCAATGACGACTGCCAGCCAGAGAAGGCGAATGCTGCGTTTCATCGTTCTGCTCCTTTCATCGCTGGTGCCAATCTGTCGGCAAGGCCAAGCCCGGTATTGCGAAATGACGGGCATTCCCTGCACTCCCAATCGCCGTCAAGTCTGAATTCGGCTTGAGCATGGGCAGGATTCTAGAACTCGCGGACAGTGATGTCAAATCGTCGAGAGGCAGCGAATCTGCAGGATGTCGGGCTCGTGCTTGCGCAGAAGTTTGGGCTTGCAGTCCGTTGGCCGCCTGTCGTGAGCTGTAAGCTCAGTCGAGACAGCCTGACCAACAAGGGCTGGTCCTTGAGCCGCCGCTCGCGGGTAGACCGGTTGCAGAGCGAAATGGTCGCGTCGGCAGCCTCGGTCAGCCGGTGGCTTGGGTCGTTGCACGAAAGCGATGTTGAACGATTCTCACATGTTGTACCTAAGCTTCCAGGATTTAGTAGGTTGGATATGGCCGAGCCGCCCCGCGGGCAAGGGTGGGGGTCACTGGGGGAGTGGTCCGGTAGATGGCTTCCGGCGGAGTCGGGCAGACAGCTTGGATGTCAGCTCGGCACGGGCTCTACGGATGAGCGCGGTCCGGAGTCTGCGGGATAGCCCGGTCGGGAGTGGCGGAGACTGCGTGGACCTGAGTTCCCGATTGAGCTGAGCATGCGGCGTGGCGGTTGGTTCTGGCGACTGCCCGGTACAAAGCTGTCGCGGTAGTCCCGTAAGCCGTCCGGGAGGCAATTCCACAGGCAGTCTCATGGTGCGCTTGCCGAACTGCATCCGATACAGTAAACCAGGTAATGCTCTGCGGCGTGCCCACTACGGGCGGTCCAGTTCTCAGGCTAGCGGATGACTGTGACCGGGAGGCGGGTGGAGGTGGTGCCGGTTGTGATTCGGAGAAAGTAGACACCGGCGGAGAGGGGCGAGGCGTCGATGGTCAGTTGGTGCGAGCCGGCCGGGTAGGGTCGGGGCGCGAGTTCGGCGGCGAGGCGGCCGGTGCGGTCGTAGATGGCGAATTGACAAGAGGCGGGCTGGCTGAGGTCGACGCTGAAGTCGAGGCGGCCGCGGACCGGGTTGCCCAGTACGTGTACGCCTGGGACACGGTAGAGTGATGAGCGGTGAGAAACGAGCGATGAGTCGGCTATCCCGGACTGGGGCAGGCGCGGTTTGAGCGAGCCGTCGGCGACGAGGCACATGCCGTAGAACCAGGATCGTTCTCCTGCGTCGCAGCCGTCTTTGAGTATAGCTTCGAACCAGTCGCGGAAGGCCTCCCCGAGCGTTCTGCCCTGTCCGAGCGGGTCGTAGAAGAGGCCAAACGAAAGCATCGAGCCGGTTTTGGTCGAGCCGATGGCGCCGAGTCCGTCCGATGTCTGGAATACGTAGCGGCCGCCGCAGTAGCCGTTTTCGACGAAGCGGACGTTGGAGCAGGCGAAGAGATTGTAGAAGTTCGCATGCGGGTCGAGCACGGGTATCGTTTCGGCGTAGAACCAGTCCCACTGCTGCCCGCTGTCGTACTTCATGGCGTGGCCGCCGGGCCAGGAGTGGGACATCAGCGCAACCCACTGGCAGTCGGCCGAGTCGATGCGCGGTTGGTAGTCGGCGATGCGGGTCGATTCCGGGTTGGAGATGAGGATACGGTTCGGGTACAGCAGTCCCACGTTGGAGTCCCATTCGACTGCCCACGGCTCCCAGTCGTCGTCGATGTAGACAAGGGCGCGGTCGGTGACCGGCAGTTGCTGGCTGCGATAGCGGTGGTCTCGGCCGAAGTAGGCGGCAAGCAGGGAATCGGCATTGCCGATAGCCGAGGCAGGCAGGCGGGAGACCCCGATTTCCGGGGAGACGTTCCCTTCATGTACGTCGTAGATGGAGTCGGAACCGGGAATCAGGCTGTCGGTCGAGTCGCGGAGCAGGCTGTCCTTCCAGGTGCCGTCGAGATCCATGTAGTAGAGGTCGCAGGGAAACTCCTCGTAGCCGTCATTTACGCCCTGGCTGCCAAAATCGTCGAGCATCTGGAACCAGGCGATGGGCAGGTCGCCGACGAGGACCGCCGAGGACATGCCGGTCTGGTACTCGGAAGAGAGCAGGGCCCGGAGCGACTCCGGTGAGGTACCGCTGACCGAAAAGACAGCCGTGGCGACGGTCTCGCGTTGGAGGTCAAGGGCGAGCGTCTCCAGGGCCGAGAGCAACGCGCCCGCGATGGTCTCCTGGACGAAGAAGTCGACGCGACTTTCGAGGCGGGTCGGCGAGAGGAGCGGCCTCGCCTTGAACGGGCGCGGCTGCGTCTTCGCACGCCACTCGGCGAAGCTCGTGGGTGTCGAGTTGTCCGGGCTCACCCAGCGAAGCGGAGTCACGCCGGACGTGGCGGAGGAAGCAAACAGGACGAGCGAGATGATGAACTGCATGGACTAGCTTCTTAGGAGTCTAGCCGTAGAGCGCGGAGGGTCAAGACAGGAAAAGGACAGACAGGAAAAGGACCAGTTGGCGAGGTCAGCCGAGGGCTACGGCCGCGCGGCGCGGGCAAGGAGGTCAGCGATCGTGGTCAAGAGCAGTTGGGTGTCGAGCGGCTTGGTCAGGAAAGCATCGGCGCCTTCGGCGAGCGCCCGAGTTTTGTGGTCCGGGTCGGACAGTCCGGACATCGCGATGACCGGTACCTTGTTTGACTTGTCTTCCTTGAGCGACGCCAGGACCCGGTGGCCGTCAATACCCGGTATCTTGATGTCGAGCAGTAGCAGGTCGTAAGCGTCCAGGTTGAAGAGCTCAAGCGCATTCTTCGCTTCGCTCACCCGGTACCCGGCGGCCTCGAGCGTCTTTCTGAGCATTGCCCGGAACGCGGGCTCATCATCCACAACCGCTATGTGTTTCTGTGCCATACTGAAATTCTAGAACCGGTCCGGGGATAGTCAAGCGACCGCCGGCCCGCCCTGAATCCGGCATAGGATTCGGCCACAAAGACACAAGACGGGTGAGGACAGAGGAGGACCCGGTCTGCCTGGTGCACCAGTATCTTAATGGGTCAATGCCGGATCTGGGGCGGCCCGGCTGATTCGGGCAGGAATACGGTGAAGGTCGAGCCGACGCCGACCTGCGATTCCACGCTGATGGTCCCGCCGTGGCTTTCCACGATCCTCTTGACTATCACGAGGCCGAGCCCGCTGCAACGTTCGCCCGCGGCCGGCTCGGCCGTGCCGTGGCAGAACGGTTTGAACAGAGACTCCATCTCATCGGCCGGGATGCCGGCGCCCTGGTCGCGAACGATGATGGTGACCCCGCCCGTCACCCGCGCGAGTTCGACCGTCGTCAGGCTTCCGGGCCGGGAGAACTTCACCGCATTGGAGATGAGGTTGTTGAACACCTGCCAGATTTTGGGCCGGTCGAGCGCAAGGGTCGGGAGCCCGTCCGGCCGCCTCAGTACAAGCCGCACGCCGTTCTTGTCGGCCAGCAGACGGTTGAGCGCCACGTTTTCCTCGGCCAGCGCCGCCAGGTCCACCGGCTTCAATTCCAGGTTCACCTTGCCCGATTCGATCTTCGCGACGTCGAGCAGGTCGTTGACCAGCCCGAGCATGAACTCACTGTCTCGATGCAGCATTCCGACTACCCGTTCCTGTTCTTCGCTGAGCCTGCCGACGTGGCCTCTGAGCAGGAGTTCCGTGAATCCAAGAAAGACCGCCAGCGGGTTGCGCAGGTCGTGCGCGGCCATCCCGAGGAACTGGTTTTTCTGGTCGTTGAGTTCGGCCAGCTTCAGGTTACGGTCGTGTAGTTCGGCAGTCAGCCGGGCAATCGAGCCGCCGGTTTCGGCCAGGCGAGTTATCATCGAGTCGTGCAATCGAGCGAGGTCGGCGACTTCGTCCTGCGTCTTCGGGTTAAGCTGCGGTGTGCCGGTTGTGAACGACCGCGAGAGGTCGCCCTCCGCGACCGCGCGAGTGGCGTCGGCCAAGCGGTCGATGTCGCGGGCCACGCCCCGGGTCTGGTCCTGCAGCCTCGCCACGGGCGCCGATATCCGGCGCCGGTACGTGTCGAGCGAGACTATGGTCAGGCCGAGCAGCAGGGCGATCAGGGCTCCGCCCAGTCGGAAACAGAGGTCGGCGCGTCGCTGATAGCGGGACACCGCGGCGGCGGCACGGGCGTCGAGCTGGGTCACGAACTCGTCCAGCGGCCGCATCACGTCGGTCTTGAGGCGGTTGTAGGTCGAGTCGTTGAGCAGCGCCGCGGCCCGGGTCCGGTCGGGTTTCGATTCACCGGCCGCCTGGATCGCCGTCTGTTCGAGGCTCACCACCGTATCGGAACTCGCCTCGGCCCGGTCGAGCAGCGCGAACTGGGGCGGGCCGAAGTCCAGCCGGGTCGTTAACTGGCGCACCAGGTCGGCGCGCGAGACCAGTTGCGGCGCCGCGGGCTTCCCGGCGACCATATCCCAGTACAGGCTCGAGTAGTTGACCGGCCGGACCTGCTGGTTCCGGTGGAGCGCGAGCAAATCCCCGTAGTCGTCCCGGTAGCGCGCCTCGCCGGTTGCCACGAAGAGTCGGGCGAACCGGGTCAGCATGTCCGAACTCTGGCGCAGTTCATCGACCAGCAGGTAGCCGACGAACCGGGCACGCTGGCTCTCTTCGAGGTGCCGCTGGTTGAAGAACAGGTAGCCGGTGACCGCGCCCAGGGCCGTCGCGACCACGAGGTAGGCGCCGGTCACAACTTCGAACGTCCGGCGGATGGTCATGGCGCGGCCACCCGCAGTCGGGGGAGAGCGCGATGCGCGGGGCCGGACCTCATCACCACGGGCAGGATTCTAGGATTCACCACCACGGAAGTCAAATGAACGGGTTGACCCAACCCGACTCGTCGGGCAGGAAAGACGACGGCGGAAGTGCGGACGGAGGATTTCATGAACCCGGGAGAGCGTCGCTTACGTTGGTTGACTTTGAGGCGAAAACGGGAAGAATACTCTGCTTGACTAAAGCCAAGGCCCGAGCCCTAATCGCCCGGTTGAGCCGGGAGCTCACCGAGCACAATTATCGGTACTACGTGCTGGCGCAGCCCGCGATCAGCGACCTGGAGTTCGACCAGTTGATGAAGCGGCTGGCGGCGCTGGAGGCGGAGTTCCCGGACCTGGCCGAGCCCGACTCGCCGACCCGGCGCGTGGGCGGCGAGCCGCTCGCGGAGTTCTCATCCGTTACCCACGACCCGCCGATGCTCTCGCTCGACAACACTTATTCGTACGATGAGCTGCGTGAGTTCGACGTCCGCGTGAGAAAGGCGGTGCCGGCGCCGGTCTACCTGGTGCAGCAGAAGATCGACGGCGTGGCCGTGTCGCTGCGCTACGAGGGTTTCGCATTCGCCCTGGGCGCGACCCGCGGCGACGGCAGGCGGGGAGATGACATCACCGCGAACCTCCGGACCGTGAGTTCGGTGCCGCTGCGCCTGCGGGAGGAGCGCAGGGGTTTCGAGCGGTTCGAGGTGAGGGGCGAGGCGTACATGCCGCGGCAGGAGTTCGAGCGGATCAACGGCGAGCGCGACGAGGAGGGGCTCGCGACGTTCGCCAACCCGCGCAACGCCACCGCCGGCACCCTCAAGTTGCTCGACCCGAAAGCGGTGCGGAAGCGGCGGCTCGATTGTTTCGTCCACACCGTACCGCGGCCCATCCCGGGGTTCGCCACCGACCATGAGGTGCTCGGTGCGCTCAAGGAGCTCGGGTTCAAGACCGCGCCGGAGAGCAAACTTTTCGCCGGCATCGATGAGGTGATCGCCTACTGCGATAGCTGGCAGGCCCGCCGGCACGATCTGCCGTACGACATCGACGGCATGGTGGTGAAGGTCGACCGGGCGAGCGACCGGGAGGAGCTGGGCACGACCGAGAAGGGGCCGCGCTGGGCCGTTGCCTACAAGTACCCGCCGGAGGAGGCCGAGACCAGAGTCGAGCGGATCTACTTTAACGTGGGCCGGCTCGGGACGGTCACCCCGGTCGCCGAGGTCGGCCAGGTGTTCATCTCCGGCACCAATGTCACCCATTCCACGCTGCACAATATGGACGAGGTGGAGCGGCTCGACATCCGCGTCGGCGACAGGGTGGTCATCCACAAGGCCGGGGAGATAATCCCGCAGATACTGAAGGTCGTGCCGGACAAGGGGCACGCAAAGCGGGCAAAGGTCGCGATACCCGAGAAGTGCCCGGCGTGCGGGACAAGGTTGTTCAAGGAGGCGGACGAGGTGGCGTGGCGGTGCGTGAACGCCTCCTGCCCGGCCCAGCTCAAGGCCCGGTTACTCCACTTCGGAGCACGGGGAGTGATGGATATCGAGGGGCTGGGCGAGAAGCTGGTCGAGCAACTGGTGGGGACCGGGATGGTGAAGAGCATCGCCGACCTGTATGATTTGAACGCCGAGGCGCTGCTCGGCCTGGAACGGATGGGGGAGAAGTCGGCGCAGGGAATCCTGAACGGGCTTGAGGCGAGTAAGACGCGGCCGTTCACGCGAGTGCTGTTCGGGCTGGGAATCCGGCACGTCGGCATCCACGCGGCCCGGCTGCTCGTGCAGGCGTTCGGCTCGTGGGACAGGCTCCGCGATGCGGCAGGTCGTGATTCCGGTTCTGTGCCTCGTGGGACACGATCCGATTCCTCGGCGGAATCGGTCATGTCCCTTGTCGGCGAGGTTGTGGCTGAGTCGTTCCGTCACTTCCTTGCCGATCAGGAGAATAGACGGCTGGTCGAGCGGCTGCGCAAAGCCGGGCTTCGGTTCGAGGAGAAAACCGCGGGCGGTCCGCGGCCACTCGCGGGCAAGAAGTTCGTGCTGACCGGGACCCTGGCGGGATTGTCGCGTGAAGATGCAACCGAGATGATAGTCTCGCGCGGCGGGAGCGTGGCTGCCTCGGTCTCGAAGAAGACGGACTATGTGGTAGCCGGGATGTCGCCGGGGGTGAAGTTCGACCGGGCGAAGGAGCTCGGGGTGACGATTCTCGATGAGGCGGAATTCAACCGCCTGATTTTGAAAGGAACGCAGGAGCCATGAGCGATGTCGGTAACATTAGGTGACGTATGGGCCGAAGGCGCGGACATTGACGCGCCGGTTCAGTATCTGAAAGGTATCGGGCCGAAGCGGGCAGCGCTGCTTGCCAAGGTCGGGGTCGAGACGGTCGGGCAGCTCCTGTTCTTTGTTCCCCGCCGCTACCTCGACCGTTCCCAGATGCTTGCCATCAAGAACCTGCGGCCGGGTGATGAGGCGACGGTGCTTGCCCGGGTAGTAACCTCCGGCATCCGCCGGCTGAAGACACGCCGGCAGGTCGTGTCGTGCATGGTGCGCGACGACAGCGGCATGATGGAGGCGCTCTGGTTCAACCGGCCCGACCTGGCCGAGCGGTTCCGGCCCAACCAGGAGATCCTGATCTCGGGCAAAGTGACTCGCTACCGCGGCCTGCAGTTCGTCAACCCGATGTTCGAACTGGCCGACGAGGAGGGTGAGTTCTCGTTTGCCCACGCCATCATCCCGATTTATCCACTGACCGAGGGTCTTTCGCTCTGGACCATCCGGCGAGCGATGGAAGCGGCCATGGCAAAGGCCTTGGACCAGGTGCGCGAGTCACTGACGCCCGAGATGTTACAGCACTACGACTTTCCGGGGATCCGGGATGCGCTCCGGGCGATTCACTTCCCCAAAGACATGGAGTCGGCCGAGCGTGCCCGGGAGCGGCTCGTCTACGACGAGCTGCTCTATTTCCAGTTGCTGCTGGCGCTGCGGCACCGAGAGTACGCCGCGGTCAGGAAGGAATCGGGTCTGGTCGTGACCGGAGAGCTGACCGGACCGCTGCTGGAGAAGCTGCATTTCAAGCTGACCAAAGCCCAGGAGCGCGTTCTTGGCGAGATCAAGCAGGACCTCGCGAGCGAGCGGTGCATGAACCGCCTGCTACAGGGTGACGTCGGCTCGGGCAAGACCGTGGTCGCTTTGCTCGCCATGCTCGTGGCATGCGAGAACAAGGCGCAGGCCGCGATGATGGCACCAACCGAAATCCTGGCCGAGCAACATTATCTGGGCTGGCACGAGCGGCTGGCCGCTGTCGGAGTGAAGTCGGCCCTGCTTACCGGCTCGACCAAGGCGGCCGAGCGTCGGGAGCTAATCGCCGGGCTCGAATCAGGGGCGGTGCAGCTTGTCTTCGGCACGCATGCGCTCATCGAGGAAGAGGTGAAGTTCAACCGGCTCGGGCTGGTGGTGGTCGATGAGCAGCACCGATTCGGTGTGCGGCAGCGGGCGGCCCTGCTCAACAAGGGGCTCAATTCGGATTTCCTGGTGATGACCGCGACCCCGATTCCGCGCACACTGGCGATGACTTTGTACGGCGACCTCGATTCTTCGATCCTCGACGAGAAACCACCGGGCCGGCGTCCGGTCGCTACCAAGCTGATGACCGGGTTCCAGCGCGAGTCGGTCTACCAGGCGACTGCGCGCCACCTGGATGCCGGCGAGCAGGCCTTTGTGGTCTGTCCGCTGATTGAGGAGTCGGAGAAGCTGGACCTGGCCTCGGCGGTGAAGACGTATGAAGAAACCAAGGCGGCGCTGCCCAAGCACCGGGTCGGGCTGGTGCACGGCCGGATGAAGCCGGAAGAGCGCGGCGAGTTGATGGAGCGGTTCCGGAAGAAGGATCTCGACATCCTCGTCGCGACGTCGGTCATCGAGGTCGGCGTAGACGTGCCGGATGCGACCGTCATGATCGTCGAGCATCCGGAGCGGTTCGGCCTGGCCCAGCTCCATCAGTTGAGGGGTCGCATCGGGCGAGGGAACCGGCAGTCGTTCTGCATCCTGCTGGCGTCGAAGCTCGGGCTCGGGGATGCGCGCGAGCGGCTGGAGTTTTTCACCCGCACGAGCGACGGGTTTGAGCTCGCCGAGAAGGACATGGAGCTACGCGGGCCGGGCGAGATGCTCGGTACGAGGCAGCACGGGCTCCCCGACCTCCGAATCGCGGACATCGGCCGCGACCGGAAGACTCTCAGGCAGGCACGCAAGGATGCGTTCCGGCTGGTGAAGCTTGACCCAGAACTGAAGCAGCCTCAGAATAGCTGCATCAAACGAACGCTTTTGTCCCGTTACCATGGACGCAGCGAACTGCTGAGGGTGGGCTAGACCATGTCGTGCGTCCTTCGGTTTCGCTCTCAGCAGTGGGTGGCCTGCGTCGTGCTAGGCGCCGTCCTGCTGTTGTTCGCGTGCGGTGGCGGCATACCGATGTCCAAGCTCATCGGCCCGCTGCGCGAGGTGACGGTTGTTTCTGCCGAATGGGACGAGGTTGAGTCCGCAGTCCGGTCGATTCTCCAGGAGCCGGTACAGACACCGCAGCCTGAGCCGGAGTTCAAGGTCCGGGTTGGCTCGGCCGGCAGGTTCGATACCTATTCCAGGTTCCGAATTCTTTTTATCATCGGTGCCAGCCGGGACACGCTCGTCCGGCAGATTCTGGGCGCGCGGGCCGACTCGCTGTCGGAAGGTGACTTTGGCCTGCTCAAGGTGCCCAATCCTTGGTTCAAGGGCCAGTTCGCGCTCATCTTCATTGCCCGCGACACATCGAAGCTGGTGCCCGGACTGGACTTCTACGCTGCCCGCATTCGCCAGACGCTGCGCGAGATCGTGCTCGCGCAAATGACAAAGTCGGTCTACATCGAGGGCGTCGAGAAGGGTCTGACCGCGGAGTTGGGCGAGAAGTATGCCTTCACCATCGATGTCCCCCGCCGGTGGTTTCTCAACCAGGACCACGTGGCCGACGATTTCATTTACCTGTACGGCCACAATCCTGACCGGAACGTTTTCGTGTTCTGGCAGGATACCGCCCGGGCACTCGCACCTGAGTCGCTGGCCGCGATGCGCGACCGCCTCACCGGCCGCTACTACGACGGCGACTCGATTGACGCCCGGTTTCTGCAGGCCGAGACGATTGCCTTCCTCTCCGGCCCCTGCCTCAGGCTTTCCGGGGTCTGGAAGAACAACAAAGATGTAATCGGCGGGGCCTTCGTCAACTACTCGTTCAATTTCCGGGGCCGGTTCTACATGGCTGATGGGCTGGTATACAACCCCGGTAAGCCGAAGCTGGACGCCCTGGCCCAGACCGAGGCAGTGATTCGGACCCTGACGCCGGAATAGCTAGACCGGCCGCTGGTAAACGCGGTAGGTCTTGACAATCCGGGCGCCGAGATTGGTTATTGGACGGATCATCGGGACGTTGTCTTCGAGAATCATCGACAATTCGCCGCGCCGGAAACCGTGCCGGCGGGCAGCCATTATCGACTCGTAGTAAAGCAGCGCGTCGAATCCCTGATGACGGAACTTGTGCAGTACGCCCAGGGTCCAGAGCCGGGCCTGGGTCATGCGGCGTTTCTCGACGAGAAACGTGAGCCAGCCGAACGGGAAGAGCCGCCCGTTCATCTTCTTGAGTACCTGATTGTAGTCGGGCAGCCCGATGCTCATTGCCGCGATTTCGCCCTTGTACATTACCATTGAAATGAAGTCGGGGATAATGAGGGGCTTGAGCTGACGCGCCAGGTCGTCGATTTCCGCGTCGGTCATCGGCTCGAAGTCCCAGTTCCTGGTCCAGGCGTCGTTGTAGACCTGCTTGATGAGGTCGAGCGAGGGCTTGAGGTTCTTGATGTCGGGGTGCCGGATTTCAATCTCCGGGCGCTCGCGCAGCAGCTTCACGACCCGTTCGAACTTCTCGGGAATGGGCTGGTCGGCGTCCATGCCGAAGGCGTAGAAGTCCTTGACCTTGGTGAAGCCGATTTCCTCTACAAGCCTCGGGTAATACTTCGGGTTGTATGAGGATTTTATCATTGGTGGCGAGTCGAAGGGCTCGATCAGCATTCCCACTTCGTCGTTGATTGCCGGGTTGGCAGGCCCGTAGACGTTTTCTAGTCCGCGGGCGCGGGCGTAGCCGGTTACCGTATCGAGCAGCGCCCCGGCCACCTCCGGGTCGTTTTCGCTTTCGAAGTAGCCGAAGATGGCCAACTTCGACCGGTGGTATTCATTATAGCTGTGGTCGACGATCGCCGCCACGCGCCCGACCACCCTGCCATCGCGCAGCGCGAGGAACAGCTCGCGTTCGGCGTGCTTCCAGAACGGATTGCGGCCGGGATTCAGCGTGTTCTTGAGGTCCGACACGAGCGGGGGAACCCAGTTCGGGTCGTCCCGATAGAGCCGGAAGGGAAGTCGGACGAACCGGTCCAGGTCGCCGGCTGATTCAACTTTCTTCGTCGTAACCATGCGTCAGGGAATGATGCCGCACTTGCGGCCGACCCGTTCGAACTTCGCCAGCGCCTCATCGATGTCCGCATCGGTGTGCGTCGCGATGACGGCGGTGCGGATGAGCGAGTGGTTTGGCGGCACTCCGGGCGGGACAAAGGCATTGGTGAAGATTCCGTCGTCGTAGAGCGCAGTCCAGAAGGTCATGGTCCGGACGTCGTCGCCGATGTGGATGGGCATTATCGGCGTGACCGACGTGCCAAGGTTGTAGCCCATGCCGCGCAGGCCCGTGCTCATCCGGTGCGCATTTTTCCACAGGTGTTTGCGGCGCTCGGGCTCTTCCTGGAGGATTCGGAGCGACTCGATGACCGTCGCGGTCGCGGCCGGCGGGATGGCGGCGGAGAAGAGGGCCGGCCGGGCCTGGTGGCGGATGAACGACATCACCTCTGCGTCCCCGACCAGATACCCGCCGATTGAAGCAAAGCTCTTGGAGAATGTGCCCATGATCAGGTCAACATCGGCCTCGACCCCGAAGTGCTCGGCGGTGCCGCGGCCGTGCCTGCCCATCACTCCGACCGCGTGGGCTTCGTCGACCATCAGCCTAGCGCCGTGCCGCTTGGCGATCGGCACCATCTGGTCGAGCGGGGCGAGGTCGCCTTCAACCGAGAATACGCCGTCGACCGCGATCAGGGTACCTCCGTCATGGTGGGTTGCCAGCACGTGGTTGAGCGAATGCATGTCGTTGTGGACGAACCGCTTCACCGTCCCGTAGGTCATTTGGCAACCGTCCATGATCGAGGCATGGTCCAGCTTGTCGGTCACTGCCATATCGCCGCGCCTGACCAGCGCCGAGATCGCGCCGAGGTTGGCCGAGTAGCCGGTCGAAAAGATAACGCAGTCGTCCTTTTTGTAGAAAGCGGCGAGTTTCGCCTCGAGTTCGACGTGAATATCCAGGGTGCCGTTCCCGAGGCGCGAACCGGTGCAGCCGCTGCCGTACTTGCGGATCGCCGCGATCGCGGCTTCCTTCACCTTCGGGTGGGTGGTGAGACCCAGGTAGTTGTTCGACCCCATCATCAGCAGCTCCCGGCCGTGGATGACAACGCGGCGGTCCGGCTCTGAGCTTATCGGGGTAAAGTAGGGATAGTAGTGGTTGTCTTTGGCTTGCTGGACAATCTTAGCGAACTCCCGGCATTTGGCGAAAAGGTCCACGGCGGGATTTTAGGCCGCACCTTTCAAGTGTCAAGCGATGAAGCCCGGGGTTCAAACTGCCGGTTACTGCAACTGACCCGCCGGATGCGCGGCGCCCGCGGTTGGGGAGGGCTTGATTACCAGCCGCCGGCGGGCTATATTGACTGCGTGCTCGGACTGCTGCTGACGCTCGTCTGCGCCGCGCCTTCCCGCTCCGACTTCCGAACCCTGCGAGTGCTCTACACTTCGGATCTGCACGGCCGGAGCGCGCCGGGGATCGACTTCGCCTCGGCCGGCCTGCCGCGCCGGACCCTCGGCGGCTGGGACAACCTGCTACGGCTGATTCGGAACGAGCGGACCGACGCGACACTGCTGCTGGATTGCGGGGATTTCGGGTTTGGTTCCCCGGGCGGCGACAGTTCCCAGGGCCGGGCCGCGGTCGATTTCATGAATGTGGCCGGGTACGACGCCGCGGTGCCCGGCCCGGCTGACTTCACCGGGGGCGCGGCGAACTTCGAGGTCATGGCCAGGACGGCGGCTTTCCCGATCCTGGCAGATCCCATGCTCGATATCGTTCTCCACCGTCGGGCCCCGTTCTTCCATCCTTACCTCATCAGGGACATCAAAGGCGTGAAGGTCGGCGTTATCGGGATCGCCGACCCGGACATTCCCCGGCTGAACCGGCGCATCGACGTCGGCGACTGGGTCATCGACGACCCGCTGGATCAGATGAGTCGCTACCTGCCGCTGGTGCTGGCGGATAGCGCGGACGTCATCGTCGTCATCGGGCATATTGACCCGGACGAGGGCTCAGCAATTGCCGACAGCTTCAGACAAGTTGACCTCGTCATTTGCCGCGGCGGCCCGGCTCTGGCCGAGAATCGCATGGCCGGCGCGGCAGCAACGCCGGTACTGACCCCTGCCGCCTTCGGCCAACGGCTCGGCGTAGCTGATGTCCTGTTCAACAAGACCGAGCGCAAGGTCTACGAGACCGGAGTTCGATTGCTCAACGTCGAGCCGGGGTCCGAATTCGACACCTCGGCTGCTGCGCGCTGGCTGCGCCGGACCGGCGCCGCGCTGAACGACTCGGGCGTCGGTGCGAACCCGGCCGAGTATCCGCCGGACAGCGCCGGTCGGGTGGGCCTCGGTGCGCTGGTCACCGAAGCCGTTCGAGCAAAGACGGGAGCCGACATCGCGGTTCTGCCGGCTTATGAGATTGAAGGTGGGCTTGGTACTGGCAGGCTGAGCCGTGAGCAGTTGTTCGACGCAGTGCCGTACTGCCGACCGCTGCGACTGCTGCCGATCGATGATACGACGCTGACGAAGCTGGTTGCGCCCGACAGCCTGGGGCCGCACGAACCAGCCCCGTTCATCGCCGGCGCCGACTACTTCGTCACCGGTGACACGACTCAGTGGCCGGAGGTATCGCAGGTGGCGAGAGCGCGCGTCAGGAGCCGGCGGCCGGGCATGTACAAGGTGGTGACAACCGAGCAGTGGCTTGAGCGTGCGGGGCTTCCCATCGAAGGCAGGCTGCTTCCTCAGAGTCTGACCGGAATCTGGACGGCCTACGCGATTGCGCAGGACACGCTGAGGCCGGCCCAGCCGGTTCGACTGTACCCGGCCACGCCCGGCATCGTTCGCCCGCAGTCGAGCGGGCCGGTCAATCTCAACACTGCCGACGCCGAGCTACTGCAGACCCTGCCGGGAATCGGCCCCAGGACGGCCGAGCGCATCATTCAATACCGCGAGACCGCGGGCCGGTTCGGTTCAGCGGAGGAAATCCAGAACGTGAAAGGGATCGGGCCGAAGAAGTACGAGGCGCTCAGGGCGCTCATCACGGTGCGCTAGCGCGGACCGAATCTCCAGTTTCCAGCAAAGGGCCGGTCCGAACGCTGCGATCTGTTCACTGACAACTGGTAACTCGTGCTCGCTGCCTCAGTACGTCCGCGCGTAGTAGATAACTGTGTCGGTGGGCTTACCGCAGACGATGCATTTGCCGGGTTTGCCCTGGTCAGTGGCAGGCATGTTGCGCGGAGTAGTCCTGGTTGCGTCGATCAACGCATTCTCGCATTCCTGTGACCGGCACCAGTGCACCCGGACATAGCCCGGCTTCGCCCCGAGCGCGGCTTTGAACTCATCGATAGAATCGGCGCTGGACGTGTGGGTGGCCACGAATTCACGGGCCCGTTTCAGCATGCCGGCCTGGACTTCATCGAGCAGCTTTCCCAGTTCGCCCGGCAGGGAGGCGAGCGGAACGAAACGTTTGCCGGAGCCATCGCGCGGGACGAGCACACACTGCTCTTTGGCCACGTCCTTGGGACCGATTTCGACCCGCACCGGTGCGCCGCGCATTTCGTGCTCGTTGTACTTCCAGCCGGCGGTCTGGGTGGTGCGGTCGTCGAGGTGGACCCGGTAGGCCCCGAGCTGCGTCCTGGTCTCGCGGCACTTGGTGAGCACGGCTTCGTCGTTCTTACCGAAGAGAATGGGCACGATCACCGCCTGGTAGGGTGCGACTCGCGGCGGCATGAACATACCCTTGTCGTCGCCGTGAGTCATGATCAGCGCACCCATCAGCCGTGTGGTCACGCCCCACGACGTGCCCCAGGGGCGCTTCTCGGTGTTGTCCTCATCCAGGTAGCGGATGTCGAATGCCTCGGCGAAGTGCTGACCGAGCAAATGCGACGTCCCGGCCTGCAGGGCCTGACCGTCGGGCATCAGCGCCTCAATCGAATAAGTGTCGACGGCACCGGGGAACTTCTCGGATTCGGGCTTGGCCCCCGCGAGCACCGGCACCGCGAGATCGTTCTCCACGAAGTCAACGTACAGGTCAAGGATTCTGAGCGTTTCGGCCTGGGCTTCCTCGAGCGTCCGATGCAGCGTATGGCCTTCCTGCCAGAGGAACTCGAGGGTGCGGAGGAAGAGGCGGGTGGCCTTTTCCCAGCGGAAAATATTACACCACTGGTTTATCAGCACCGGCAGGTCGCGGTAGCTTTTGACCCACTTGGCGTACATCGTATTGATTATCGCTTCGCTGGTCGGCCGGAGCGCGAGCCGCTCGGTTAGTTTCTCATCGCCGCCTTGGGTGACCCAGGCGACTTGGGGCGAGAAGCCCTTCACGTGCTCGGCCTCCTTGGTCAGGAAGCTCTCCGGGATGAGCGTGGGGAAATAGGCGTTGACGTGGCCGGCGTCCTTGATGCGCCGGTCCAGCCTGGCCTGGATGTTTTCCCACAGCGCGTAGCCGTATGGCCGAATGACCATGCAGCCGCGCACCGGGGCGTAGTCGGCCAGCTCGGCTTTCAGCACAACCGCGGTGTACCAGTCGGAGAAGCTCTCCGACTTGTGGGGAATCTCTTTGACGACGCCGTCTTCTTTCATAGTGGGCAATACTATCGGCAGTCGAAGGAGAGTCAAGGAAGCCGGACGGAGCCAACGGAGACGGACGCCCGTCAGGAAGCCGTGTCACCCGAAGCCGCCCGCGGTGAGCTGTCGCGGTCTGCCGTCAGCCGCTAGCCGTCAGCCGTCGGCCAATCTGCAGTCCACAATCGGCAAACTGAAATGCCTCCGGATGTGGTCCGATGCGCTTGCCTCGCCTCATCAGGCGGGGTGACTGCTCTTGGCTTCCAGCTAACCCTCGGCGGCAACCATGCGGACGTCCGATAGCTACAGGTAGTTTCGATGGGATAGTACCGCCTTGAAGAATAGACTGAATATGAGTTTGCCGCGATAAGCCACAGTAAAACAGTGATTTGAGTGTGACCGGGTCAGAATGAACCTCGCCTGGGGGAGCGGGCGGGAATGCGCTGTCGATTCCCGCCCGCGAGTTTGGTCGGAGCCTAGCGGCAGCCGCGGTGTTCCCAGTGACCGCGGAAGTCGTGGGTGATGTGGCGGCAGAGGCTGCGCGCCATGTCGCCATAGGCCTTTTCCGGGTCCTCGGCGTTGAAGGCGAAGTCGTGGCCGAACTTCTCGATTCCGGCGACCGTCCGTTCGTCGCGGGCCGAGTTGCTCCAGATGGTACCGCCGGTCGCGGTCTCGACCAGCCGAGCCGTAAGCCGCGCGTTGACCTTGGCCTCGAAACTCGCGTAGCCGGGACCGAAGCCGCAGCTCGGAGTAGCCTCGGCGACGTCGAGGTTGCCGGTGAACACCGTGTTCAGGTCATACTTGTCGCCGATGGCCTCTAGCGCATCCGGTCCAAGGTGAGTCATGCCGACGGCTTCGAGAACGTCCTTTTCAGTGCCCAGTTCGACAATCTTTATTTCGTCCTGGTCCTCGGTCACCGACTGGACAAACTTCTGGGTCACGAACTCACCCAGGTCGCCTTTGGCGTCCGTCTTGAATTCGATGATGCCAATGACCTCGTGCGGTTTGAGGTCGATCGCGGGCTGCACGTAGACGCGCGCGCAGCCAGTGAAGAGCAGGACTAGTGTGGTTACGAACGCTGCGGTTCTCACTTGAAGTCTCCTTTCATGCGGCTGGTTTGTAGAGGTCGACGCGAAATATACCGTCGAAACATTCCTTTTGTTCCACGAGAAGGCCGACCGAGTTCGCGAGGCTCGCGAACCATGACGGGTCCTGGTGCCGTCCGTCCCAACGAACACCATATCGAGTGTGGATGGTCTGGCCGGGAATCCTGGCCTCCACGTCAACCGCGAAAACATCTTTGCCCGGCAGGACAATTTCGGGAACGACCACGTCCCAGATGCGGATTCTGCCTCCCGGCTTCAGCACGCGGCAGGCCTCGCGCAGGACGGTCTCCTGGTCGCTGGCCTCGATGTAGAGGAAGGAGAAGAAAGCTGTGACTGTATCAAATGAGTCATCAACAAACTTGAGCTCGCGGCCGTCCATCACTATCTTGAGCGGGCCGGCCGGCGCCTCCTCCAACTCGCTCAGGTGCAGGTCGATCGCGACCACTCGGTTCCCGAACAGACGGCCGATGACACCTTCGCCGCCGCCACCGATGTCAAGAATCAGGCCGCGCGCATTGAACCCGGTGAGGTCCACCTGCTGGCCTTCGATGATGTGCCAGCGGTCGGTGTCAGGTGAGCTCATTGCGGAGCCGGAGGCGCGTTGCCTGCTTCGTCATTCACGTATCGTCACTCTTTCTCGACTACCGTAACCAACTGGTTGAGTCTGACTCCTTTGACAACGGCGCGGCTCTTCGGGCCGAACCGTACCTCGACGGTCAGGGGCGCGCCTGACCGGCCAAGGCCGAAGTGCTGGATGAGCGAGTTCTGGCTTGTCGTTCCTTTGCCGCCCTCGACCTCACGGATCTGCCGGCTCTTGCCCTGGGTGACAACAACCCGAGCGCCGATACCGGCACGGTTGAACTTCCTGCCTATGACGCGAACTTCGAGCCAATTGTTGCCGTTCTTCGTGTCGTTGCGGAAGAGTTTGACACCGGAGCCCGATCCGACCACAAGGTCCTCGTCGCCGTCGTTGTCGAAGTCGGCGAACGCGCAACCCCAGCCATTGAAGACCCGGGTGCCTGAGAGCCAGGTGGCCTCCTGGAATTGGCGATTGGCGATTGGCGATTGGCGATTGGCAACGGGAGAATCAGATGGCTGGTTGAGGTAGAGGAATGAACGGCGGCCTTCGTAGATGGAAGTGATGTAGAGGTCAAGGTCGCCGTCGTTGTCGACGTCGGCCCAAGCCGGGTCAGAGTGGGTCTCTTCATAGCGGATGCCGGAGGCAGCGCGAACGTCGCGGAAGGAAGGAGAGGCGAGGGGCGAGGGGTGGGGGACGAGGGACGAAGGACGAGTCACGGACGGTCCGAGACCGTTTTCGTACAGCATGGAGCGGTTGGAGAACTCGATGTAGCGTGGGTGGGCAAGGTTGCCGCAGAAGAGGTCGATGTCGCCATCGTTGTCGTAGTCCCCCCATTCCGAGCCGATGGTGTGTCCGTACCAGCCGTTCACCTCGTCACCGGCAACGCCGAGTTGGCCTGCGAGGTTGGTGAAGGTCGAGTCGTGGTTGTTCACCCATAGGAAGTTCTCGCACAGACGGTAGTTCGAGACGTAGCAGTCCTGATACCCGTCGTTGTTGAAGTCGCCCCAGTTTACACCCCGGCCAGCAAGGTCATTGCCGTAGGGCGGTGTGATGCCCGCCTTCTTCGTGACATCGGCGAAGTATCCGTGCTGGTTCTGGAAGAGCTGGTCCGGGTAGTACTCGTGCTTCTCCCAGTTTTCGTAGTTGGCGCAGTAGAGGTCCACCCAGCCGTCGTTGTCGAAGTCGGCAAAGCCGGCACCCTCAGTTGGGTACTCATTATCCGGCCCGCCGGCGCGGTCGGAGAGGAAAACGAACCTGCCGGAGTCGTTCTTGTAGAACCGGGCACCGCCTTCGCCGGCGGATACGTACAGGTCGAGCCAGCCGTCGTTACTGAAGTCGGCAAAGAGCCCGCCTCGACCGTTGGCCTTGGCGAGGCCGACCGAGTCGGTCACGTTGGTGAACCCGTGGCCCGAGTCGTTGCGGAACAGGACCGAGCCGTTCAGGAGCAGGTCCTGATATCCGTCATTGTTGTAGTCGCCCCAGGCAACGCGCGACTCGTGCCTATCCTTCAGTCCGAACGAGTCGGAGACATCGGCGAATACCGGCCCACCGTAGTAGAGGTCGGGGAAGATGGGCACAAACACGGGCTGATTCGTAGTGCCGTGCCCGCCATCTCCACCGCTGGACCAGGGTGGCAGACGCTTGAGGCCAGAGTCGGCACGGGATGTCCAGTAGTTGCGTGAGTCGCCTGCTTTCATTGCTCGTGTGTATGCGACTACTGCCGCGGCGACGTGACCCTGGGCTCCCTTGATCTCGCCAAGCAGGCAGTAGAACGGTCCGGGCGTGGCTTCTTGCTGCGGGTCCCATCGGAACTCGTTGATTGCCGTGGTGATCGAACTCTCGGCCGGAGCCAGCTTGCCCTGTAGCTTCAGGGCTTCGGCCAGCGCAAGCAGGGCAGAGCCGCGAAGCGGCGGGTACTCGATGTCCCATTGTTCCTGAGGCTTGTTGGGCGACTTCTTGGTCCGGGGTTCCCAGTCGAGGGCCTTGCGGGCGTAGGCTTCGGCGGTGACCGGGTCGAACCTGAGGCGGTTGAACAGGGCCGCCGCGTAGCGGTAGCGGAACGGGTCGGTCGGGTCATCGAGAATCATTTCGGCTGCGTCGGCGCGCAGGCCGGCCGTGTCGTTGAGCCCGAAGCGCGAACTCAGGAGGAACATGTAGAACGTCTGGCGCCATTCGGTGCGGGGCAGCCGGGCCAGGAAGCGCTTGATGAGGGGCACCTTGAGTGTGTCGTTGGTCCAGACCGGCGCGAGCGAGTCGTAGAAGGCATTGCCCGTGACCTCGTGGGCCCGGGGTGAGAAAGGAAACCGCTCCATCAGGAGCCAGCCGACCTTGGGAGCAAGCACCGTATCTGAGATGCTGAGGCCGTCCCAGGCAAGCGTCAGGGAGCGGGCCGTGGTTTCAGACAGGAACGCCGAGGCCTCGGCGGCGATGAGCCTCTTCGTCTCCGGTAGTTTGAGCGAGTCCTTCTCGTCACGCCGGTACAGCGCGTACCAGCGGCCGGTGATGGCCGAGTCAACGTGCGGATATTGCTCCAGGACGCGGTTCCACCAGGCAAGGCTTGAGTCAAACTTGTGCCAGTGGTCGTAGACTCGCGCAAGGTTGCTCATGTCCTCGATATCATTAACGTGGCGCGACAGGCGGTTCGTGTAGTAGTGGACCGCCGAGTCGTACGCCCGCCGTGGCAGGAAATCTTTTAGATTCGGCTGCGGAGCCGCGGATAGCACGCAGAGAAGAACCATCATCACCGTCACGGATGCCTCCAGTTAGTCTGCTGAGAAGCTAGACAACATCGGCCGTAAGTCAAGCGCGAGAGAAGGCGGACGAGCTTTGTCATTTGCCTCACTGCAGCTCAGTTCGGGTTAAGCCATTCGTGCGTCTTCTGCGGACGGCCCTTGCTTGACTTTGAGGGGTGTTTGAATAGCATCTGACACCGCAATGGCAACCCAATCTGAAGACATTATCGCCCTGGTCAAGAAGGCTGAGTCCGAGGCAGCCGAGGCCGTGAAACGCGCCGAGGAGGAGAGGCGACAGGCCGTGGCGCAGGCCGAACAACAGACCACGGCGGCCTTGGCCGGAGCGCGGGAACGCTGCAACCGGGAGCATAATTCCGCAATCGAGAGAGCCAAGGCCGAGGCGGCCGGGCTTGAGTCCAAGGCCCGGGCTGAAGCCGAGGCAGCGGCGCGCACCGTGCAGGAAGTGCCTGCCGACCGGTTGAACCGGGCTGCCGACCTGCTAGTGGAGAACCTGCGCCGGCAGTGGCAATAGAGAAAGTCACCAGGGTACTGGTCGCGGTTCATCAAGAGTACCGCGATTCGTTCTTGAAGAGGCTGCAGCGCCTGGGCGTGATGCACATCACGCAGACCGGACCGGCCAACGCCGAGAGCCAGGCGAACGCGGACAGCCGGCGAGTCATTCAGGCAATCGAGACAATCACCCCGCGCATCAAGAAGAAGAAGGGCGCGGCCGGCAAGCAGGAGCTCTCGCACCGGGAATTCGACGATGTCGCTGCGAGCTTCGACTACTCATCCGCGGTCGAGCGGCTTGCCGGCCTCACTCGGGAGCAGTCTGAGCTTGAGACCCGCCTCAGAACGATTGAGACCGAAGCCCGCCGGCTCGAACCGTGGGCCGGATTCGACTATTCGCCGGCCGAGACGTACGGGGAGAGCACCGTGACCGTGACGTTCGGCTGGTTCCCGGTCGAGGATGATTTCCGCGCGGCCCAGGACGCGCTGAAGGGCGGGCCGGGCGCAATTGAGATGGTCGGCAGGTTCGGAGACGAGGTGCGGGCGCTGGCTGCGGCTCTGCCGGATGCCACCGACCGCGTCAGCCGCATCCTGAGCGAGAACCGGTTTGAGGTCGTGGACCTTCGCAACGTCAAAGGCAGGCCGCGGGACGTGCTCGCCGGCCTGGCCCGGGATGAGGCCGCGGCAAGGGAACGCCTGCAGAAGATCGGAGCCGAGGTGGAGCAGCTCGGGGCGAGTCTGCCCGAGCTGAAGGTGGCGGCCGACTCGCTCACGAACGAGGAGGCAAGGAAGGCCGCAGCCGCATCGCTGGAGCGGACCGCAACGGTGGCACTCGTGCACGGCTGGGTGCGCACACGGGATCTGGCGAAGCTGAACAAGCTGGTCACCGAGAGCGGAGCCGCGGCGATGACCGAGGTCCAGCCGGCCGAAGGCGAGGACCAGCCGGTAGCACTGGTCAACAGGCCGGTGTTCCGGCCGTTCGAGATGGTACTTGAGCTCTTCAGCATGCCGTCGCCGGCCGAACTCGACCCGACCTGGATCATCGCGCCGTTCTTCGGGATGTTCTTCGCGCTATGTCTTACCGACGCCGGATACGGGATCGTAGTAGCGCTGCTGACCTTCGTTCTGATGCGTAAGATGGGCACCAGCAACAAGCT